>Ga0209098_1000628_pt1 | contig 38061 bp, 37 predicted proteins | sample AD_JPNHW1_MetaG_FD_184429 | JGI IMG/M metagenome (GOLD analysis project Ga0209098, IMG submission 184429) | Active sludge microbial communities of municipal wastewater-treating anaerobic digesters from Japan - AD_JPNHW1_MetaG (SPAdes) (version 2) | ecosystem: Engineered > Bioreactor > Anaerobic...
TGGGAGCCCGGGAAATGCACCCATTCAGGAATGTGCGTAAAAACTTTGCCGCAAGTATATAACCCGCAGGCCAAGCCGTGGATTAAAATTGAAAATGCCACGACTGACCAATTGAAAGAGCAATTATCAAAGTGCCCCTCGGGAGCATTGAGTTATTTTCAGAATGAAGAAAAACGATAAGCTCAAGAAAATCCAAATAACAGCTCAACTTTTACTTTGTGCAAATGTTTATTTTTACTTTTTGATCTGAAAATAGACGATCATGCACGTTTTGGTATTACTGAATTTTGCTGCCGCAGTACAGGGAATTTTTTTAACTTACCTGCTCGCACACAGTCGCCACAAAAGCAGAGAATCGATGTTGCTGGGGACCCTGACGTTGGTTTTGTCAGTAAGTTTGCTGGGCGCGGTGCTTGGATTGTCGGGTTATTACCGTGTGCTGCCACACCTTATTCGCGTTGGCGATCCATTTGTCTTACTTTATGGACCACTGGTTTACCTCTATGTTTTGTCTCTCATTCATCGACGAATACCTCGAAACTTTTGGTTGCATGGAATTCCGTTCCTGCTTTACCTGATTTCGGTAATTCCGTTTTACAGTCTCTCGGCAAACGAAAAAATCAGATTTGTAGATGAGATTTTTCTGAACAACGATTTGCCGGCAAAGGTGCTTTTTATTCAAGTGCTTCGGCTTACGCATATCTCGGTTTACATTTTCTTCGGATATCGGGAAGTGTTGAATTACGAGCGAAGAATCAGAGACAGCTTTTCCGACATCGAAAAAATTTCGTTGGATAAGGCCGCGCAAACCTTGCTTTTATTCCTGATTGGGACACTCATTTCTATTGTTATTTATGTTTCCGAAGGTTTTTTTTCACTCAACTTTGTGCTTACCAACAACCTGATTGGTTTGTTTCTCAGCTTGATTATTTACCTGCTGGCCTTTTCAACATGGAACAAACAGTCGATTAGCGAGGTTTCTGCTATTGTTGACAAAGAAATTGGCGCCATTCCCGAAGAAACAGTAATAAAACCGAAAGTTCGCACCACGTATTTCCTCACTGATGAGCAATATCTCACCTACAGTCAACTACTTGAAGAGGTGCTGGGTAAAGACAAACTTTTTCTCGATAACGAATTGACACTGGCCACGCTCAGCGACCGAATGAACCTCCAGCCATACCTGGTTTCAGAACTGATTAACCGTTTTGGTGGTGAGCCATTTTTCGACTTTATCAACCGATACCGCATCAGCGAAGTAAAACGGCGCTTGACGGATCCTGCCTACAACTCATTTTCGATATTAGGCATTGCTTTCGATTGCGGGTTTAATTCCAAGTCATCATTCAATACCGCATTCAAAAAATTCACCGGAAAAACGCCGTCCGAATTTCGTTCAAGGAATGTAGCCTGAATAAGGATAAAAAGGTTCGACTTTCCAAAAACGGTCGATTGCCTTTTATTCGTCTCCTAGATTTGCCATCGTAAAACTTTAAAACAGAAAACGATGAGACGATTATTTTTTATCCTAATGTTCGTGACTTTAGCAAGCGCACTCAAAGCCCAGGAAACAAAACTTAAAAACGCGTGGGAGCTGGAGATCGACCCCATTGCTTATCTGCTGAATGGCTATTCGGCGCATGGAATTTACCAGGTGAACCACCTGCGATACGACCTTGGTGTTTTTGGTATTGAGCAACCCGAAAGTTATCATGGCAACAAAGGCTATTCGTTAATGTCGCGCGGATTGGGCGCCAAAGCCACTTACCTTATAAAAGGAATTCCAGGCTTTTACACCGGATTGGGCGCTGGACTGGCCTTCCACGATGCTCAAAATACAACGACACTCGAAAAAGCTGATGGAACTTCAGCAAGTCTGGGTATTATTTTGGGATACCGCTTGTTCTTCAAAAATGTGAAATCGCCCGATTTAAAAGGCTTCTACATTACTCCCTGGGCCAGTTTCGACTACAACTGGCACTTTCGAAAAATTGATTTTGCAAACTACGATTTCAAACAGAAAGCGTTTAGCATTTTCCCAACAATTCACCTTGGTTATCGTTTCTAACCCTTAAATCATTCAAAATGAATACACTTATCCGTTTGGAAGAAGCTGCATTTCTAGTCCTGGCATTTATCCTGAGCATTTATCTCGGATTCGGCTGGTGGCTTTTTATCTTGCTTCTTTTTGCGCCCGATCTAAGTATGGCAGGCTATTTATTCGGAAGCAAAACCGGAGCCCTGATCTATAACCTGTTTCATCACAAAGCGGTGGCAATTGTAGTGGCCGGGTTGGGATTATTTCTGAATAATAACCCGGCAATCCTGGCTGGACTGGTTTTGCTGGGTCATAGTTCTCTCGACCGTATTTTGGGTTTCGGACTGAAATATCCTGACGATTTTAACCACACCCATCTCGGTACAATCGGCAAAATAGCATCTGAAAATATTAAACTTCAGAAAAAATGAAAAGACGTGATTTCCTTCATATTTCAGCAGTGACAGGATTGAGCGTTTCGCTGGCAGGCGCCAACAATTTAATTGCTTCGCCTTCAATCGCTCCAATTCGGAAAATTTTTGTTACCGGAGGCGGCTATGACGAGACTACACTTCGGTTCCTGATCTCGCTCGCCGGAAAACAAAATCCAAAAATTTGTTTCTTGCCAACGCCCGTGGGCGACAGCCAAATCTACATCGACAAATGGTTTGAAATAGCTAAAGCGCTACCCATTCAGCCATTTGTACAAAAGGTTTTTATAACCAGCTACGAACAAAAAACTTCGTTTGAAACTACGCTACTCTCCATGGACGCCATTCTTGTAACTGGAGGAAACACCCTGAATGCAATCGCTTTGTGGAAAGCACAGGGTATTGATCGTATTTTGAGACAAGCCTGGCAGAGAGGAATTGTACTTACCGGGCCAAGCGCCGGAGCGATATGCTGGTTCGAACAAGGGCTTTCCGACTCTCGCCCCGCAGCATTATCGGTAGTGGAAGGGCTGGGAATCCTCAGGGGAAGTTTCTGTCCGCATTATCATACCGAAGAAAAAAGAAACAAAGAGTACCCGCAAATGATCGAACAAGGCCGGTTACTTCCTGGCTATGCCTGCGATGAAACGGCCGGACTTTACTTCGAGAACGAAGTCTTGAAACGTGTAATTACTCAAAAGGAGGACGATAAGGCTTTTCGTGTGAGTCAGAAAAATGAAAAAAATTTAGAGGAATCTCTTGACACCGAATTAATTGAAAGGAAACAGAACTAAAATGAAAATAGCAATTATTGGTACAGGCCGCATGGGCAAAGCTCTGTCGAAGTGCCTGGCAGAGAAATTTGATTCCGTTATTTTGGCAGGTAGAAACACGGAAAAAACAAAACAAGTTGCCAGCGAAATTAATCATCACAAACTGATTCCTCTGGAAATTGAGGATGCAATTATTCAGGCCAAGCTGGTTATTCCCACACTTTGGTTTAAAGACGAAAAGGAGTTCGCATCGAAGTATCGCGAGCAACTTGAAGGGAAAATCTACTTGAATATTTCGGTCCCGTTTGATGAAACGTTCAATGATTTTGAGCTCCCTTTTGGAATTTCTGCTGCGGAAACCATTCAGGCTATTGTCCCCGAAACCCACTTTGTTGCTGGCTTTAAAAACACCTTCTGGACAGTGTTCGAAAGTCCTGTTCAACCTAATGGCCTCAAGAGCGATGTTCTAATCACTTCCGATAGCGGAAAACTGGCCGACGAGATTATCAAATTATTTGAGCCGCTTCCCTTTCGATTCGTTAATGCAGGACCAATCTCGGAGAACCGTACCATTGAACGAATGACTTTACTTTCAAGAAATATTTCTAAGCGAATTGGATTTTACCCCAGAGTTTCGTGGAGCGTTTGGGGATTTTAACAATTTAAAAAATGAAACTATGGCTTCGCTTTTTAAATCCTTAATAAATTTCCTATGTTTTATACTCCTAAATTTGATAGTTATGGGAACCAACGCACCAAATCAGATTAAAAGAAACGAATTGCTCAGCGCTAAAATTGGTCAAAGAACCGTTTCTGAAGTTCGTATTGTCGAGATTGAATTTCCAGCGGGACAAAAGGCTCCTTATCACAAACATCCTTGCCCGGTGCTGGGTTCGATTATTACCGGAACTTGCCTCATTCAGGTTGAAGGCGAGAACCCCAAAATTTTAAAGGCAGGAGAAGCTTTTTATGAACCAGCCAACAGGCCAATTCTTCATTTTGACAATTTTTCGGACACGGAGCCTATGAAATTTACGGCCTACTACCTTTCGAACGGCGAGCTCAATTTGACGGAATTGTTGCCTGAGAAAAAGGCCGACAACAAGAATAAAAAGCAAATCTTTATTCATAATTAGTCAAAATCGGGGATCAAAACCACTTTCAAGTAGTTTCGATTCCCGATTTGAAGATTCATTTCAATTCAGGTTTTGTTAGTGACCAGTGCGTTTGGCAAATTTTCCATGTTTCATCAGCTTCGAAGCGATAAACTTCGGTACAATTCCATTTTTGCACTTTTTCTCCTTGCCGCGATTCAAAGTTAAACGTGAGTACGGCCATCTTTCCGGCAGTCTGAACCACCGGATCAAGCATGGCAAAATTATCTGCCTTAAATTGTCCCTTCATAGGCAAGTACAATTTTGCTAATTCTTCAATTCCGTTCAGCCTCCTTTCCTGAAAAGGATCGAAATACACTACATCGGGAGCCGAAATTTCGAGAAACCCGGTCGGATCACCTTGAATCCAACGAACAAATGCCTCTGTTTCGAGGTTGATAATTGTCGATTGAATTGAATTTTTTTCTTTAGCGTTTGTCATGGTTGAATAAATTAAGCATAAAAATATTAAATGCTGTTTCATGGCTTTTGTATTTGATTTACAACACAAAACTAGTTACCATGCCATTAGCCGGACAACAGAAAACAAGGAAGAAACAGGACTTTTTAAGGCATTTTGCTTTTTCGGAATGCGAGCGGCGAAACACCGGTTTCGTTGCGGAACAGCCGAACGAAATAGGAGGAATCTTCAAAACCGAGCTTCCAGGCAATTTCGGAAACAGGCAATTCGCTGAATTGAAGCAACTTTCTGGCTTCAGTAATTAATCGGTTAATGATGTATTGCTTGGCAGAAACGCCGGTTTCGCTTTTCACCAGTTCATTCAGGTAGCCCGATGTAATGCAAAGCTCTTCGGCATAAAATGAAGTAACATGCTCGGCACAATAATGATTTTCGACCAGCTCAAAGAAACGGGTTACCCTCGGGTTTTGTGGCTTTTGCGGAAGTTGATAAGCCGAGCGATACACATTATTCAGCCACGCCAACGCCTGGTAAAGCAGGGCGCGCAGCAAGTGGGTTTCTTTACTGGCCTCAATTTCCCGCTCAATCTGCAACAACAAATTGGTAAGATACCGGCCTTGTTCGTCGCTGAGCTTTAATTGTGGCGGAGCAAGTTTGTTCCTGAAAAACGACAAATTCCTGACAAACAGAGGATCGCTAAAGAAACTGCACAGGAATTCCTCCTCGAAAATAAGCACCAGCCCACGCGGACTTTCGGCTACTTTCCATTCGCGCACCTGCGCCGGGGCCGTGAAATACAATTGATTGGTTTCAACCGGAAAATCGATGTCGTCGAGGGCAAATTTTCCGGCTCCTTCCTGAATTAGGGTGATGTCGTAAAACGAAAGAAAATGCCGGGGCGTTTTCCGGTTATACTTTTCAAGCGATTCGAGCCTGATCAGGTCGATCAGCAATTCGCTGCCATATTTTCGCCTGCTGAACCCAAAAGTTTTGCAATCAGTGCCGGTTTTGCCCATTGTTGGTCATCGTTAAAATTCCAGTCCCGAAATTTAGAAATTTTGCATACCTATCCAAAACCGACGAATTGAAATTCGCCGCAAACAAGCATTGCGAATCAAAAACTCTTTTTCGAATCCGGTTTTTAAAACTCGTTCTCCAGAATTTCGGCAGCCGATGCAACCAGCGGTGCACAAATCGAATCGAAAAGCCCTTTGGCATTGGCTTCGGCCGAACCTTCAGAAGTAGAAAGATCCACGCCCAACAGCTTTTTGCATTGCAGCGAGCCGTGTTTGGCAATAAACAACTCGTTAAATCTTCTCACCGCAGCTTTGGTATCCGCTTTAATTTCAGGCACGGTCTTCTCTTTGAAATTGGCTTTCAGGCCCAAAACCATGTATGCACCAGTAACGGCGCCGCAGGTTTCGCCCATCGCCATTCCGCCGCCAAAACCAAGTGCCATGCGAAGTGCAGTGGTGCGTTCGATGTTCAGTTCTTCGGCATGGCTCAACAGCACCGATTGGGCACAATTCAGGGTTTTAAAGTTTTCGATTGCTAATTGTGATTTTTTCATGGTAGATTTTTTGAACCACATAGGTACATAGAACACAATATAAAATCAAAAGGGTATTAAAACTATGTAGCCTATGTGTCTATGTGGTTATTATTGTTTTGAAATTAAAAACCCCGAAGCTTCGCAGCCCCGGGGTCTCGGTATATAAGAATACGTTTTTCTTATTCGCCGCGAACTGCTGCAACTCCCGGAAGTACTTGTCCTTCTAGGTATTCGAGCAAAGCGCCACCGGCAGTTGAAATGTACGAAACACCATCGGCAAAACCAAACTGGTTCACGCACGATACTGAGTCGCCACCGCCTACCAACGAGAAAGCGCCTTTTGAAGTTGCTTTAACGATAGCTTCACCAACAGCTTTTGAACCTACAGCGAATTTTTCCATTTCGAACACGCCAACCGGGCCATTCCAAAGAATTGTTCCTGAGTTTTCAATCACTTCTTTAAACAGTTCAATACTTTTTGGACCTGCATCCAATCCCATCCATCCTTCAGGAATAGCATTGGCTTCAACAACCTGCGTGTTTGCATCAGCGGCAAAAGCATCGGCAGCAACAACATCGGTAGCCATAATGATTTTTACGCCTTTTTCAGCAGCTTTTTTCTCGATAGCCAAAGCTGTTTCAAGAAAATCATGTTCGCAGATAGAAGTACCAACTTCGCCACCGTGAGCTTTCACGAAGGTATAAGTCATACCGCCACCGAGGATTAGGTTGTCCACTTTATCCAAAAGGTTTTCGATGATCGTGATTTTTGAAGAAACTTTTGCACCACCCATGATCGCTGTCAGCGGGCGTTGTGGGTTTTTCAGCACTTTGTCCAAGCTGGCTACTTCGCTTTCAATCAGGTAACCAAACATTTTGTCGTTCGGGAAGAATTTAGCCATTACAGCAGTTGAAGCGTGGGCACGGTGAGCAGTACCGAATGCGTCGTTGATCCAGCAATCACCATTGGCAGCCAATTCCTTAGCAAAACCTTCGTCGCCTTTTTCTTCTTCTTTGTGGAAGCGGAGGTTTTCGAGCAACAGCACTTCGCCTGGTTTCAATGCTTTAGCCATGGCCTGAACTTCTGCGCCAACGCAATCAGGAGCCATTTTTACTTCGCGGCCAAGCAATTCGCTCAAGTGACCAACAAGGTGGCACATGGAGTATTTTGGGTTTGGTCCATCTTTCGGGCGACCGAAATGCGACATGATAATGGGCGATCCACCTTTTTCGATTACTTTGTTGATGGTATCCACAGCAGCACGCATACGGGTATCGTCAGTAATCACAAAGTTTTCATCGAGTGGCACATTGAAATCAACACGGATAAGTGCCTTCTTGCCAGCGAAATCGTAGGTTTCAATAGTTTGCATATTTGTTTTTTTAAGTGTTACGAAAAATTCACTCCAAATATAAAAAATATATCGGTGCGCTAAGTTCCTGACAGTTTTCGCCTCCTGAAATTAATGTTTGGGTAAAGTAAAAAGAAAACCCTCAAAAAGCGCTGTTAACCATGCGTTTTGAGGGCTCTGCTATCTTTTGAAATTCAATTATTTTACTTCGCCATTTTTAATCAGCCACTCTGCAATCTGAACGGCATTCAATGCAGCGCCTTTCTTGATTTGGTCGCCCACGCACCAGAAAGTCAAGCTTTTCGGGTTCGAAACATCTTTGCGGATTCGACCCACATACACATCGTCTTTTCCTGAAATGAACAGCGGCATCGGGTATTGCTTTTCGGCCGGATTATCCAGTACTGTCAAGCCTTCCAGATTTTCCATCGCGGCTTTTACAACTTCAATATCCAGCGCTTCTTCGGTTTCAACCCAAACGGCTTCGGAATGCGCGCGAGCCACCGGAATGCGAATACAAGTGGCACTCACTTCGGCATCGGTGTGCATAATTTTTTTGGTTTCCCAGTTCATCTTCATTTCCTCTTTGGTGTAGTCGTTATCGAGGAAAACGTCGATCTGCGGAATGATATTCATGGCCAACTGGTATGGGAATTTTTTGATGGTTGGTTCTTCGCCCTTTGCCACCTGCTGAATCTGGGTTTCCAGTTCGGCAATTCCTTGCGCACCGGCTCCACTGGCAGCCTGGTAGGTAGCTACATGCACCCGCACAATTTTCGACAAGTCGTTGATTGGCTTCAAAGCCACCACCATCTGAATGGTCGAACAGTTTGGGTTGGCAATAATGCCGCGCGGACGGTTCAACGCATCTTCAGGGTTTACTTCAGGCACAACCAATGGAATGTCGGCTTCGTAGCGGAAAGCGCTCGAATTATCGATCATGATGGCACCATATTTTGTAATCGTTTCGGCGTACTCTTTCGAAATGGAAGCACCTGCCGAAGTTAAAGCAATGTCAATACCTTTAAAGTCATCGTTATGCTTCAGTTCTTTAACAACCAGCTTTTTGCCTTTGAATTCATACTCCGTTCCTGCCGAACGTTCAGATCCAAACAAAACCAGTTCATCGAGCGGAAAATTTCTTTCGGCCAAAACCTTTAAAAATTCCTGACCAACCGCACCACTTGCACCAACTACTGCGACTTTCATCTTAATTTATTTATTCGTTATCTAATTTTCTGTCCGCCAACCGGATTTGGCTTTTCTAACAATTTTTGTTAAATTGAATCAAATTTTTCCAGTCTCAGGATTCAATTCGGGTTCAAAAATAATGGTTTGCTTTTAATTTTTCAAAAAATGACCAGATTTATTTTTATTTTTTCAAATATACTTGTCTATTTTTTAACAATCGTAAGCACAAGTGCCTTCCCTGAAATAAAACTTAGCGAAAAACACAATGCAAAAATAGAAAGCTTCGCCGGAAATGATACCATCGTACTGGAAGATAATTTCGAAACCGGAACGCTTCAGAATTGGAAACAAACCAGCGATTGGGAAGTTTCTTCAGCAGAGCGGATTTCGGGAGCATTTTCGCTGAAACACTCGACCAAAGCCACATCCGGAAACTCATTAGTATGTCATCAGGCAAAAGCTGATTTCAAAACCCTCGATCTGGAATGGAAATTCGCCCTGAAAAACGGGAATTGGGATCCGTCTTCGTCGAACCGGTTTTGGTTTTACCTGTGCGCCGACACCACAAAAACCGACCTCATCAACGGTTTTGCCGTGGGTGTAAATATCTCCGGAAGCAGTGACCTGCTTGAGCTCTGGTGCATCAGAAACGGCAAAGCCGACAGCCTGATCGTTGAATCGGACCTGGATTGGAACGCCTCCACATTGGCAAATATCAACGTAAAACGCACCGCAAAAGGAGTTTGGTCGCTGCAATATCAAAAGACGGGCGAAGCAAAAAGCAAGGTGTTTTCGGGAGTCGATGCAACAACTTTCAGTTATACTAATATTGGGCTACTTTTTAATTTTACAGCCACCCGCGCCGGACAGCTTTGGTTCGACGATTTGCTGGTGACTAAACATCCCGCGCAATTGTTCGTCGAAAAGCTGAATTTAATCGACGCGCACACCATTCGGTTAACCTTCAATAATCCGGTAGCGGCATCGTCCATTCGCACTTCCAATTTCAGCCTGACTGATGAAGCCAAACAGCCCGTTGAAATTACCAAAGCAACCCTAACCAGCGCCGACAATCGCTCGGTTGATGTCACTTTCGGGAAATCCACAGGCTCCGAACTTAGCCTGAAGATCTCCGGAATTACTGATCTGTTGGGGAAAGCCATGCAACCCGATGTACTTTCGTTTTCGTACGCCTTGTTGCCCGAAAAAGGATCGGTTTTGATCAACGAGGTACTTTTCAATCCGCTACCAGGCGGAAGCGATTTTGTGGAATTGGTGAATGTTTCCGGCGTTCCGGTAGCGCTGAACCAGTTAAAATTAGCCACCCGAAACGACCTTGGCGAACTGAAACAAATTTATCCAATATCGGCGGGAAAAAGAGTGCTTCAACCCGGAGAATACCTTGTTTGTACCAAAGACATGGCAGCCTTGATGGCACAATACCCAAATAATCGTGCCGAAAATTTTGTGGCAATGAGTTCCTTCCCCAGCTTTTCTGACGACGCCGGATCAGTGGTTTTACTCAACACATTGCAGGAAGTTATTGACGAATTTAGCTACACGGCAAAAATGCACTCGTCCTTTTTGGCTGACGAAGAAGGTGTTTCACTCGAACGCATCTCGCTGGAAAAAACCACTGCCGACGCCACCAACTGGCAATCAGCAGCCGAATCGGCAGGGTTTGCCACGCCCGGATTGCCTAATTCTCAAACCCGCAACGAAGCCGAAGTAAAAAATGAGATTACCTGCGAGCCACGAGCTTTCTCACCCAACGGCGATGGCTACAACGACGAACTCAGCATCCGATTTCGGCTCGACAAGCCCGGTTACATTGCCAATGTGCGCATTTTTGATGCAGTTGGCCGGTTGATCACGCACCTCATCAAAAACCAGTCGCTCGCGCAGGAAGGAAGCTGGACCTGGGATGGCAAAAACCAGGCTGGGCAAAAGCAAAGCATTGGTGTTTACATTATTCTGGTCGAATTGTTCGATTCAGAAGGACATCAAAAGACGTTTAAAAAAACGTGTATGCTGACAGACCGATTGGAATAAGAACATTTGTATAACATTTCAATCTCAATTCTGTAACAATACATAACTTTATAGAACAAATTTCAATAAACATCAATTCAACCCCAATGAATCAAAACCTTTTTACTCTGGCATGGCGCGAAACCGTGCGCTCGGCATACTGGGGCAAAAGCCTCGCCACCAGCATCGGGCTTGGGCTGCTGGCTTTGTATTTCGCGGCCAACTTCCTGTTCCTCGGCATTTTCATCCCGAATATTCTGGCTGAAAAATTTGCTAACGACGACCCAATTAGCAAATTCAACAGTTTGGTGCTGGCATACCTTGGCATCGATTTAATTATCCGCCAACTGATGCAAAAACTTCCGACGGTAAGTTTCAAACCCTTGCTGTTGCAGAACATCCGCCGGAAAAGTATCGCCAACTACCTACTGGTTCGCTCGCTTTTGAGCTTGTTCAACTTGTTGCCATTTTTCCTTTTTGTGCCAACCTTTATCAAACTGGTAATTCCGGCAAACGGAGCTTTTGCGGCCATGGCCTGGTTTTTGGCATTAACCATTTTGGTGCTCAGCAACCACTTTTTGGGCATTTACCTGAAATGGCGTTTCAATGAAGCCGAGTATGGATTTTTTATTTTACTAGCTGTGCTGGCTGGTTTGTTTGCCATCAATCACTACGGAATTATTGATCTTTCAGGAGCGATGGGCAAACTGCTCGATTTGGTTCTTGCCAACCCTGCCCTATTCGTGGTATTGATTGCTCTGCCAATTGGATTCTATTTTCTGAATATTCGCTTTTTACTGAGCCGAATGTTCATCAACACACTAGGAGCAAAGCAAAAAGAAGAAAAAATTCGCGATTACTCCTGGCTCGACCGAATGGGCGAAACGGGTCGTTTTATTGCCCTTGAACTGAAGTTGATTTGGCGAAACAAACGCCCACGCTCGGTTGCCATGATGACGGTTATTATGCTTTCGTACGGGCTTTTGGTGTACAAAGATCAGCATGGACAGCCACCACCCGAATTCATTTTTATTTTGGGTGGAATCATTTTGGTGGGCATGTTTTCGGTTTCGTACGGACAATTTTTCCCGGCGTGGCACAGCAATTACTTTTCGATGCTCATGTGCCAGCGCCTGACCATGAAACAGTTTCTCCGCTCGTTTTATATGCTGGTTACGGTTGTTTCGGTTATCTGCTATATCCTGACTTTGCCCTATGCCTTGATGTATCCCAAGGTAATATACACTCATCTGGCAGTTTTGCTTTATAATTTGGGCATCAATATTCCGGTCATGTTTTTTATCGGCCTGTACAGCAAGAAACGCCTCGATTTGAACCAATCGTCGGTGATGAACTACCAGGGCGTTGGCGCTACGCAGTGGCTGGCAGGCTTACCCATGCTGCTTGGCCCAATTGGCATATTCTATTTGCTGAAACTAGCATTCGGAACCATTGGAGGCTATATCGGAATTGGAGCAATTGGCCTGATCGGAATTCTGCTCAATCCAATTATCATCGACTTTTTCTCGAAACAATACCGCAAACAAAAACACCAATTAATCAAAAACTACAAAAACTCGTAACCATGATACAGATTACCGACCTCATAAAAGCATACAACAAAGAAATAGTCCTGAATATTCCTGAACTAGCCATCGAAAAAGGCGAAATCTTCGGACTGGTCGGCAATAACGGCGCCGGAAAAACCACCATGTTCAACATTGTGCTCGACCTGATTACTGCCAGCAAAGGACAAGTAACCAGCAAAGGAATTGCAGTGCGCGACTCGGAAGACTGGAAAGAATTCACCGGAGCATTTATCGACGAATCGTTCCTGATTGGCTACCTCACCGCCGAAGAGTATTTTGCTTTTATTGCCGGATTACGCCGAATGAGCAAAACTGAAACAGCGGCATTCCTTGGCCGGTTTGCTGACTTTTTTAACGGCGAAATTCTGGGCAAAAAGAAGTTTATTCGCGATTTCTCGAAAGGAAACCAAAAGAAAGTGGGAATTGTAGCCGCGCTGATGGGCAAACCCGAAATTGTAATTCTGGACGAACCGTTTGCCAACCTCGACCCCAGTTCGCAGTTTAAGCTGAGAAGGTTAATCAAAGAATTTGCTGCCGAAAACGGAGCAACGTTTCTGATTTCGGACCATACCCTCGAGAACATTGCCGATGTTTCAACCCGACTGATCATCCTCGAAAAAGGTAAGATTGTGCGCGACGTGCACAAAACCGAAACCACTCTTCAGGAAATTGAAGCATTCTTTAAACCAGTTGTGGAAGAGGATTTTGTGTGAGATATTATTATGATTTTATCCGTTGGCTTTAGCCAACGGATTTTCTGGCATTCCTTCTTGCCGAAACATACAAAGCCACCACTGCCGTACAGAAATAGAATGCCATCAGACCAATCAATTGCAGGTATTCGGTATGAATGTCGGCCATGCCAACCCCAACGCTTCTTACGCGCAAATAAGCCGGAACCATGATTGTGGCCGGGAAGAAATGAGCTAGACTATAGACTACCGGAGGAATCGACAAGCTTGGCCACGACAATCCGCTTAGAAAAATGACTATTGGCGACAGAAATACCATGAATATGATCGACGATTCGCGCCGCTTAAACAGCACCGACAAGGTAATTCCCATGAAAATAATGGCTAGCAAAAAGGGCAAAGTCAGCATCAAAACTGAAAGGTAACTTCCGCGGCTTGGGTAATTAAACCACGAATGAATCCAAACCATCGTAAAAATGCAGTTGATGGCATAAATGGTTAGATATGCCAGGGTTTTCCCGAATAAAATGGGCAAAACACCGCCCGGTTTCAACGCCACCGGAACCATAAAATTGTCTTGTTTATTTTCTTTGGAAGTTCCACCCACCATACCAATGCCAATGAGCAGGGTTTGCTGCAAAATGATGATGATAATTCCGGGCATCATCGACGAACCGTAGCCGGACGACGAATTGAACCAGAAATGAATGTCAGATTGCAACGGATCGCGCTGAATAACTGCCTGATCGTAGCTTTTCCCTTCCATCATCAGTTTTTTTATTTCAACGCCTGCTGAGAACGTACCAACTGTTTTAACAGCTCCACCCAGTAGCTGGCGGTAAATCAAAAAATAACTTCCGTCGGCAAAAACGGCCACGTGAGTTTGCTTACCATTCAGTATGTCTTTTTCAAAGCTTTCAGGAATAACCAGAATTCCGGCGCAATTTCCTTCAAAAAAATCGTTTTTCGCTTCATCCAGGCTCATGGCTACACGGTTAATCTCTATCTGCTCAGCTCCCTTCAGCATTTCAACCAACTGGTGACTGGTGTTGGTCCGATCCATATCAACAACCGTAGTTTTTAGTTCGCGCACCACCTCGTTTTTATAAGCAATGGCATAAACAATCGGGTAAATTATCAGTGCGCCAACCAAAATCAGCAGAGCACCGCTGTCTTTCCGGATGTTGTTGAATTCATCCCGGAAAAAGTTTCCCGTCATTTCAAGCCCTTTTATAATTTTTTTGAACATGGTCAATCGATGTTTGGATTATATTTTTCCCCAGAAGCGTTCCTGTTTCAAAACCTGTTTTAACCGGGGCAGGAAACAAACTGCCAGTAGAATAAACAGGACGTAAATTGACATTGGAATAATGGCATGAACTGCATCTTCGCCCCGAATAGCCTGCGATATAAAGATTTTTACCCATTGGGTAAAAGGGAATAAATACGAAAATATTTTGGCTACCAATGGCATGGCAAACTGCGGAAATGTTAGTCCGGAGAATGTCAGCGCCATCATGGAATAAGCGCTTGCCAATGACAATGCCAGACGTAAATTTGCGGTTACGGCTACCAGCAGTATGGCCAACAACTGATAAGTGATGATCATCCCCAGCTCGCCCATCACGATAAACGCAAAGTTTCCCCGAAGTGGCGTTCCCATTTGCACAAACAAAACCACATTCATTACTACTGTTACAATAGAAAGCAGCAGGGTATAAGGTAACAGTTTGCCTGCTAGTCCAACGATGAGGCTTCCATGGGCATGCTCCAGCCATTCAGGCCCCGTTCCCTCGCGCACCTCAGTTCCTACTGCAAAAACAGCCGAAAGCAGCGTGAAAACGACAATCATCAGCGGAAGTAGCGCGCTGAGCAGAAAATATGAGTAATTCCCAAAGGGATTAAAAAGAATGTGCTGCTGCAAACTAACTGGAAGTATTTTTGCTTTGGCCTGTTTTTCGGGTAGGCCGTTTTTCATGGCGAACTGTAGCTTTATTCCTCCTGAAAGCGTTGCTAGCGCTTTATAAATTCCCTTCTGAAGGTAGCCGCCTTTCAGTAAATTGGTGTTATTGATGAATACCGAAACGGGTTGCCCAATGCCTTTCAGGATGTTTTTCTCAGTATTCTCAGGAATGATGATTACAGCATCCAGTTTCCCATCGGCCATTTGGCGGTAGGCTTCTTCCTGATTAGGTAAATGCATCGCCACTTCAGCTTCCTGGGTTGCATTCACCCACATCGATATTTTTCTCGATAGGTTGGTGTTGTCCATATCCACAATGCCAACCGGAATATTGTGCGGAACCCCGGCCGAGAAAACCGACAAGAGAATCACAAAAGAAATAAGCGGCCCAATCAGGGTAGTGAACACATAGATTGTCGATACCGACATTCGGTCGATCTCACGCAGAAAAACCCTGAAGAATGGATTCTTCCGAATGAATGTTTGTTCGTATTCCCTGATGGTATGTTTTTTATGCTGAGTCATGACTCCATTATTGTCATTTGTGGTCATTGATTGCTGCCTGGCTACAATAAATGACCTATTTACTGTCTTTGAATACTGCGACTGAAAACGGACTACTTCTTCCCGAATTGCTTCCAGTTTACCAAAACGCTCATCCCGGGGCGAAGTCCTTCAAGTGGTGATGTTGGTACTGCATGAATCTCGAATGACTTCATATCAAATCCTCCCGAACTTTTGGTAGCTGTCCAGGTTGCAAAATCTGCCAGCGGACTGATGTAATTCACTTTCAAAGTCACGTTTTTGTTTCCCAGTGCCGGAATAGTGGCTTTAATCTCGCTACCCATCCGAACGTTAGCCATCAGGTCTTCGCGGATATATAATGTTGCCCAGCTATCGTTCAAATCCACCAGGGTAATCACCGGGTATCCTGTCGGAACGAGTTCCCCTTTTTCTGAAATAATATTGGAAACTTCACCTGAATTCTGAGCTTTCACTTGTGTTTCGGCAAGGTAGGCTTCCACCTCTTTAATTCCGCCTTCAGCTTGATTCACTAACTCCTGAGCAGCACGCTTGTCTTCGAATCGGGCTCCTTTTACTGCTTTTTCCCATTGCGATTTGGCTGCATTAGCTGTTTCACGGCCAGCCTTGGCCTGAGTCTCAGCTTCGTCGCGTTTTTGTTCTGAAACAACACCGTCTTTAAATAGATTTTGAACCCTTTCGAAAGTTTTTTCATACAGACGTGCTGCAGCTTCGGCTTTCACATACAAATTGTAGGCAGCGGCGATGTCTTCAGCCTGAGCACCATTCTGAGCCTTCAGACTTTGTGCCTGCGCGGCGTTGCGCAAAGCGGTAACCTGTAACAGTTTGGCGTCAATCTCGGGGCTACTGATCGAGAACAGGAAATCGCCTTTGCGCACCTGCTGTCCCTTTTTAACTGCTATACTGTCAATTCGTCCCGGGATTTTAGAAGCCACCCTAAATTGTGTTGCTTCTATTTCGCCCTGAATTTCAAGCGGCAACGGACGGGTAATCAGCCAGGTTGTATAAAGAAGAAATATTAGCAAGGCAGTGAAAAACAGGCCGATAATAAAATTTCTTGTCTTGTTCATTGTATCGTGTGTTTTAATATTCAGTTATCGTTGTTGTAATTGTTGTTTTGTTGTCGTTATTGTGATGCGGTTTTGCTGTGATGCTGTAAAAATTAACCAAATTAATCTTCAAATTTTCAAATCCTCAAATTCCCTCGGTGATGGCTTGTGCGCTGGTCTGGTATTGAATAAACATATCGGGGCTTCCACAAACCTGAAGCAAGGTGGCCAACGCTACATCGTAGCCATACAAAGCCTGCAGCCGTTCAATCTTTACTTTGGCGAGTAATAAATTGGCGTCAACCAGTTCTGTGGAAGTTGATAATCCTTCGTGAAAAGCTTTATCGCGGCTATCGACATAAATTTGTGCAAACTCAAGCGTTTTGTCCAGTTCCTCAAGCTGTTCGACCTGCATCCCCAACTGCTGGTGTAGTTTCCGGATAACCGTTTTGATGTCTTCTTCGGCTTTCAATCCGGCTTCGTCAACCTGGTCAACTTTGAAGCGTGCTGCCTGAAGTTTCCGGTTACGCGTGGTTCCTTCAAAAAGCGACCAGTTTAACCCAAGTCCAACCATCCATTGCGGTAGGTACGGCGAAAGGTCTTTTTCGGCCAGATTATAGGTTCCGGTAAGGGCCAGCGAAGGAAGGTAATTGCTTTTTTCAAGCTTTACACCGGTCATAGCCAATTCTCGTTTGGAATCAACCTGCTGAAGCAAAGGGTTGTTCTGCAATGCCAGATTGATAAAGAATTCTTCGTTTTCAATATTTTTCAGGATAAATAACTTACTGGCCGGCATAACTCCGGTAGTGTCTTCTGCTGCCAGTGTATTCAGGAGCGCCCGCTCAACAATTGAAGCCTCGCGGTTGGCTTTTTTCAGCTCACGCTCGGCGTCGGAGTTAGCAACCTGGGCGTGAAGAAATTCAACTTTTGCAATTTGACCCTGTTCGCTTAGTTTTTGAGAATCGAACAAATGTTTTTTCATTGCGTCAGCAACCTGCGCGCGAACTTTGCAAGCCTGTTCGGCCAAAACCAGTCCGTAATAGCGGGTTGCCAGTTCGCTTAGTAGTTCGCCTTCTTTCTGTTTCTCTTTTAGGCCGGCTTCTTCTTCGTTAATTCGGGAAGCTTTGTTGGCTGCGTTTATTTTTCCTCCGGTATAAAGTGGCCAAACTACATTCGCGTTTACTGTTGCAAATTGTTTTTCCTGAATCATTTGATTCCATTCGGCCGACTTAATTGCGGCTTCGCCTTGCAGCAATTTGTTGCGAACAGCAGCTGTACTAATGTTATCGGGCAAAGTAGGCATAACTCCGGACGTGGCAGGATCGGGATTTGGAACGCCCGAGAAGTTCCCGTATTTGCCCAGCGTTTCGTACAATGGTGTAATCGCATCGCGCACCGGAGTGAGGTCAAGTGTCATCGGATCAGCCATTTTTATAGCGGTGGCTGTTACAAAAACTTTGGGAGTCCGAAGTCCAAACATCGATTTTTTATCAGCTTCTTTTTCGCGAACTTCGTATCCGGCCTGTTTCAGTACGTGACTGTTTTGATTCATTTGCTGATAGGCTTCATTAAACGTCAGCGGAATTTTATTTTGCGCTAACGCCGAAGAAGCTATGCTGGCTAAAGTAAACAGTAAGACTATTTTTGAATTTCGTTTCATGAGTTTCAAATTTCAGGTGCAAAGAAACTAATTTTATAGAACATTTTGGTTTTGAAGTCGAATTAACTTCCTCAAATTCCGGCGAGTTAAAATTCATTTAATATTGCCAGTTTATGGAAGCGTGACTAAATTTAGCAATTATCGGATAAATATACATCTTTTATAAAAATAAGTTATGCAACTTACTCGCGATCAGAATGTAGCGTTTGACAAAGCCGCTTTTTTGTGCGGCAGATCAGAACATTGTGTTTCAGAGATTCAGGAGAAGCTAAAACTTTGGGGGCTTTCGGCCAAAGATTCTGTTATAGTGATCGAAAAGCTAGTCGAGGAAAAATACATTGACGATGAGCGGTTTGCCCAGGCTTACGCAAAAGACAAATCACGGTTTAATAAGTGGGGAAAGCAAAAGATCACTTTTATGCTGAGAAGCAAAAAGATTTCGCCGGAAATAATAAGTGCGGCACTTGATGAGATTGAAGAAAATTTGTATTCGGAGCAGCTGCTAAAGTTGCTGACTGATAAGGCGAAAACGATAAAATCGGATAACCCGTACGACCGGAGAAATAAACTCATGCGTTTTGCAATGGGTAGGGGATTCGAAACTGAGCAGATCAAAAAAGCATTACAAAAACTGAATATTCTTGAAGAATAAGACTAACAGAATGCTCTATATTTGGCAAAAACGCTGTTATGACTAAAATAATCCTGATTCTATTAATCGTTACTTGTTTTTCGAGCCAGGCGGCCAAACTGCCTAAATCGGTAAAAATTAGTAAAACTGAATTCATTTTCGAGAAAGCTCCATTCAAAGAATGCCATGCATCTACAATTATAGAAACGCAAAGCGGTTCGTTGCTTTCAGCCTGGTTTGGCGGGACCCATGAGAACAATAAAGATGTGGAAATCTGGATTTCGGAGAATAAAGACGGAAAATGGTCGGCCCCCAAAAGTATTGCAAACGGAATCATCAACGATACACTTCGATATGCCTGCTGGAATCCGGTTTTGTTTCGGGACGACGACAGAACAATTTCGTTGTATTATAAAGTTGGGGTGAGCCCGGTTAAATGGTGGGGAATGGTCATTCATTCTCGCAACGAAGGCAAAACCTGGTCGGAGCCCGAACAGTTGCCGGATGGAATTTTAGGCCCGATAAAAAATAAGCCCGTAAAGCTAGCTTCTGGAGTGATTTTGAGTCCATCGAGCATCGAGACCGAAAGCCGCGAATGGCACGCTCATATTGAACGATCTGTTGATAGCGGCAAGTCTTGGAAAAGAGTGGATATTGATCCGCAGAATCCAGCAAAGGTTATTCAGCCAACATTGCTTGTTTATCCCGGAGAAAGAATTCAGGCGCTGTTGCGTAGTAACCAAAACTGCATCATGGAAAGCTGGTCGGCCGATGAAGGAAAGACCTGGAGCCCGCTGGCAAAAACAAGTCTCCTGAATCCAAATTCAGGAATTGATGCCGTTACGATGAAGAATGGAATTCAGGCACTTGTTTATAATCCGGCGATAAGCGGGAAGGAATGGTCAAATGGTCGAAGTAAGTTAAATTTTGCTGTTTCAGTTGACGGGAAAACCTGGAAAGACTTGCTAAAGCTGGAAGATCAGGCGGAAGGCGAGTTCAGTTATCCGGCAATTATTCAAACATTTGACGGGCGATTGCACATTGTTTATACTTATAACCGAAAAATAATTAAGCACGTAGTGCTTCAGTTTTAGCCAAAATAAAAGGGGACAAATCTGGTGTCAGAATGTCCCCTTAATTTTTTATCAGAATATTTTATTTAGGCAATGGCAAACCGCTCAGTCTGTCCATGCTTGCTTCAATTTCGTGTTCAGGATATTCGTAGTCCGAAAGCTTGCCGCTCATGTATTTGTCGTATCCCAGAAGGTCCATTGCACCGTGTCCGCTCAGGTTGAACAGGATCACCTTTTCTTTGCCTTCTTCTTTGGCTTTCAACGCTTCGCGAATGGTTGAAGCAATGGCGTGAGTCGATTCCGGAGCCGGAATGATACCTTCGGTTTTGGCGAACAGCAAGCCAGCCTCGAAACACTCGCTTTGGTGAATGGCCTGTGCTTCCATCAGCCCGTCGCGCAGGGCGGCGCTCACCAATGGCGACATGCCGTGGTAACGCAAACCTCCGGCGTGGATTGGTGCCGGGATAAAATCGTGACCCAAACTGTACATTGGTAATAGCGGGGTCATTTTTGCCACATCGCCGTGGTCGTAAACAAATTTTCCTTTGGTCAACGTTGGGCACGAGAATGGTTCAGCTCCAATAATCTGGATGTTGGCACCGTGTACTTTTTCGTACATAAATGGGAACGAAATTCCGGCGAAATTGCTACCACCACCGCAGCAGCCAATGACTACATCCGGATTTTTAATTCCGATTTTATTGAGCTGTTTTTTAGCTTCAAGCCCAATAATGGTTTGGTGCAGCATTACGTGTTCAACACAGAGCCCAGCGCATAACGGGTTTGTCCGGTTGGATCGGTAACCGCGGCTTCAACAGCTTCTGAAATGGCAATACCCAAACTTCCGGGAGTATCGGGAAATTGAGCCAAAATGTCGCGTCCGGCCTGGGTTTCCATGCTCGGGCTTGAAACGCACTGTCCGCCCCAGGTTTGCATCATGATCTTGCGGAAAGGTTTTTGCTCGAAACTTACACGAACCATAAACACTTTGCATTCGATGCCGCCAATTTGGGCACAGGCATACGACAAAGCCGATCCCCATTGTCCGGCGCCGGTCTCAGTAGTTAATTTCTTGATGCCGAATTGTTTGTTATACCAAGCCTGTGGTACAGCCGTATTGGGTTTGTGGCTGCCTGCCGGCGAAACGCTTTCGTTTTTGTAGTAGATTTTTGCGGGAGTTCCCAGTGCTTCTTCCAGTTCGTAGGCACGAATCAGCGGACTTGGTCTCCACTGCATCAAAATCTGGCGAACTTCCTCCGGAATGTCGATCCAGCGTTCCTGCGATACTTCCTGCTCGATGAGGTTCATCGGGAAAACCGGGGCAAGCGCTTCCGGAGTAACCGGTTTGCCGTCGGGTCCTAATGGCGGGTTCATCGGGGTTAAAAGATCAGGGGCAAGGTTATACCATTGTTTGGGCATTTCCGATTCGTCGAGGAAGATTTTTTTTAGTCTGGCCATGTTGTCAGTTTTTTTTGGTTACTATTTCTATTTTTTGAATGTATTTTCACTATAAAACAGGAAAAGGGATTTTCCGCGAAAAAACAGAAAATCCCTTTCCCCGGCCTTATGACCGCAGATCAATATGTAATTCCAGCGTTTCCATTTTCACGTTGCGCCAGGCCCATTCTTTTCCGTATTGAGGTGACTTGTACATATCTTTCTTCAAAAAAGCGAGTAAAACTAGTTATATTTTTCATGTTTTCAAGCGAAAAAAGGGTTTTGTAGAACAGCCGTTTTTAATTGTCGGAAAGCAGATTTTTATCTAGCCGGAAGAAGACCGAGAATCTCAGGAACAATCCTTTCGAAGCGTATTCGTAATCAGGCGTTTGCTTGCTGCCCGAAAGTGGAGTCCCGATCTGCCATGAACTTCGGTTCATTTCTGAATAAACCCGTAGTTTTTGCTTCAGTTTGTACCCCGCATCGAGCGAAATCCACCAGTTTCGGGACATTTTCAAACTGGCAAACCATCCCACATTTTTTTCCTGAAGCCAGATGTAGCTGTATTTGGCATTGTTGGGCAAAAAGGCGTTGTAGCCGTTTCCTCCTGAAAAGAACCCGGTGTGAAACCTCGGTCTCACTACCCATTCGGCCCTGAACCACAAGGGGAGCGTGCCCGTGTAGGTTGCCCGTTCAGTTGGAGTCCAGCGGAATCCGGCAACAGGCATCAGCAGATTTCCCGAAAAGCGTTGTGCATACGAAAGCCCAAAAAAGTAAGTGAACCGTTCGCTTTTTTCCCAATTGAACCGAACGGCAGTCATTCCAATTAATGCTTCAGGCGAATAATTTCCTGAATTGGAAGCAAACGCGGGTGAAACAATCCAATTTAGGCTCCATCTGTCGCTCAGTTCGTGTTGCCAGATGAGCCGAAGCGAGGTTTGTGCAAATTTGTTTTCTTCAATCGGGAACGAATCGCCGGTTTGCAGAAAACGGTATTGTGGGGATACAATCAAGCGGTTGTGCTCCGCGCGCAGCAATGGAAAAGCCAGTTGAATGCTTTCGCGCTGTTTGATTTCGCTGCCCGTCGCCGGTTCGTAGGTGAATGAAATGGGCGCTGTTTGCTGGCCAAAGCTGTGTTGCAGCATAAAAAAGAGTGAAGTAAACAGAATTAGCCGGATCATTGGTTCAGAATTAAGCCGTCAGCCATTTCGATGGTGCGGTCGGTGTTTCTGGCGAAGTCGTTGTCGTGGGTTACGCAGATGATGGTTTGCCCGAATTCGCGGGCCAGGTTGCGGAAAATATCCTGAACAGCCAGCGAATTTTTGCTGTCGAGGTTGCCGGTTGGCTCATCGCCCATGATGACCGAAGGGTTGTTAATCAACGCACGGGCAATGGCCACGCGCTGTTGTTGTCCGCCCGAAAGTTTGTTGGCTTTTTTCAGTGCTTGTTCTTCGAGGTCGAGCAAACGCAGGTTTTCGTATGCGCGGTGCTCAATTTCTTCCGGCGAATGCTTGCCAAGTTTTAGCGCCGGAAGCATCACATTTTGCAGCGCGCTGAATTCGGGCAACAAATAGTGAAACTGGAACACGAACCCGATGTGTTCGTTTCTGAAGGCGGCCAACTGGTTTTGCGTTTTCCCGGTGAGCCGTTCGCCATTGAATTCGAGGCTTCCTTCGTAGTCGGTGTCCATCGTCGAAAGCACATACAAAAGCGTCGATTTTCCGGAGCCCGATTTGCCGATGATGGAAAGGAATTCGCCCTTTTTCACGTCGAACGAGATGTTTTTAATGACCTGAAAAGTCTGCGGGTCGTGGAAATATTTGATGAGGTTGTGAACCTGCAATGCGTTTTCTGTTGTTTTCATATCGCTTATCCTCTGATGATTACGACCGGGTCGATTTTCGAAGCTTTCCGGGCGGGCAAATAACCGGCAAAAAGCGTGGTGGCAATGCCAAAAACAATGGCCGACACAAAATCTGCCGGAATGTAGCTGATTGGCAAAGTGGTTAATCCGGCTATTTTGAAGGGCACCAGGTTGACTGCCGATGAAATGCCTAGGCCGAGCAGCACACCGGTGATTGCGCCAACGACGCCAATTACTGCAGCCTGCGCCAGAAATATGCTCAGGATGTCGCCACCCGAAAATCCCATGGCTTTCAGGATGGCGATTTCGCGGATTTTCTCGTTGATGGTCATGTTCATGATGTTGTAGATGCCAAAACCAGCAACGAGTAAAATGGTGAGCGACACGGTAACGGCAATGATGCTGCGCAGTTGCGAGGCCGCCAGCAATTGCTGGTTGGCCGTTTGCCACGACTCAACCTGGTACGGAACTGTCGATTTTAACTGGCTGACCAGCGAAGCAGTTTGGTCGCGGTCGCGCAGGTTTACCTGGATGTCGCTCGAATAATCGAAGTTTTTGCCTTGAAATTGACGGGCGGTGGCAATATTGAGGTAGGCACGCGACTTGTCGATTTCCTTCACCGATGTTTCCACGATGCCCACCACGGTGTAGTTTTTCGAAACACCGTCCGAATTCAGCACATTCACGTTGTCGTTCAGGCTAACATTCAGCTTTTCGGCCAGCAGTTTTCCCAGGATTATGCCTGATTTCTGCACGTCAAGCTGCTTCCAGCTTCCGGCAATCACTTTGCTACCGATGCCAAAAAGTTGGTTTTCCGAAGCCGGTTGAACTCCCGAAATGCTGCCGTTTATTTTTTTCGAGCCGTTGCGGAAAAACACGCTGAAATTGAGTTGCGGCGTAATTCCGGTGACTTCGGGCTGCTTTTCGAGCGTGGCCATCACCTGCGAAGTGTTTTTAATCCCGTCGGTGTATTGCAGACTTTTTTTATTCCGAATGTTGAGAAGTGTCCCAGCGTCGAAAAAGCTTTCTGCCGGATTGTAGCTGCGTTTGTCGTCGTCGTTGTAAATGCGGACGTGCGCCAGCGTGCTGAAAGCCAGGTCGTCCTGCGCCTGGTTGACGCCATTCATAAAGCTGTTCATGAAAATGTACATCGACACGCCAAACGTCACGCCCAGCAAGGCCACCAGCGTTTGCCCCGGCTTCGAGCTGAGGTGAGTCCAGGCAATCTGCCGGTTCACCGTCGGCTTCTTTATTTTTGTTTGTTGTTGCATGAGTTTCTTTTATAAACCACGAAGAACACGAAGGAATTACCAAGCAGCACAAAGAAGATTCTTCCTGCTTTTCTTTGTGCCCTTAGTGGTTAAATTATTCTTTCCCCGGTAAAACAATTTCCTCATTTTCGGTAAGTCCGCCTGTAATTTCCACCCAGTCGGCATTTTTTATCCCGGTGGCCACTTGTTTCTTCTCGCCGGAATCAGTCAGTACAAAATCGTTGGCCAACAGGTATTTCGCCGGAACAACCAGTGCCTGTTTTCGCTCGCCAACCACAATGTTCGCCTGAAGTTGTGTTCCGGCTTTAAGTCCGGCAACAGGTTCTGTAAACCGGGCTTCCACGATAAACGACTGATCCTGGGTGTCGAAAGCCGGGTAAATTTTCGAGATTTTAGCCCTGAATGCGTGGTTTTTGCTGGTATTCAGTTCAACAAAAGCATCCTGCCCCGTTGCAATGCGATTGATGTCTTCTTCTGCAACCTGTAGGCGGGCAATAAATTCGCCAGCGCCAATCTCGGCAATGGTTTCGCCGCGTTTCACCAGTTCGCCGCTTTCTTTCAGGCAACGAAGCACCACGCCTTTCTCGCGGCTGACGATGCTGAAATTACTGTTGTTCTCCTGCTGGCTGACCAAATTGGCTTTGGCGTTGGCCAGCTCCAGTTTCAGGTTTCGTTGGGTTTCGGTAATGGTGTTTTGCAGGGCCCAGAATTCAGATTGTGAGTTTTCGTATGCCAGCCGGGCACGGTCGTAATCGGCCCGCGAAACGGCGTTGGAGCCAACCAGGTTTTGGTAGCGGGCAAAATTCGCAGAATCGGTGCGCATTTGGTTGCTCAGTTGTATCTCCTGCTGACGAAGTTTTTGCAGCACCGGCGAGGTTTCGCGCAGGTTACCTTGCGCTTTTTGGTAGGCCGCCTCCGCGCTTTCGAGCTGCGATTGAGACGTTTCGTTCAGCAATTGAAAAAGCAGTTGACCGGGCTGAACCGAGTCTCCTTCGCTTACCAGTTTTTTTTGCAGGTAGCCTTCGGTTTGCGAAATCACGAGGTAGCTGTTGCTCATCGTGATGTTTCCCGAAGCAAAAACAGCATCGACCAAATCTTTGCGCTGTGGTGTGGTTTGCTCTTTTCGGTGGCAGGCGGTAAACAGCAGTGACACGATGAAAAGCGTATTCAGTATTTTTTTTGTTTTCATGTTGTATTATTTTCTGGCGTCGAATATTGTTTTGTAACTGTAGAATTCTGATAAATCGTTTAGGTAGCGGCTTTCGGACTGAAGGTAGTCGTCGAATATTTTCAGGTAGCCGTCGAGACTGATGAGTCCTTGCCCATATTTTGCCGAGGCCAGTTTCAGGTTTTGTTCGGAAAGCTCGAAGGTCTCTTTTCCCAAAGTGGCCGATTGCCTGGCACTGACCATCTTTTGCGCCGAAAGGCTGTCGGCGATGGCCGATTTGCGCAGTTCGTCGGTGTAGGTTTGGGCTGCAATCTGCCGCTCAATTTGGGCTGCCGAAACTTTCGAGCGGTTGCCCCATCCCGTGAAAACCGGCACCGAAATGCTCAACCCCAGGTAATTGTTGGGCCGCCAGTTTTCCGATTTCAGCGAAAACGAAAACTCGTCGCTGAACTGGTTTTTCCCGAAATAGCCACGAAAACTCACTTCGGGCAAAAGAGCAGCGCTCGCCTTTTTCTGTTCTGCCATTGCGTAGCTTTCTTTTAGTCTGAAAAGCTCGGTGTAGAGGCTGTTGGGAAGTGTCTGAGGCAAAGCTTCAGTGGTCGTTTCTGGTTCCATTGAGCCCGTCAGTTTCAAAGTCGAAGCGGCTTCCAGCCCAAGCAATGTTTTCAGGTTGGCAAGGCATTCGTTTTGGTAGTTCCGGCTGGCTTCGAGTTGCTGTGCCACCGAATTTTTGCTGATTTGCGCCTGGTTCAGGGCAATGGCGTCGGTCAGTCCCTGTTCGAACCGCTTTTGGGTGAGCTGCCATAAGGTGTCGGCAACCGCCCAGTCGCTTTCGCCAATTGCCACCGCCTTTTGCGCCGTGAGCGCCGCGTAGTAAAGCTGCCCGATTTGTTCCTTCAGGTTTTGCTCCGAATAGGCTTGCCCGGCTTTTTGCTGTTCGAGGTTCACTTTGGCCATTCGCGACTGGTAAACCGACTGTCCGTTCAGCACATTGTAGTTCAGGTTGATTCCGGCGGAATAATTGTACTTTTTGCCGAACTTCATGTAAACCGTTTCGCCCGGCCGGCCAATCAACTCGCCCGGAACAGGAGTTTCCGAAATGTCGATGTTGTCCTGCCCGTTGAAACCTGCTGAAACCGTTGGGAACAGAAATGCGTTCGCGCCCCGTATTTGCGCTTGGGCCTGCTCAACCTGCATTTGCTGAATGCGCTGACCGGCGTTGTTCTCCAGAGCAAAACGCCACAGTTCGTCCAATGAAGCAAACGATTGTTGCGCCTGCAAACGAAGAACAGTAGCCAGCATCAGCGCTGAAAAGTATAGTGCTTTTGTCCTCATGGTTCGCGGCTCCAGATTTTGGTTTCGCTAAACATCCCTTTGGAGGCCGAAATGTGCAGTTGCCCGTTTACGATGCTCAGGCTGCAATTGGCATATATCCCGCGTTTGGGCAGATAGAGTTTTCCACCCGTCCATTTTCCGTTGGCGTAAGTCAATCCTGAAATAAGTGTGGAGCCAACCAGTGGCTGATTGCGCTTGCCCGCGTCGGGATTGTTGCGGTCGGTTTTCGGCTTTCCGCTGGCATCGTTGGCTTCGGCCATCCACACCAGTTTGCCGACATAGAGGTCGCCCTCCTGAACGAACTCAATTTTCGAGGTTTTCTGCTCATTCACCCAACGTCCCAAAACTTCGTTCCCGTCGCTCTGGGCCCGACCGGCAAGCGCTCCAACCACCAGAATAAATGATAAGATAATTCGCTTCATAGTTCTGTACTTTTTGTTTTCAGGCACAAAAATGAAGCAGCAATTAGCGAACTAAAAGCAGAAAAAGGGTGAACTGAACAAATTGAGGGGCGAAGTGAACAGGGCTATTCTTCTTCCAGCCACTTTAGAAACTCCGATACTTTCAGGCGGCTGACGATCAATTGTTCGGGCAGTTTGAGCGCAGTTTTTACCACCATTTTGCGGTTGAAATAGGGCTGCACTTCCTGCACAGCCTGCCGGTTGACCAAGGTTTGCCGGTTGATGCGGAAGAAAAGCGCCGGGTCGAGCGAGTTCTCCAGTTCGTCCATGGTTTTGAAAACCGCATGTTTTTGCTGGTCGAACCGCCACGCCTGAACCACCTCGTCTTCCAACAGGAAAACGGCAATTTTCTCCACCGGAACCGGAATGTAGCTTTCGCGGTATCGAATCAGGATGGTGCTTTTGAACGCCTTCTTCTCGGTAAAAAGGTCGCGGATGGAATTCAACAGTTCAACATTTGGTGCAAAAGCCTGTTTCAGCTTTTCCACTTTGGCAAAAGCCGTGCGAATGTCCTCTTCTTTCACCGGTTTCAGGATGTATTCAATGCCATTCGACTTAAAAGCCTGGAGCGTGTATTGGTCGTAAGCTGTGCAAAAAATTACCGGACATTTTACTTCAACCCGTTTAAAAATCTCAAAGCTCAACCCGTCGGCCAGTTGTATGTCCATAAAAATCAGGTCGGGCTGGGTGGACGACAGTATTTTTGCCGACTGCTCAATGCTTTCGGCAATGCCCGTAACTTCGGCCTGCGGATACACTTCGCCGATGATTTCCTTCAGCAATGCAGCAGTTTGTGGTTCGTCTTCAATAATTAGTACCCTCATTGTTCCAAAAGTTTTAATCGTACGCGAAATACATCGTCATCCGAGAAAACAAAAACACCGTTTTCGGCAAAACCCAGCAATTTGTATCGCTCAACCAGATTTGCAAGGCCGTAACCGGAATGTTCCACCTCGGTCAGTTTGGGTTGCAGGTGGTTTTCAATAGTTACAAAACCGGATGATGCGAATAGCTTGATTTCGAGCGGTTTTTCCGTAGAAATGACATTGTGCTTGATGCAGTTTTCGAGCAGCAATTGCAGGCTGAAAGTGGGTAGCCGAAAAGTGAGGTTTTCGTCGGGAACGTCGGTCGTTATTTTTAAAGCGGCACCAAACCGCGAAGAAAGCATAAACAAATAGTCGTTCACAAAATCGAGTTCCTCTTTCAGGGTAATGGTGTCGAATTGGCGTTTGGCCAGCAATTGACGGTATATTTCAGAAAGGCGCAGCACAAATTCTTCGGCTTTCGGGTCTTTCGCCCGCACCATCGATCGCAAAGTTGAAAGCGAGTTGAACAAGAAGTGCGGGTTTACCTGTTGGCGCAGAATTTCGAACTGCGCGCGCACGTTTTCGGTCTTCAGCATTTCGTTTTGAAGCGAGACCGCCTGTGCTTTTTCTGCTGAATTGAGGGCGTATTGAATGATGTAAATCAGCGCAATACTGATGCCGCCTTTAAAGGCAATGAGCCAAAGCGAAAAGGAATTTTTCGGGCCTTCATCGCCGAATTCATTCAGCACAAAAATCCCAACAACTACAAACAGAGACAATAGAAAAGCATTGGCCAGCAGCACAAATAGCGCTTTGCGAACCATGTTTTTTGCGCCTGTTTTCTCCTGAAATAAATTACTGAGAAAAGCATTTGCCAACCAGGCAATCAGCAAGAAAAGGAAGGTAACCAGGCTGGTCAAAAACATTCGACCGGCATTGGTTTCAACCCGGTGCTGGCTGTTGATAACGATGTTGAACAACGGCAGGAAAGCGGCAAAAAGAATGGCGATTTTCCAGTTGTTCGGCTTCCATTTGTGTGTTGAATCCATTTTCTATAGCTGATTACAACGGATAAAATTAGCAATCTTGGCGGGAATTCTCTAATCTGGTTTTTTTTGGCCCCGAAAAAGCTGCTAAAGAATATAAAAAAGGGCTGTTTAGCGGAACGATTTTTGCCAAACAGTAAACCATTATTGATAATAAAAGAGCCATGTTACGCAATTTATATACGTTTGGCTGTGGGCTGCTACTGATGCTAGGCGTCGGGATGCAGTCGGGCAGGTGTGTTGCACTGCCGCACAAAGCCGATTCAATTCAAATAGTTATTGATCAACGCAATCCAATACTTCCCGGAGAGTCGTTCCCGATAGGAGTTGTTTCCTACAAGAGAAACGGGAAGGTAAAAAAGACAATTGGTTTAGCCGACGGTAATATGTGGTGGTTGCGTTACAAAGTTGAGGTTTCAGGCGGATCGTTTTCAGGAGGGAATGTTTGGGTGAACGAAAAACTGATGCCGTCGAAAGGAAAATACATTGAACTTAAGGTGGCTCCTAAAAAGCAGCCTGAACTGGTAAAGCGACTTTTGTTGCCGCTTAATTACGAAACAAAAATTGAATTCAGGCCAACGGCTGATTTTGATCGTGCTCCCGGAAGCCAGGTGAAAGGAGAGTTATACACCGAATTCGATAATGGAGTTGGGCGGATTTGTACCAACCTTAAAAACAGCGAAGAGGCGGAGCGTTTTAACTTCATACCTGGAGGCGGAATCTGGAAAAACGGTAAGTTCCTGATTGAACAGGATTTTACAAAAATTGAAAACCACCACGCATCGCTCATCATCGAATCACTTCGTAATCCTGAACTTACGGATACATTTAAAGTTTTGCTCGATTACCGGCATACCTACAATTTGACCTTAGCTGGTTCTGGCGGAATTCCCGGATTTTCGGGTACCGATGGAATGAATGGATCCGTTGGCTATCATGGAGGCGATGGACAGCCGGGTCAGCATGGCGGTTTTGGCGAAGATGGGCCCGATATTGATGTTTTCGCTGATTTATACCGCGATTCGATCCTGAATTGTGATTTGCTCTACGTTTATGCTCAAAATCAATGGAGCGGCGAGGAGTATCGTTATTTGATCAATCCCGCCGGCGGAAAATTACTGGTTAACTCGATGGGAGGCTCGGGAGGAACTGGAGGCCGTGGCGGAAATGGTGGTCGTGGCGGCGATGGCCGCGATGGTGAAAAATGGACAGAAACCCGCATGGAGAAGCACGTTGAAAAGAAGCCTGTTGTAAAGAAAACCACCCACAAGGAAAAGCAGAAAAAGACCGATGCTGATGGCAAGGAATACGAGGTGGAAGTGGACGTTGAAGTGTCGGAAACCGTATATGTTGACGAAGAAACCTGGATTCCGGTGACCGTTGAAAAACAGGGACCGGGCGAAGATGGCGGCGACGGCGGCTGGGGAGGCCCCGGCGGATTAGGCGGCGAAGGTGGTTATGGCGGGATAATTAATTTATATTTTACACCGGATGCCATGCCTTATCAGGATATGATTGTTGCACGAAGTGAAGGCGGATCAGGCGGAATGCATGGATCCGGCGGTTCTGGCGGAATGGGAGGCCAGGGTGGATATGGCAGTCCGAACGGTAGTAGTGGCCGAAGCGGGCAAATGGGATCTTCTGCAATAGGTTGGGCCGATAAAGGGCGAGATGGCCAAATTATTGTTCGGTGGACCGAAGAGTTCTTGCAATACAAAACAGCTCAGAAATAACAAGTATTTAGGTTCAGTTGCCGGTAATCAGGGAAAGTATTGTCTATCAGTACAAAACCTCTTTCTTCATGCAAACGGCGCTAACCGGGCAAAGCCCCGCAAAATGGGACGTTTGTTTCAATGGCTCGGCAAAATCATTCCGTTCGATTTGTTGATATCCAATTGATTTGAAGAAGTTGGGAGCAGTGTTGGTCAGGAGATAAAGTGCCTTTATTCCTGAATGCTTGGCTACTAGTTCGATTTGGGCGACCAATTCTTTCCCGATGCCTTTGCCACGAACGCCGGGCTTTACGGCCACAGAGCGCAAAAGCGCCAGGTTACCAAATACTTCGAATCCACCAACTCCAATTACTTGTTCACCTTCCTGAAACTGGAAAAGCCGGATGTGATCCTGTTTTAGGTCTGATGGATCAAGCTTTGATTCTTTAAGCAACGCAAAGGTGGACTCAAATTCACTGATATGAAGTTCGTTGAATGTCATTTATGTTTTATTTTTTGCAGCTGTTTGTTCGTTTTTGGAAATCAATGATATTGCCATACACATCGACATTGAAAATACAACAATCGGTGAGTTTTTTCTTTATGAGTTGGCGACCGCGCTGAATTCGGCTTCGGGCATTGGTGTACGAAATGCCCAGACGGTCGGCAATTTCTTTTTGCGACAAACCTTTCATTTCGTACAAAACCACGGCTTCGCGATAGTTTTCGGGCAAAGCATCCACATATTTGCCAATCCACCCGGTGGCCTCGTTCATGGCGTTTTCGTTGGTTTCGTCCTCAATGTCTTTTATTTCGGCTTCCATCTCCTGAAATTTCTTTTTCCGGATGAAATCGATGATGGTATTTCGGGTCATCTGATAGACCCAAGCCTGAAGCTTTGAGCTGTCTTTCAGGGTGCCAATCTTCGAAAGAATTTTAATGAAAACCTCCTGAAGAATGTCTTCCGATTCTTCTTTGTTTTTGATCCGTTTGTTGATGAAGGTCAGCAACTGGTCGTGATTTTCGCGCCAGATGGTTTCCAAAAGCTCGTTCATAATTCCAAATTTACTGTTTCTCCGAATTGTTGACGCAGGGAAGGGTAAAATGATGCAGGGATCAGAATAAATATTGATTCAGGTTTTCTGATTGCCTTTGATTTTCGGAAAAGTATTAGTATTATTGCCTTTGATTTTCGGAAATATCTTTTAATTATTGCCTTTGATTTTCGGAAATATCTTTTAATTATTGCCTTTGATTTATGTACTTAGATCGAAAAGTTGATCAGGAACTCTTGCTTTGGAGTAAGAATGATGATAGAAAACCTTTGCTTTTGCGAGGAGCCCGACAAGTTGGAAAGTCAACGGCTGTTCGGGCGCTTTCCGCTCATTTCGATCATTATCTGGAGGTTAACTTTGAGGAACAAAAGCAGGTACACGACCTCTTTCGCGTCAATTTGTCGCCGCAAAATCTTTGTGAAAATCTTTCGCTATTGTATAATGTTCCGATCGTTCCGGGCAAAACACTGGTTTTTTTTGATGAAATACAAGCCTGTCCCAATGCCATTTCTTCGTTGCGGTTTTTTTACGAAAAAATGCCTGATCTTCATTTGATTGCTGCGGGTTCATTACTCGAATTTGCGTTGGAAGAACTTTCCTCGTTTGGCGTTGGTCGGGTACGTTCCATGTTTATGTACCCGTTTTCGTTCGACGAATTTTTGGTTGCCAATAACGAGCGCTTGCTACTGGAAGCAAAACTTAAAGCTTTGCCTGAGAAGCCGCTGGCCGAACCTCTTCATCAGAAGTTACTCGGATATTTGAAAAGGTTCCTGATTATTGGCGGAATGCCTGAAGTAGTAGCAAGTTATGTGGGTGGCAAAAGTATGATTGATTGTCAGTCGGTTTTGGATGATTTGGTAATTTCCCTAAAGGCAGATTTTGCAAAATATAAGCAAAAAGTGCCGGTTTCAAGAATTTCTGAAGTCTTCGAATCGGTTGTTCAGCAATCGGGAGGTAAGTTTGTTTTTTCGAAAGCTGCGACAGAGGCTAACCTGAAACAGATAAAAGTAGCTATTGATCTATTAATCATGGCTGGATTGGTGTATCCGGTAACCCATAGCTCGGCAAACGGAATCCCGCTTGGTGCCGAAAGCGATCCAAAAAAAAGAAAAATGTTGCTGTTTGATACGGGTATTTTTCAGCGGTTACTGGGATTAAATATTGCAGAAGTCCTTATTTCAGAACAATTTAGTATGATTAATAAAGGCTCGCTTGCAGAGTTGTTTGTCGGGCTGGAACTCTTAAAATCAGGGTCGTGCTATCAGCAACAAAGCCTTTTTTACTGGCAACGCGAAGCGCTGAATGCCAATGCTGAAGTTGACTATCTGATTCAGAAAAAGCAGGACATTTTGCCGATAGAGGTGAAAGCAGGAACCAAAGGGTCAATGCAGAGTTTGTACCTTTTCCTGAAAGAGAAAAACAAACCTTCTGGCATTCGTTTTTCGTTGGAAAACTTCGCAGTTTACGATCAAATACGCGTGTTCCCGCTCTATGCGGTGTCGAATCTGGTAACATAATTAGATCTTCAAAAGAGTCATTTTTACCAAAACTCGAAGTTTCCACACCTAAAAATCAACTATCTTTGTCACCCTCAATAAAATCAAAGAGCAATGACTGATTATAAACGTACCCTCATTACTTCGGCTTTGCCGTATGCCAACGGACCGGTTCACATTGGTCATCTGGCCGGTGTGTATGTTCCGGCTGATATTTATGCCCGCTACCTGCGCATGAACGACGTGGATGTGGCTTTTATCGGCGGTTCCGACGAGCATGGCGTGCCAATTACCCTGAAAGCTAAGAATGAAGGCGTTACGCCACAGGACATCGTGGACAAATACCACAACATCATCAAAGATGCTTTTGCCCGCTTCGGTATTTCGTTCGATGTGTATTCGCGCACCAGTGCTCCGATTCACCACGAAACGGCTTCTGAGTTTTTCAAAAAACTATATGATGATGGTAAGTTCATCGAAAAAACCAGCGAACAGTATTACGACGAGGAAGCCCGCCAATTTCTGGCCGACCGTTACATCACCGGAACCTGCCCCAAATGCGGCAACGAACGTGCTTACGGCGACCAGTGCGAAGCCTGCGGAAGCACGCTGAATGCCACCGATTTGATCAATCCGAAATCGACTCTGAGCGGAAACCCGCCGGTGATGCGCGAAACCAAACACTGGTATTTGCCGCTCGACCAATATGAAGGCTGGCTGAAAGAATGGATTCTGGAAGGCCACAAAGAATGGAAATCGAATGTTTACGGGCAGTGCAAATCGTGGATCGACAGTGGGTTGCAGCCCCGCGCCGTAACTCGCGACCTCGAATGGGGCGTGCCTGTTCCGGTTGACGGAGCCGAAGGCAAAGTGCTCTACGTTTGGTTCGACGCGCCAATCGGCTACATTTCGGCCACCAAAGAATGGACTCCCGAGTGGGAAACATGGTGGAAAGATCCGGAAACCAAAATGGTGCATTTCATCGGGAAAGACAACATCGTGTTCCATTGCATCATTTTCCCGGCCATGCTCAAGGCCGAAGGAACCTACATTTTGCCCGACAATGTTCCGGCCAACGAGTTCCTGAATCTCGAAGGCGACAAAATTTCGACCTCGCGCAACTGGGCCGTTTGGCTGCACGAATACCTGGACGAATTTCCCGGAAAGGAAGATGTGCTGAAATACGTGCTTACCGCTAATGCGCCTGAAACCAAAGACAACGACTTCACCTGGAAGGATTTCCAGACCCGCAACAACAGCGAACTGGTGGCCATTTTGGGCAACTTCGTGAACCGCGCGTTGGTTCTGACTCAAAAATATTACGACGGAAAAGTTCCGGCAGCCGGTGACCTGACCGAAACCGATAAGCTGACACTGGCCGAAATGTCTGTTATCAAAGCTGAAGTTGAAAAAAGCATTTCGCAGTACCGTTTCCGCGAAGCCCTGAAATTTGCGATGGATTTCGCCCGTTTGGGCAACAAATACCTGGCCGATGCTGAACCCTGGAAAGTGGTGAAAACTGACCCGGCTCGTGTCGAAACCATCATGAATGTGTGTTTGCAGATTACTGCGAACCTCACCATCATTTTTGCGCCATTCCTGCCTTTCAGCATGGACAAACTGCGTGGCTGGCTGAACATGGACGAACTGAAATGGAGCGAACTGGGCCGCACCGATTTGCTGGTTGTGGGTCACCAAACCCATACACCAGAGCTGTTGTTCGAAAAGATTGAAGACGATGTGATTGAGCGTCAGGTGAACAAATTGCTAGCCACCAAAAAAGCTAACGAAGCTGCCAACGCAACCGTTACTCCGGCAAAGGAAAATTGCACCTACGACGATTTCCAGAAAATGGACATCCGTACCGGAACCATCATCGAAGCCGAAAAAGTGGCCAAAACCAAGAAATTGCTGAAACTGACCATCGACACCGGAATCGACAAACGCACCGTAGTTTCGGGCATTGCCGAGTATTACAATCCTGAAGAAATTATCGGACAGCAGGTGAGCATTTTGGTGAACCTTGAACCACGCGAACTGAAAGGAATTCTATCGCAGGGAATGATCCTGATGGCGCAGGATGCCGATGGCTCGCTGAAATTTGTGACTCCAACTACGCCGGTTAAAAACGGGTCGGAGATAAAATAAATATTTGTCGTTGTGGTAAGGACGTTGCATGCAACGTCCCCACGGCATACAACGACCCTACCAAGATGACCAAAAATAAAACCGCCCGACTATTGTTGGGTGGTCCTTCGTAAGCTTCAGTACCGCGTCACGCGGATCGGCTGCTTACTCAATTATATCGAAACCGCTTTTGTACGCAAAAGCGGTTTTTTTATGCAGATTTGCTAAATTTGGTAAAAATCAGCAGCAATGGATACACTGGAATTAAAAAATAGAATCATCAGGAAAATTGACAGTTTGAATGAGACTGACTTTGAAAAAGTTTATGCCCAGTTGGTTGAAATTCTCAATTTAGAAACTCCGTATAAGCTGTCAGAAGCGGAAAATGAAGCGGTGGATTTGGCGTTGAAGGTGAGTGAGGACGGTGAGACTTACTCGCATAAAGATGTAGTTTCTGAAGCTCAAAAGAAATTCCCAAACCTGAAATTCAAATGAGGCAGATTGTCTGGAACAAGCTTGCACGGCTTGATTTTTATGAGATCATCGATTACCTGCTTCAAAACTGGTCGGAAAAAGAAGCTCAGAACTTTATCAACAAGGTACACGAAATTGAAGTGTTACTGGCGAAGGGGAATGTTGAATTTCAAAATACCGATCGTTTGGGCATAAAACGTTGCGTGATTAATAAACAAGTCTCTTTATTCTATCGGGTAATCGACGGAAGGAACATTGAACTTCTTCGCTTTTGGAACAATAACCAGAATTTGAAAAACCTGAATCTTTAGATTTCTACCATTATTGATTGATATCGAAACCGCTTTTGTACGCAAGAGCGGTTTTTTACGCTCCAAAATCTAAAACAACCCTAACTTTGTTACAAGATTCACTGAAAATTGCCCTAACTTTATGACATCGCAGTCATAATTGCCGTTTAATTCTTCAAAATTGTGATGTTAAAACTAGATTCGGGAAGTAGAATTTAGTTTCTTTGTTCGGCTTTAATCGTTTTACCCTGCCGAAAATGTCTGAAAAAGAATATTCGAATAATTACCTCGATCATATTTCGCTCGATTGCGTGATTTTTGGATTTCACGCCAATCAGTTGAAGGTTTTGCTGCTTCATCTGAAAACTACAGGCGAATGGGCATTACCCGGTGGATTCGTGTGCGAGGAAGAAACGCTGGAAGTTGCTGCCAGCAGGGTATTGAAAGAACGAACTCAAATGGACGAAATCTTTTTGCGTCAGTTCTATGTTTTTAGCGAACCGAACCGGTCGAACCGAAACCCTGCGATTTCCGATCTGGTAAGTTCCAGCCAACAACACCCCGAGTTGGAATGGTTCGATCAACGCTTTATTTCTGTTGGATTTTACGCCTTGGTTGAATTTTCGCAGGTGCAGCCGCAACCCGACGACCTTTCCGATTTCTGCAAATGGGCAAATATCGACGAGGTTGGCCAGCTGATGATCGACCACAATATCATTTTAAATAAAGCACTCGAAACGCTTCGGCTCCAGTTAACTTTTCAACCAATCGGGTACAATCTGCTTCCTGAAAAATTCACGATGACCGAACTTCGGAAATTGTACGAAACCATTCTTGGACAAGAGCTTGATCGGAGAAATTTCCAGCGAAAAATACTTGCCTACAATATTTTAACCCGTTTGGACGAAGTAAAGCAGGGAGTTGCCCACAAAGCGCCAACATTGTATAGCTTCAACCTGAAAAACTATAGAAAAGCTTTGGACGACGGGCTTAACGGGAAGTGGTAGCCTTTTTACCAAACTCTTTTCAGCAACCAGCACTGTTCAGCATAATTGCTTCCTGAAAATGATTATTTTCGTTGCTGATTAACAAACCTAAATACACATGAAAACCAGGTCAATAAAGCTTATCAGCATTGCTTTTCTTGTATTTGCTCAATTTATCTCTTTTGCAGAAGCCCCCAATAATTTAAAGCTTTGGTACACCAAACCGGCAAAGAAATGGACAGAAGCTTTGCCAATCGGCAACGGGCGTTTGGGTGCCATGATTTATGGCGGCGTTGAAGACGACCAGATTCAGTTTAACGAAGAAACGCTGTGGACGGGCGCTCCCAACGATTATGCGCACAAAGGAGCATATCAATACCTGGGACAAAT
>Ga0209098_1000629_pt1 | contig 37995 bp, 39 predicted proteins | sample AD_JPNHW1_MetaG_FD_184429 | JGI IMG/M metagenome (GOLD analysis project Ga0209098, IMG submission 184429) | Active sludge microbial communities of municipal wastewater-treating anaerobic digesters from Japan - AD_JPNHW1_MetaG (SPAdes) (version 2) | ecosystem: Engineered > Bioreactor > Anaerobic...
GAAAAGATCCCCAGACCCCGGAAGAATGTACTGTGCCTTATGATCTGCTTATTGACGGCGGCCGGTTGCCCGGGACACCAAGCACGGTTGTCGATCTCACGACAAAAACAATCGTCCGTCGCGGCGCAAACGCCGATGAAATCGAAAAATTCCTGAAATCCTAAAAACTGAGGTTACCATATGCTGCCAATCCGCCTGCGCGATTTTGTGGAAGACCCGGATGGCTGGCTGTACGCAGTATCAACGTATGACAATGAGAAAGACATCGGATGCGTGCTCCGGTATGTCCCGGACGATGAAGGGGGTCGTGTAACTCCATTCGGCCGGCGGTACCGCAAATACGATTTTGAGGATGCCTACGGTAAGATTGCGCGTGAAAAACCAGCATACTCCGGGCTTGTCCAGCGTATCCCGGCAAAAGACCTGCGCCGGGTAATAAAACCGGACCTGGAAATTCCCCGGATTGCGCGTGCCCATACGCGTGTCAAAAAACTGCTTGACCTGTTCCAGCTGCCACAGGGAGCAGTTGGTTGCACCGGTTCGCTTTTATGCGGTCTTGAGAACGAGACTTCAGATATCGACATGGTAGTATACGGAAAGCACTGGTTTACCGCACAGGCGCTCGTGAAAAAAGGAATTGCTGATGGCAGGATCGAGGGCATGTCGCCGGAAATGTGGCGCAAAGTCTACGAGAAGCGGAAACCTGAAATTTCCTATGAGGTTTTTGTGCTCCACGAGCAGCGGAAATATAACCGGGGGCAGATTGAAGGTACCTATTTTGATATCCTGTATACACGCTCCTATGATAATCTCGCCGGGGCACCTGCCGGTAAAGGAGAAGTCCTCGGGAAACAGACCATTACGGCAAAAGTGACAGATGCTTCGCTTGCATTTGACAATCCGGCGGTCTACACGGTCGAGCACGAATCCGTCACCAAAGTTCTCTCGTTTACCCATACCTACAGCGGGCAGGCACTGAAAGGCGAAACTATCGAGGCGTGCGGAGTGCTTGAACAGCATGGACGGGAACGCTGGCTCATTATCGGGACAACCCGTGAAGCACGGGGCGAATATATAATTTCAAAGTCCCTGCTTAATGAGTAACCCGTCTTTATTCACTCATAGTCCACAATTTTGTTAATCGCTGCCCGATATCAAGATGAGCACCAGGGGATTGCAAAGCTGTTTTCCATGTATAAAAACTTGTGAAAAACACACCTCATATTTACCTGGATTTTAAAGGGTATACTTTTTTATCATCCTCAAGGTTCTGTGGGTGAGATGAAGAACCGGGCAGTAACCATTCTTTTGGCCTGCGCCAGCATTCAATGATATCTTCATACCATTCCGGGATTGATTCCATTGAGGGGATAAAATCCATTTTTTTAAGGATATGCTGCATGATAGGCCTGGGCATCACAACACGTACATCGTACCCTTGTGCAAGCCACTGCCTGATCAGCGCCTGGGTATTTCCACTGTTTTTGTTCCGGGATATAATGAAATGAAGATAGAGCTGCCGGTCGTCACGAAGTTCAAGCCAGCCGGAGAAGAGGGAGTCAAAAAATCCCAGTGCATCGCCGTCTGACGTTCCAGATTCGATTCGTTGCACGTTCACAGGTAGTCACTCCTTTTTTTAGGTAATTTATATCCTTTACAGGAACCTCCATAAAAAATATGGGATTGTGCAATGTGAAAGTGAAAATTTTATCCGGACTGTCGAAAACCTGCTTATTCCAGAAGTTCGGCCAGACGGTATCCTGTAAAAAAAGCCGTTTTTACTACAATAGATGGGGGGGTAGGGGCCCCCTGTTCACGGTCTTCATTTTTCCGGGAGGGGGCCTGCCCCCCCTCCATGTGCCGGCCAAACAGGGGATCACCCCCCTCCCCTTGTGCCGGGCAGACAGGGGGGTACCCCTCCCCCCCCTTCGGACCGCATTAACCCCCCTTTAACAAAAATGGTAACCCTCCCATTTCTGATCTTTCGTCAGACCTCCATGCGAAATATACCCATAACCTCTGCATAAAAAAACGGTTTCCGGTAGTTTTAAGGAAAGGGGTAGAGGCCCCTGTTCACGGCCTTCATTTTTCCGGGAGGGGGCCTACCCCCCCTCCATGTGCCGGCCAAACAGGGGATCACCCCCCTCCCCTTGTGCCGGGCAGGCAGGGGGGACCCCTCCCCCCCTTCGGGCCGGATGAGGGTGGTAATCATGCCATGATCACTCACCGGCCTGATAGCGGGTACCTGGGGATTAAATCCCTGTTTTTGGCAGGATACCGAGACCAGACACGAACAACTTTATAAACCGGACCATAAACGCATTATCCGTAAATGGGGCGTGATTCTGTGAAGCGACAACAGGAAAAGGCACTTTCTGAAGTGATCGGATTTGTGCTGATTCTCGGAATCATCACCGCAGTATTCTCGCTGTATCTTGTCTATGGTGTCCCGGCACAGGGCCGGGAAAACGAGATCACTCATATGAACGAGGTAAAAGACCAGTTTGTCGCGTACAAGATCGGGCTTGACTCGCTTTGGGTGAACCATGAGACAGGAACGACACTCAGCAACACTTTTTCCCAGGGAACCGGAGGCGGTTACACACAGGGCAGCAACAGTATCATCCCCATCCTGAGCCCGGTGAGTTCAAGTGGAATAATTGCCATCAACCAGCGGGGAACCGAGAACCTGACAATCACTTCACAGTCACTTATCCTCAACAGCACCATAAAAAACACGATACTTATCAACGTCAGCCAGAGTAAGCTTATAAGCAGCGTTCCCCAGCACATTTACCTGAATGTAACCGGGGTCAGTTCATCGGACCTTACGAAAGATGCGATTTACGGAGCACAGATAAAGGGGACAGACTCCGCAGGAAAAACATGGATCGCACAGGTCAATCTTACGCCACGGACTGTGCATTATAATGAGACCTCATCATTTTCATGCACGACCACTAAAGATGGTACTGAATGTACACCAAAAACATATGTTCCAAAGACAGACTATACCGGCACCGATCTCACACTCACTGTCATTAAATCAGGGAGTGTCTCTCTCCAAGATTTTGTTATAAATAAAAACGTCACTCCAAATAATTATGTAATAGATATAATGGACGATGCATACGGTCTCAACAACTTTATCGGCACCTCTTCATATCCGGTGACCCTCACCCTGTCCAAATCACAATCCCTCCTCCAGGACATCACGACCACCGGTCTTGTGGTCTTTGGATACAATGAGAGCCGTTATACAAATTCTGTTACAATGGGTTCTCTCGAATACCGGGCAAAGAACAACTACTGGATACCCCAGACCTATTATTACCAGTTGGGAGGCGTGTTCCTCTACCAGCCGACTGAAAACGGCACAACTGCAAAATTACCCCCTGAAATCACTTTTACGTATAATAACGATATCGTAACTGTCAAGGTAAATGCCATCCTCATCGACCAGGCAAGCACCGGACTTGTCGGAGGAAACAGTCCGGTGCAGATCAAAACGACACTGGAAAACGAGACCGCACTTCCCTACGTCACGGGACTGTCAGGAAACACCCGCTGGATCACGATTGCAGTAGATACCCCGGATCCTGTTGCAAAGACCATGTGGCAGAACTATTTCAATACGACAGCACGGTCAGCTGGAATCCCGGATTCGTATTATTCAACGACTACCCAGGGAAATACTACGATTATCAGGATATCGGGTAATACCTCTGTCGATTATGGAGTTAACGTAATTGCACAAAGTTCCACCTGCTCGGCAAAGGTGCATGGTATCGGAGGAGCCGTCCAGTGATCCCCAGGGGGCTGAACAATGACGGTGTAGCGAGTACTATCGGGTCAGTTGTCCTGATTGCAGTCGTCGTTGCCGGAATGGCGATCCTGATGGTCGCCGTGATCTCCCAGCCCCAGCCACAGAAGATCCCGGCCATGACCGCCGATGTCATTGTTACCGGTAACGGACTCTGCCTCAAACACGATGGCGGAGACTCGCTCCGGAAAGGAGAGTTCCAAATCATTGTCGACGGGGAGGATCGGACGGCGGCATTTGACGTACCGGCAACATGGTCGGTTGGACAGGTGCTGGATTATTCAGGGTACGATCAACAGAATATTCCCCGCACCATCCAGATCGTATATACCGGGACCGGCAGCGGCACAACTATTGTTCAGTTATGGGTGACCTCCCCCACTCCCCATTGATAATCGGATTTTTCAGATCCTGATACCTCCGGATTCCGGACGGACAAAGATAAAGTGATAAGTTCCATCGTATGAATTAAAAGTAAGGAAACAGGGAAATAGAAAACACCATGAGGAGAATGCCATTGTCAATCGGACATGAATCCGCAGTTTCAGAAGTCATGGGGTCTATACTTCTCATCAGCATTGTTGTAATCGGCATAGCGGTTGTTGGCGTTGTACTTATGTCGCATCCCACGCCGGAAAAAATTCCTGCGCTAAGTGCGGTTATCTCCGAAGATACCTCAAAAAATACCATAACGATATATCACGATGGAGGGGATCCGCTTTCGGCAACGAATATCAGAATACTCGTTGACGGAGTGCAAAGGGATTTTACGAAAGGCGGATCGCAACCCTGGACTACATTCTCGATGGGAGACTCGCTTGATTATACTTATACAGGAACGGCGCCGGGTCTTGTCCAGATTATCTATACCGGCGGCGGTGGTTCAGGCGTTCTTGTCTCATCAGACTTTGGGCAAAAGTCCACAAAAGGGACGACCACGGTTACAACAGCTGCAACTACGACACCTGTAACAACAACCACTACGTCCCCTGCAATTTCGGTCGTCGCAAATTTCAACGGTTCGCCGACAAGCGATTACCTGCCCCTGACCGTACAGTTTAACGATCTATCGACAGGGCCGGTCACCGGGTGGAACTGGAGTTTTGGCGATGGTAGCATATCGACTGAGAAAAACCCGAAATATACCTATGCCAATGCAGGGATCTATACGGTCACCCTGACCGTGACAAATGCTTCCTCCGGTGCAAACAGTACGATGACAAAGTCAGACTACATTACCGTCAAGTCTTTTGTCCAATATGTTACAAACGAAAGCGTGTTTGTGTACGGCAGCAAGCTGTATTTCCAGGGCAAACAGGTTATCGGCCCGGGATCGACGATCATCCTGACCGGTACTTCGCTGACAACCGGCGACTTTAATGGAGGTGCCACGGTATCGGTCACAAATATCTATATCGATGGCGATGTTTCAATTGACTCCGGCAGTGCGAGCTGGGGGTCTTCGACCCAGCCGGGTGGAATCTATGTTAATGGGGACCTGACGTTTATGTCCGGTTCACGGGATGTCTGGGGCAATGTCTATGTTGCGGGCAATTTCAATGCCAAAGACCCGAACATCCATGGAAATGTGTATGTTGACGGGGATGTCACACTGGGATGGACGCCAACGCTTGATACCGGTTCGCGTATCTATTATACCGGTACATTAACAGTTCCTTCAGGCTATCCTTCGAGTATCACGTCAAAATGCATCAAACAGGATACTGTCCCGGGGTTTGTTATACCAGAGCTCCCGATACCTCCGGCAAAATCCAAGGACTGGTATGATGCCCGTGGGTATGTACCCGGCGGACCCCTCGCAAACAACCTGAAAATCTATGCGGACAGTTATTCTTCCAGTACGTGGGTAACTGATGCGACAAACGTCATAATTGTTGCAGCCAATGGTGATATTTCACTGACCAATCTTGGAGGAAGCGGGGTTACCGGCGTATTATTCGCCCCAAAAGGAAAAGTGACCTTCAGCGGGGCATATTTCACGGGTGTTGTTATCGCACGCGACGGGTTCTATGTGACCAGCGGCGGTACGACGGTGAGGTTTAAGAACCTCGATGAATATGTCTCCGATCCAAGCGATTACCCGTTCTGATTGTCCCGGGCTTATTTTCCTTTTTTTGTTCAGACATGGCGGGAATGGTTAAACCCGGTCTTTAAGCCAAAAAGATTCAGGAACGCAGGAATAATGGAATCAGACCCTGAATGAAGGGTCCTGGATATTGGTGGTGTTATTCTGCTTTCTGCGTTATATTGACTACGACAGTATTCCTGCTTACAAGCAGGTTATATGCATCGTGAGCGGGGTTATACCGCACCAGCACATTCCGGATCTCAAGGATCTCCCCGTAAGGTGCCAAAACCAGTTCCCGGTTTGATTCCGTGATGTGGAATGCAGGCAGGACACCGTATACCGGTTTTTCTGCTGAGCCGTCACAGAGCCTGAACATATGAGTGTTTTTATCACCGAGATCTTCTGACATTTTAGCTGCGAAAACCGTGATACGTTTTCCGACGTTGAGGTGGATCCGGGATAACCGAAGGGCCTTTGTATCTTTTGGTATCCGGCAGGGCAACCGAGTTTTCCCGTCTTTCCGTAACATCACGTAACTGTACTTGATGTCGGTGTTCACGTACCGGAACGGCTCATTGCATTCAGCAAGCGTGTTCATGATCCGCGTGGGCCGGATGGAGGGGGCGGTCTCGAAACTCCAGCACCGGTCCGGAGTACAGTTTGTACCCCAGACAAAGGTGCACGGCGCGTAAATGGAGAGCCCCCTCTTTTTTAACGCGAGAGAAAGGACACGCATGCTGGTGGACGTGGCTTCTTCAGCGGGTTCAATAATAAGAATTGTACCGTCAGGTGCAAGCCTGCCGGCATATTTCATGACAATATCCGCACGCTCGGTAACCGGCAGGCCGGCAAGTTCGTTGAGCACATTTGAGAAGACAATCAGATCGACCCGTTCCGGCTGCACCATCTTTTCCGGGCGGGTAATATCCTCCTCAAGAGGAGGCATAATCGTTACAGGGAAATCCTTTGTCTCCATACTTTTTGCCAGATGATGAAACGCTTCGATGTGCTCTTTTGATTGTTCGACCGTGAACACCGTTGCCCGGGCAGTATCAAGGCATGTCCAGACATCAGCAACCGCCAGCGGGATTACTCCCGGACCGGTCCCGAGGTCAAGAATCGTCATCTCGCGTTTTAAGAGACCCTCCCGGGCAAGCCGGGCAAGGAGATGACGCGTCTGCATGAAATAGACCGGGAAATGGTATGCAAGATAACCAAGCACCGAATATCCTTTCGTGTACTGGAGTGACCGCTTATCTGTCGGTTTCCAGTAATCGTTTTTCTGGGAGACAATGGCACGCCGCAGGCGTTCAAGGATAACCGGGTCAGTCCATTCTTTGCCGGTTTTTCTTGTGATATACTGCCCGATTGCCTCTTCAAGCGCCGGGGGGATGCTCTGGATAAGAAGATACTCGCGGAGTCGCTGTTCTTCGGTATCGTTCAGGCAATATGAAGGCGAAGGGACAAGACGCGAGATCTCGTAATCATCCCCGGCTTTTTTTGCAGCAAGCCCAAATCTGGTAAGGTGCGGTTGAAGTACCGCATACATATGCTCAACAGTCTGTGGTTCGTCGAGGTAGACCGCAATCTCGGAAAGCAGAAAAGCCGGTTTTGATGATGCAACATATTTTACCGTTGAAAGAAACTGCTTTTCTGACATAATATGCCGGAATCTTTGCCTCGGGCGCTCATACATCTTTGGATACAGGAAGCCTGTGATCCATCCGGTTCATGTACCGGGAAAACAACATACCTTTGAGGAATGGCAGCATGTTCGATCACTGTCCCGGCGCGGCAAACATCCGGACACCGACGCTTACAATCAAAAAGTGCCCGCAGTGCGGCGAAGAAGTTGAAATATTCTCAAACGATGTCTCCGTTAAGTGCAGCAAATGCGGTTTTGTTATTTACAACGACATTGCGTCATGCGTGCAGTGGTGCAAACACGCCCGTGAATGTGTTGGTGAAGAGATGTACCGGAAACTCACGGAAAAGAAGGTTGCCTGACAGGAGCCGATGAGCGTTTAAAAGGGTCACTCGCGTTTCTTACCGGTACCGCGCCCGTGCTGGTGCTCCCCGGGCACCCACCGGCCACCGTCTTTTGTCAGTTCCTTTTTCCAGATCGGCACACCGGCTTTAATCCCCTCAATTATAAACCGGGATCCCTCGTATGCCTCTTCGCGGTGACCCGCACTTACGACAATAACAAGGATGTTTTCTCCGACAGCAAGCCGACCGATCCGGTGGACAATATCGATTGAAAGCAGGTTGTAGGTCTTTTTTGCTTCTGTCGCAATCTTTTCCAGTTCAGGCACTGCAACCTCCTCATACGCTTCCAGTTCCATCTCGCGGATATCGTCGTCCCGGACGATCCCGTCAAAGACAACAATCGCACCGGTTCCATGCTGTTTTGCACCGTTTATCAGCGCGCCGATATCGACATCTCCTGTCTGGATCGCAATCATGCCCTCACCTGATTACCCGCCAGCCACCGGGGGAAATACTGCAATCTCATCGCCATCGGATACTTTGATCTTTGCGGCATCAGCCGTTTCGATACGTTTGCCGTTCTGCATCAGGATAACAAACTCGTGGAAGGCACCAGTCTCATCAAATATCGCATCATAGCCCTCCTTGTTCTTTCCGGCGATATCCTTTACCAGTTCAGGAAGTCCCTTGTTCTTTGGTACGTCTACCACAATATCGGTCCCGAGCAGTTCCCGGAACCGGGCGAAAAAACGGATTCTGACAGTCATTTTTCCTCGTATTCTTTATTGTACCTTCTTTGCCGGCTTTTTTGGTGTTTGTTGTGGTTCAGGTGTCTTTCCACATGAACGGCAGGCCGGATTTCTTACAACCGCAATTTCTTCTGCCCGTGCAGTCATCCCGTCCCAGATCATAAGACGGTTTGCAAGAAGTTCCCCGGAGCCAAGCAGGTACTTAAGCACCTCATTTGCCTGTATCATTCCGATGACTCCCGGCGTAACTCCGATTACAGGGAACACTTCCTTTGGCGGGGCACCGGGAAATATGCAGCGCAGGCATGCAGTTTTTCCCGGAATAATAGTCGTCGCCTGCCCGTAGAATCCCTGGATCGCGCCGTGGAAGAGCGGGATATTCTTTTCAAGCGCGATATCGTTCAGCAGGTACCGGGTGGGATAGTTATCCATCGCATCGACAATGCCATCCGCCCGGCCGACAAGCTGCGAACAGTTCGATTCATCGATGGTGGTATCAATCACCTTGACGCTAATATCGGGATTGATTTCATGCAGTTTTTCTTCTGCCGATTCAACCTTCTTCCTGCCGATATCCCGGTCGTAGTGCAGGATCTGCCGGTTGAGGTTGGTCCGCTCGACAACATCCTTGTCAACAACCGTAAGGGTGCCCACCCCGGCGACCGCGAGGTAGAGAGAGACCGGGGAGCCCAACCCCCCGGCGCCGGCAATAAAAATATTGGCCTTTTTAAGACGTTCCTGCCCTTCGTCCCCAAAGAGCATCATCTGGCGTTTGTATCGTTCGCGTTCGCGGTCACTTAACATCTTCTTCACCTGATTTTACGGATATGATACAAAAATGCCACACCTAATGCTGACATTCAGTATCTTCACCGTGCTCATGGACATGGGCCGATGTTTCCTGCCACGGCTCGAGGCCGTGTTTTACCCGGTAATCGTTGATTGCCTTGTGGATCCCCTCTTCCGCAAGCACCGAGCAGTGCATCTTAATAGGCGGCAGGCCGTCAAGCGCGTCTGCAACTGCCTTGTTTGAGAGCTGCCATGCATCTTCAAGCGATTTTCCCCGAACCAGTTCGGTCGCCATACTGCTCGACGCAATGGCCGCCCCGCAGCCGAATGTCTTGAATCTTGCGTCAACGACAATGTTGTTCTCAATTTTTAAAAAGATCTTCATGATGTCGCCGCAGACCGGGTTCCCGACTTCCCCAACGCCATCCGGGTTCTCGATCTCCCCGACGTTACGTGGGTTTTTGAAATGATCCATTACGGTTTCGCTGTACATTTATGAGCCTCCGTCTTTTGCCGATTTCTGGTACAGGGGTGACATATCCCGCAGGCGGGATACCAATTTCGGGAGTACTTCGAGCACGAAATCAACATCTTCCTCATTATTTGCATCGCCAAGCGTCAGCCGCAACGAGCCGTGGGAGATCTCCACCGGGAGGCCGGTGGCAAGCAAAACATGGGATGGTTCGAGCGAACCGGACGTGCAGGCGCTGCCGGTCGATGCACAGATCCCTTCGTCATCAAGCCACAGGAGCATGGACTCACCTTCGATAAATTCAAAACTGATATTGAAGTTCCCCGGCAGCCGTTCTGTCGGGTGACCATTAAGACGGGCAAACGGGATCTTCTCAAGAACACCTTTAATGAGCCGGTCCCTCATCGCCCGGATCCGTTCGTTATGACCTTCGATGTCGGCCGTTGCAAGTTCGATTGCCTTCCCGCACCCGACAATCCCGGCAATATTTTCGGTGCCGGCACGTTTTTTACGTTCCTGGCCGCCGCCGTGGATAAGGTTGTCGATCCGGACGCCTTTTTTGATATAGAGCGCCCCGACACCCTTCGGGCCGTAGAACTTGTGGGCGGAAAGCGAGAGCATATCGATATTCTGCGCTTTCACATCGATGGGCACATTCCCGATTGCCTGAACCGCATCAGTGTGGAAGTACACCTTGTGCTTCTTTGCTATTTCCGCGAGTTCCCGGATCGGTTCGATAGTACCAATCTCGTTGTTTGCGTACATGATCGAGACAAGGATAGTCTTGTCGGTGATCGCTTTTTCAAGGTCTGCCGGATCGACCCGGCCGTACCGGTCGACCGGGAGGTACGTTACAGTAAATCCCTCTTTTTCAAGGAACTGGCATGTGTGGAGGACAGCGTGGTGCTCGATTTTTGTGGTGATGATGTGATTGCCCCGTTTCCGGTTGGCATACGCCACCCCTTTTATCGCCCAGTTGTCGGATTCGCTCCCTCCCGAGGTAAAATAGATCTCGTCGGGATCCGCCCCCAGAGCTTTTGCCACCTGTATCCGGGCTGTATCAACAGCCTGTTTTGATTCGCGTGCAATCCCGTAGATAGATGAGGGGTTGCCATAGTGCTGAGTGAAGTAAGGGATCATCGCATCGACAACTTCTTTTTTCGCGTAGGTCGTTGCGGAGTGATCCATGTAGGTGATACGCTGTTTTCCCATGCTTTCTTACCTTATATACGTGAATATGTGCTCTCGTCGTCTGATTATTCTTTTGTTCTCACAAAGGAGTCGCCCTGTATTTTCCGGTGGGCCCGGTTATCTTGCATGAACCGGTCCTCGTAAAGATGGCGCACCGTTTTCCCGTACTGACGGAAATGAGACATTGTTTTTATGGTTACATAATTGATTCACAATTGTGAATGCTACGTATTTATGTAACAATTGTGATAACTTAAACGTTGTGATATAATGGAAGCCCCCTGCCAGAAGATCGTATGGGATGTCCTGCCGGCGATTCGTGCAGCTATCGCGGTGGAGCTCGTAAAATGCGGTGTGTCGCAGGTCGAAGCGGCGCGGTTACTGGAGATCGCACCGTCAGCAGTCTCCCAGTACCTCTCCGGGAAACGCGGCTACCGCATCGAGTTTGAGAACGAGATAAAACAGTCAATAGAACAACTTGCCCGGGATTTAAAAGAGGGCAAGGATGTGAACCTCGTGCAGCGTATCTGCGATATCTGCCACAAGCTCAGGGAGGGAGAGGAATACCAGTGCGGGGGCAGTGCGGGGAACAACCGGTGCGGCAGTTAACCCGTGACTTTATTTTTTTCCCTGATTTTTAAAAATAAGCGCGGCATAAGGATCAGGTAATCCTGTTATTGCTTTGCAGTTACCTTGAAAAAACTCCGAAAAATAGCAATATTCTACTCCCCGTCTTATACTGGCAGAGGTATCTTTGTAACCTCCATATTCTTTTCCATCTCAAGGATTTCCGATAAACGGGCCTTCGTGGACGGCCTTTTCGGCACCGCCTTGCAGCTGGTCGCTTTACCCGTGGACTCTTCATAGGTTCCGATATCCCGGGCGAGCTGCATTATGTCCACTTTGTCAAACCCGATGAGAGGGCGATAGACCGGAATTGCTGCCGCGTCGGAGAGGACTACAAGGTTGTCGAGTGTCTGGCTTGCCACCTGCCCAAGCGACTCGCCGCTTACGATACCCCGGGCACCAACCTCTTGTGCCACCGCCCCGGCAATCCGGTACATCCGGCGCTTACAGAAAAGGCATGTATACTTCTCCTGCCCGTTTTTGATCAGTTCTTTTTTTATCGCTGCCAGATACGAATCATGGACCACCTGGAGCTTGATACCGGGTTGATATTTCTGTAATACTCCCACAACCCGCTCGGCCCGGGCAAGCACCGTCTCGTCAAGGAAGGTGTCGAGCGCGACAAAGACGGGCACGATCTTACAACCCCGCTTCATCATCATCCACGACGCGACCGGGGAATCTATCCCACCCGACACAAGCGCAACGAGTGTCCCTTCGACGCCGAGGGGGATGCCACCGATGCCCTTTATCACGGTGTCGTACATATAGCACTCGTTCTGCCGGATCTCCACGTGGATCTCCATATCGGGAGTGGCAAGATTTACCTTGATGTGGGGGAATGCCTTCCGAACAATATCACCCAGTTCAATTGCCTTGTCATTCGAGGAAAAACTGTGTTTTCCCACCCGTTTTATCCGCAGGGCAAACGTCTTTGCACTTTCAATCCCATGCACCCGGCAGTATCCGATGAGTGCATCTTCCAGTGATTCCTCGTGTGGGATGTGCTCCACTTCGGAGAACGATACTATTCCAAAGACGTTCTTTAATAGTTCGGGCTGCACATCACCCGTGAGCCAGATCCTGCCCCGCTCACTCTGGATCTTTAATTCCGGCATTACCTGCCGGATGTTGTTTATCAGGACACGTTCCCACTGTCGGCGGACCGGATCCGATTTCAAAAAGATCTCCGAATACCTGACCAGCCATTTCTTCGTCATTTTCATTCACCAGTCCTACCGTCAGCCGACCTTCATTTTATCGGCACCGCCATTACAGTTCCGGGATTTTACCCACCTTTCCTTCCTGAACCCTGCCGCACGCAGCTGCCCCCATGCAGACTTGCTCCGCATCCTCTTCTTTGAAAGGATGGTGGCAGTACGGGCAGGTAAAGTTGCATTCTTTTCCCTCGTACGGGCATATGGTCATCGAGAGGTCGGCGAGCGGGTGGCCCTTGCCTCGGATCTCAAACTTCTTGTACCAGCCAAACGCAGCCCGCTTCACGGTAATTCCCTCGGCTTTCAGCGATGTTTCGAGCCCTTTGAGGATTTCAAGCGAGACTGATGGAGAGCCAAGTGTGCTTGTCAGGTGGGCATACGGGTAAATGAGAACCCGGTCCACCTTGAGTTTTTCAAGCCGCAACAGCACGCTCTGTCTGGCACTCTCAATGATGTGGGCGGGGTTTTTTTCATCGAGTTTTTCCACGCAGCAGAAGAGGACGACACATTCATCCATAGAATCCTCTTTTTCCGTGATCTGCTCGGCGATCTTTGTCTTTTTTGTGGCGTGGTACCACATGCGGTCTGCATGGATAGAGAGGATTCTCACGGGGTCTGCCTCCCGACAAGGGTGCTGATTGCGTCGCTCGTGATAAGCCCGATCACATGCCGGTCATCGTCAACAACGGGAAGTGCAGAGATGGAATGGGCCTCCATCTTCTGTGCCGCCATCTCCACGGGCTCGCTCTCGGTTGCCGTAACAACGTCGCGGCTCATGATCTCATCAAGCCAGAGGAAGTTGGACGCAACTGCCTTTGCGATATCCCACGAAGTGACGATCCCCACGATCCGGCCGGTGCTGCCAGAGAGAACCGGCAGGTGATTGACACCACACCGGATCATCCGCCGGGCAGCGACTGCAATCGTGATGCCCTCTTCAATACACTCGACATCCCTTGTCATTACATCCAGGACAACGGTGTGGGAAAGGAACCGGGTGATCAGGTAGGTGAGCTGTCCCGACTCGAGCAGAAACGCGTCGTGGCCGTAGTTGGAACGGATCTCGCTGTACTGTACCTCGCGCTCATTTGCGGTAAGCGCTGTCACAATCTCTTCCGACTGGTAGGGAGGGTAGAGCCAGTCCGACGAGACGGATATGACAAGGAACGCCGCTTTTACCGCCGAAAGCCCGGTCGCAAGCGACCCCTCCTTTGTCAGGTCGAAGTAGTCGATCGCCTTCGTGATGTAGAGGTACGAGTTTGCATCGAACCTTTTTGTGAAAGTATCACCCTGGTGGTGGAGGTAACTCTCCACGGCAAACTCGGTTGAGAAATTAAACCCGATCTGCTCTTTTCCCTGAAGCGCCCTTCCGAACTTCGCGTGCATTGACTCGTCGGAAAGATAGGTGATGTGGCCGACCATCCGGGCGAGTGCGAGGCCGTGCGTGGGGAGCGGTTTCCCGTAATAATCGCCGTTGTTCCAGTCGGGATCCGAGATAATCGCTTTCCTGCCGACTTCGTTAAAGGCGATCTGCTGGGGCGTCGAGTAGCCGGTTGCGGCGATCACGATCGCCTTTTTTACCATACCGGGATACGAGACTGACCACTGGAGCACCTGCATGCCGCCCATCGACCCGCCGGCGACTGCGTAGAGTTCAGTAATGCCAAGATGATCGAGAAGAAGTTTCTGGGCGTTGACCATGTCGCGGATGGTAATAACAGGAAAAGCAGCACCGTAGGGTTTGTTTGTCTCCGGATTTATGGAGGAAGGGCCGGTCGAGCCCTTACACCCCCCGAGAACGTTGCTACATATGACGTAATAGCGATCGGTATCGAATGCCTTGCCTGGCCCGATAACGGCATCCCACCAGCCGGGTTTGTCGTCCCCTTCGTGAAACCCGGCAACATGGGCATCGCCAGACAACGCATGGCAGACCAGGATCGCGTTTGTCTTTTCCCTGTTCGGCTTTCCATAGGTCTCATACGCGATCGTCACCCCGGGCAGGACGGCTCCGCTCTCAAGAGTGAAAGGGGCCCTGATTTCTGCCTGTTCCGTTGTGACGATACCAAGAGAACCGCGGGGCATACGCATATCCTAGACCTGATCAAGGGCCTGATTAAGATCTTCGATGATATCCTCAATGTCCTCGGTCCCGATAGAGAGCCGGACAAAGTCGGGGGTAACGCCGGTCTTTGCCTGTTCCTCTTCAGTAAGCTGCTGGTGGGTGGTGCTTGCCGGGTGGATCACGAGACTCTTTGAGTCCCCGATGTTGGCGAGGTCACTGAAGAGCTTTAAGCTGTCGATGAACTTCCGGCCTGCCTTTTCCCCTCCCTTGATGCCGACGCCTACAAGAGGCCCGAACCCTCCGTGGAGGTATTTCTTTGTCTGCGCATGGTTCGGGTTGTCCGCGAGGCCCGGGTAGTTGACCCATGCGACCTTCGGGTGGTTGTTGAGGAACTGTGCAACGGCAAGGGCGTTCTCCGAGTGGCGGGGAACCCGTAAGTGGAGGGTTTCAAGGCCGATCAAAAACAGCCACGAATTAAACGGGCTGATGACGGCACCGGTATCCCTCATGAGCGAGACCCGGATCTTAAAGACGAACGCGACGTTCCCGATGCCCGGGAAGTTCCCGAACGTGTCCCAGTACTTCAGGCCGTGGTACCCGGGATCGGGTTCGGTAAACTCGGGGAACTTGCCGTTGTTCCAGGAAAATTTACCGGAATCGACAATGACCCCGCCAATGGAGTTCCCGTGGCCACCAATGTACTTTGTGGCCGAATGGACAACAATATCGACACCATAGTCTATTGGCCGGACAAGACCGACACCGGTCGTGTTGTCTACAATAAACGGAACACCGTTTTCGTGGGCGATTTTTGCGATGGCCTCGAAATCCGGAGTGTCGAGTTTTGGGTTTCCGACGGTCTCGGCATAGATGGCACGGGTCTTTGGGGTGATTGCTTTTTTGAACTCTTCAGGTTTCTGTGAGTTCACAAAGACCACATGACGCCCGAACTTGGGGAGTGTGTAGTGGAAGAACTCGTAGGTACCGCCGTACAGGTTGTCAGCCGAGACTATTTCGTCACCCGGCCGGGTAATGTTCAGGATCGCATACGTGATGGCCGCTGCACCCGATGCAGTCGCGATAGCCCCGGTCCCGCCTTCGATTGCCGCAATGCGTTTCTCGAACACTTCTGTCGTCGGGTTCATGAGACGGGTGTAGATGTTCCCCAGTTCTTTTAAGCCAAAGAGGTTGGCCGCGTGCTCGGTATTCCTGAACACGTACGATGTGGTCTGGTAAAGCGGGACTGTTCTGGACCCGGTGGTCGGATCCGGCACCTGTCCGGCATGGAGGGCTGTTGTGCCAAGGTGGAATTTCTTTTCAGTCATGGTAATTCCCGCAGGTGTTTCTCGTCGTTTGTAACAGTTTACTCTTTTTGGTAAAGGCAGGTGTTCTTCGCATTCTTTTCGACAGGGATCTGGTATTTTTCTGCGATCTCCGCAAATGCATCCGAAATGTAGTGGATCTTGTCCCAGGACAACCCGTATGTGTTAAGTTTCCAGGTACGGGTTGCACCTGCGAACTCTCCGACGATACCACGTTTGGTAAGCTCGTCAGAGAGATAGAAGCCGCGGCGCTTGTGGTTCTGTGCAACCGTATCGAAGCTTCCGGTCGTATCGACCTTCGTGAGCGAGTGCTTTCTCGGGTACTCGGAGAGTACCTTGCTCCCGTTGATCCGGAGCAGGGTGTCGATGAAGTAGTTAGACTTCCTGACCTCCTCATCCCAGTGGAGTACCCGTTCTTTTACGGCAGGAAACGATGCCATCATAGACAGCAGGGTCCCGCCCATCAGCGTGCACCCGAGCATTTCCACCTCTTTGATCCCGAACTTGCGTTTGGTAAGGTCGCCCACCATTCCCGTGGTCCGAAGGGTCTTTGGCGCGAATTCCTCGTTTATGGCAAGAACCCCGGATGGTGCAACCGATGCCATACTTTTGTGTCCGGAGCCGACAACAAAGTCCGCCCCGATCATTTTCCCATCGACAGTCTGGACGCCGACCGTATAGGCACCATTGTAGAGGAAGGGGATGTCATACTGATGGGCAACCTTCCCGATGCCGGCAATCTCGTGCTCGTTTGCATACTGGTAATCGAAGTGATCGATCATAACAAGCACCGGGAGTTTTCCGGTCTCTGCCCTGACATCCTCGATCTTCTGGGCTGTTGCCTCAGCGGTTACGATATGCTTGTCGTTGAGCGGGACTTCCTTTACGACCCCGCCGGCATTTTCCACGGCGAGGAACTCGGTATAGTGGGCAAGGGCAGAAACGACCACGCTGTCGCCTTTGCTGACGAGCGTATTGGTTACTGCCTGGAACCCGCGACGGGCACCGGGAACGACCCGGGCCTGGTCCATGTTAAGCCACTTGGCAAGGTCGGCATGGAAGTCGGCAATCCCGGGCCGGGAGATCTTGTCGAGCCGGAACGGCTTGCGGCAGAAATCACAGGTGGAGTATCCGTCACCATACGATATGAGCGCCTTCCGGGCTTCCGTTGTCAACCGTCCTGCCGCCTGGATGGGTTGGATGTTGATAAATTGTTCTTCACGGGAGCGGATATCCAGAATCCCTGCGATCTTCGTCACATCCGGGGTTCCGGTGCCGGCTTCGAGATCTGCAATAATGGCCTTGAGGCCTGCGATCTTCTGCCGGAATGCCGCTTCCTCTTCATCACTCAGGCCCGTTGGAAGGGCATCTCTGAAGATCCCCCGGATCTCTTCAAGTTCGAAGAGTGCTTCGAATGTTTTCTGTACTCTGATACTCATGGTAACCTCACGAAGCCAGGACCCGGAATTGAACCGGGATACGCTGATCTGCAGTCAGCTGCGTAGCCTTTCCGCCATCCTGGCATGGTCTTATTCACGATTGTGAATTGACTATACTAGATAACAATTGTGAATATTTATATGTTTTTCAATCGGTGAATTTTTCCTGATCCCATTTTCCAAATAAAACCAGCATTTTTACCCCGAAATTTGTATGCGACAGAGTGATAATACTCGCAGAATTTTAATACGCGCCAGTAATAGGGATAATTTTTGCTGCAATTCCGGTAAAAATAAAGGTTGTTTTAATTCAGTGTGAGATCCCCTGGGGAGGATAAGCCGGAGGAAACTATTACTCCTAAAAATGGTAGAAAAATCAGGAAAAGAGCCAGGACCCGGAATTGAACCGGGATATACTGATCTGCAGTCAGCCGCGTAGCCTTTCCGCCATCCTGGCATTCATTGTCGTTCACAATTGTGACTCGACATGCTACTGTAGGTACGGGAATTATTTAAGGGCTGATTTACCGGCAAATCTTACCGGATCTGCGAAAGGTCCGATTTTAAGAGCAGCGGATTGCTTTTGTGAATGGAAAAAAAGTGAGAAAGGATCAGGCCGCAGAGGTGGGTTCCTTCTCCTGCAGCGAGAGACGATACAGGCTCTGCCGTGCATCGGCAAGATAGAGGCACTCGGTCAGTACGTTCTCCTCCCGGAGTCGGGAAAGGGCATAGCGGACGGTGCGTTCGGGAAGGATGGATTCCCGTATGATATCCTTCTGCGTCATCGGATGGTTTGCTTTCAGGATAGTATACACCAGTTTTGCCGATGGTGGAAGGTGTCCGAGTGTCAGCACCTGTACTTCGTTTCTGTTATTCACAGCAAAGACGATCACTCATGGGTAATCACACCATCCGTATGTTCACAATTGTTAATATTATTAACGCTGCTTGTCACCGGGCATTACATCCTTCTGCTAATCACTTACCTGCATACAATATTTCACATCCGACAACAGGACTCCCCCCATCGTAGTCGGCTGTCCCCTGCACCAATCCGGATACCTTTTAAAAAAATAAGGTCATGTACGTAGTATGGACACGACTGCCTGTCGCACGCTCCTCCAAAAGAAAATAGCAGAAAGGGGATCCATGCTTGTCGCTTTTTCCGGTGGCGTGGACAGCAGCCTGCTTGCAGTAATTGCCCATGAAGTACTGGGTGACAAAACCCGGTGCATCCTTCTTGACAGCCCGGTTGTTCCCCGCGAGGCAGTCCGGGAAGCTCAGCAGATAGCCCGGGACTATGACCTCTGCCTTGAAATCCTCCCGTTATCACTCATGGAAGACAACCAGTTCACAAAAAATCCTGCGGAGCGGTGCTACTGGTGTAAAAAGAACTCAGCAGCATTACTCAAACAAAGAGCACGGGAACTGGGCCTTGCCTGTGTCGCAGACGGCACCAATGTCTCGGATACCGGCGAGCACCGGCCGGGCCTTGCCGCGGGCACGGAAGAGGGAATTATTCACCCGTTCATTGATGCCGGATTGACAAAAAGCGATATCCGGAAGATTGCAAAAGAAAGTGGTTACTCGTTCTGGGACAAGCCATCAGCAGCCTGCCTTTCCTCCCGCATTCCTTACGGGGATACTATCACCCGTGAAAAACTGGGGAGGATCGAACAGGCTGAAGATTTCCTGCATAAAAACGGGTTCCGGCAGGTACGGGTGAGACTGCATGGCACAATCGCACGTATCGAAGTGCCTAAAGAGGAGATGGGCACATTACTTGATATGCACGCTGAGGTAACCGGCACGTTCCGGGCACTCGGGTTCTCGTACGTGACGCTCGACCTTGAAGGATACCGCAGCGGCAGCATGGATGAAATGCTTGTACCAGCCAATAAAAAATCCGACTGAAAAATTACGGTGACAATAAATGACAGTTCCGATGTTCAGACACCTGCCCTGTATAAAGATTGACGGAGAATCGGCAAAAGCCGGGACCCATGAGGTCATTGACGAAGTCGCCGAAGCCCTGTTTGTAAACGGCCGGCACGCGATGACCGCGATGATGAGCCCGACAAACCTTGAGGATTTTGTCACCGGCTACCTTTTTACCGAACAGATCATCAAGGGCGCTGATGAGATCGAATCCATAAAAATTGAGAAAAACCGTATCAGCGTGATCACGACCAATCTTTTCAAGGTTCTTGGCCCAAAAAAGACCATCCTCTCCGGGTGCGGGGGAGCTGCCTCCTATATCGATACTGAAAAAATGCCAAAGATCACTTCAGACCTCCTTCTCTCACCGGAACTGATCCGGACGACGGTAAAAACGGTGCTTGAATCCGATCTACACAAAACCACCGGAGGTATCCATGTTGTCGGGCTTGCCTCAAAAGACGGCATTATCTCCCGTTCCGAGGATATCGGCAGGCATAATGCGCTTGACCGGGTGATCGGCTATGGGATCAGGAACAAGGTTGATCTATCACAGACATTTGTCATATGTTCCGGCAGGATTTCGTCTGAGATGGTGCGCAAGTGCCTGATTGCAGGCATCCCTGTTATTGTCTCACGTGGCGCGACAACGACGCTTGCCGCAGAGATCGCAAACCAGAACGGCGTTTGTGTCGTCGGTTTTGTCCGCAGCACAAAAATGAACATCTACTCCCACCCGGAACACGTGCAGGGAGTGCCCTCACTTCCCCAGTGAATGCCGGAGCCGGCATACCTGGCACAGGTTACCGGAACAGGGGTCTCCGCATTCCTTACAATGGTGCAGGGGTTCCATAACCGGTGTCCCTGCACAATAACTCTGGATCGTTTTTTTACTTTCGATAAGGTGCTGCATGGTGCCGGGGTGACAGGACTCATACTCCGAGAGCATTGTGCGGACTTCTGCACGCAGGGCGTATTTCGTGTACGGGCATTCAGGCAGCACCAGAAAAAAGTCCTGTACGAACAGGTATGCAGCGATCTCCTTTTCCATGATGCCTGAAAGCGGTTTGATCCTCGGGAGAAATTCCGCCGACCGCCCGGTGCCGGTATCGCGGAGAAGCCGGGGGAGATCGCCGCGTAAAGCATTCATCAGCACAGACTGGGCTTCATCATCGAGGTTATGGCCGGTGGCAATTGAGGTTGCGCCGGCGTTTCGGGCAGCATCCGCGAGGGCTTTTTTTCGCAGGATACCGCAGATAGTGCATGCCTGTTCTGCGCGCCCGACAAGAATGGTATCGAGATCGTCCCCGACAAGGTCACGAAATGATACAAAATGGTGTTCCACGCCAAGCCGTTTTGTCAGTGTTTCCGCAGCCCGTATGGTATCGGCACGGTAACCGGCTATACCTTCGTCCACGGTAATGGCAACAAGGCTCGCACCCGGCCATTTGGGCAGGAGCCTTGAAAGAATCACAAGAAGTGCGGTGCTGTCCTTCCCGCCGCTTAAACCCACTGCTATCCTGTCGCCCGGGTGGATCTGCCCGGATTCTTCAATAGTTGCACGGACACGTTCTTCAACGTCCCTGATAAGGTGCGTGCGGCAGAGATACCTGCCGGAGACTGCCTGGTACATCACCGCCGGTTCCCTGCAACAGGCGCAGACCGGGGTCGTTTCGGGTACGGCACGCAGATCCACGGTTTTATCCCCCGTGTGCAATCCGGATGATCCGTATCTCATCATCTTTCCCGATTGTAGCCTGTTCGGGAACAAGTTTCCCGTCCCGTGACACAATCACTTCAAGGGGAGTAATGCCAATCTCATGCAGGAGCGCCCCGACTGTCCCGGGCGGTTTCTCCATTACCCGTACGGTCTGATCCGGCAGAATCACTTTCATGATCGTTACAAGAAGTTAGGAATGCCCGGCGCATAAACATCCGGGTGACAAATCCCCGCATGCTGCCAGCGACTATTTGATACACGAGGAAAGAGAATAACGATACACAAGTTTGTAAACGAGCGTGTTACCCGATGCAGGACATCACCATGCTGCAGGATGAGATCCTGCGGCTCAAGGAGAAGAAAAACGCGATCATCCTTGCGCACAATTACCAGCGTGCCGAAGTGCAGGATATTGCTGATGTCACCGGAGATTCGCTGGAGCTTGCCCGTGCCGCAACAAAGATGGATGGCGACATCATTGTTTTCTGCGGTGTCGATTTTATGGCAGAGACTGCCGCAATTCTCTCTCCAGAAAGGACCGTCCTGCTGCCAGCCCCGGATGCCTGCTGTCCCATGGCCGGCATGGTAACCGCAGACGAACTTAAAACCGCCCGGGCCCGCTATCCCGGTGCAGCGGTTGTCTGTTATGTTAACTCTACTGCCGATGTCAAAGCGGAGAGCGACATCTGCTGTACCTCGGCAAATGCGGTAAACGTGGTTAACTCAGTAAAAGAGGATACCGTGATATTTGTGCCGGACAAAAACCTGGGGCAATACGCAGCGAGGTTTACAAAAAAAACGGTTCTGCCCTGGGAAGGGTTCTGCCTTGTCCACGACAGATATACACCCGCCGATATCGCCCGTGCAAAAGAAGAGCACCCCGGTGCAGTTGTGCTCGTCCACCCGGAGTGCAGGCCGGAGGTTATTGATAGTGCCGATCACGTTGCAAGCACATCGGGAATCCTCAGGTATGTAAACTCATCCCCAAAAGAAGAGTTCATAATCGGCACTGAAACCGGCATTCTTCACCGGCTCAAAAAAGAAAACCCGGACAAGCGCTGTTACCCGCTTTCCGAGAAGGCGGTCTGCATGAACATGAAAAAGACGGACCTTGTAAAAGTCCGGGATTCCCTTGCCACGCTCAAACCAAGGATCACGGTACCAGAAGATGTGGCAGCGAGGGCACGGGGGGCAATCGAACGCATGCTTGCGCTCGGATAAACAGAGATTTTCCTTTTTATATGCGGTCCTGGTAATTGCGCCTTTTTTCCTGTTAACCACGGTACGGGATTTACAGATTTTTTCCTTTATGCTGCCATGAAATTATTATCTCTTGGCGCATATACAATCCCGGAAGATAACAGGAGTCCGGTCTGGAACATAGTTTCCTGATCCAACCAGACAGGGATACAGGAAAAGAGATGACCTGCATATGACTGAAAACAACGACGATATTCACGTGATCGAGGCAGTTGGACGGACAAAAATTACAATAAAAGACGGCAAAGTGACCAGTGTCTCGGCCCCGGAACTCCGCCATTGCCCGCTTGCAAAAAAGTTTGCACTGCCGGTTGTTGATATTACCCCGGAAGCGGTCAAAGCAAACATCGAGCACCGGATAAATTCATGGGGCATGTGCCGGCCGGACCGTAAAATCCGCGGGACTGTAGACTTTGTTGGTTTCGGGGCTTCCGAACTTATCAGTTCCGGCATACTTTCAAAAAGTCTCGATGCGGCAGTCCTTGCATGCGACGGGGCGGGAACCGTAATCGTTACGACACCGGAGCTTGTGCAGGGCATTGGCGGCAGGATGTCCGGACTTGTAAGCACCTCCCCGGTTAAAGACATAATGGACCGGATCGAGAAGGACGGGGGAATTATCCTTGACCCGTCACACGCGGCAATTGATCCTGTTTGGGGAGTGTCCCGTGCATACAAAGAAGGTTTTAAGGCGGTCGCTGTCACCGTTGCATCGGCGAATACGGCCGCCGCAATCCGTGAAAAATTCCCGGATGCGTTTATCTTCGTGGTACATACAAGCGGAACGTCAAAAGAAGACGCGGAAAAAATTGTCGCAGTCTCGGATATCGTCACTGCCTGCGCCTCAAAATGGATCTGGCAGATCGCAGGACCAAAAGCTCTCCTTCAGGCCGGTACGGCGGTACCGGTCTTTGCGCTGACACGGAAAGGTAAACAGTTGATCCTCGACAAAATCGCCCGGTCCGACCGGCCAATACTTGTCTCCGGATCAAAACTCCCGGTTTACGGCCCTGAACTTCCCGATCCCCTGCTGTAAGGGCAAAAACACTATTATTTCAGGAGACGGTACATGCCACGGGGCACGCGGAGCATGAAACGTGCCCCTTTCCGATACTCACCGTTTTCCTGTATAGTAATGCGGGTAATTGCAAGGATCTCCCGGGTCAAAAAGAGACCAAGGCCGGTATTTTTCCCGATCCCGCGTGAGAAAACATGCATCTTTTCATTGTCCGGGATACCAGCACCATTATCCTCAAAAAAGAGAAGAAGGTCTGATCCATCTATCTCCCCGTAGAGCCTGACTTTTGTGACAGTTTCGCCATAGCGGAATGCGTTGTCAAACAGGTTGTAAAACACCTTCTCAAGCATCGGGTCCGCATAGATCTCAAGATCTCCGGTCTCGCAGACAAACGATATGGAATTGATAAACTGGGCATATGCCCGTGACGCCGTGTTCCCGACATGCTGCCAGACCGGAGCTTTGACACCGAGATCATCATATGTCCGCGTAAACTCGATCTGGTTCCTGATGGAATTCAGGGCTTTTCCCTGCTTTTCAAGCATCTCCCGTACAGGGGCGTCGATTTCACGGGATTTCAGGATCTCGTTATAACCAAGGAGTGAGGTAAGCGAATTCAACACGTCGTGCCGGGTTATGCCGATCATAAGGTTGAGCTTGACATTTGCAATTCTCAGGGCTTCCCCAATCTGCTGGACACCGGTCAGGTCCCGGATCGAAAGGATGAGAACCGACCGGCCCTTCAGGGTAAAATACGCAAGCGTGATATCTGCCGGAAAGGTTGTGCCGTCTTTTTTCCGGTGGTACCGCAGGGAGACACGGGGGATTTGACGGATAAGGGTCTCCCGCGTTTTCTCCGGTTCTGCTGAAAGATCCATAAGCCGTATTTTTGTCATATCCGCCAGGGGATAACCGTAGAGATCAGATGCCGCCTGGTTTAATTCGAGTATTTCCTGCGTTTTTTCATCGACAAGAAGAAGGGGATTATTCTTTGCTTCAAAGACGTTCCGGTATTTCTCTTCACTTTCCCGGAGTTGTCCGGTTGTGGCAAGCAGCGCAAGTTCCGCTTCCTTTCTGGACGTGATATCCTGGACAACACCAATTATTCCCGATACGGTCCCGTCAGGAGTATAGAGCGGGGCCCCGATAAACCGCACCCAGATCCGCTTCTTTTTTCTTTGGAGGTCAAGCGGCATGTCGGGAGTCTCGATAATCTTCCCCTCCAGTGCACTTTCAACACCGCGGCGGATCTCAGCATCCGCAAAATGGGGGAATAATTCGAACAAATGTTTACCCAGAACCTGACTGGCGGGTATCCCGGTCAGTTCTTCCATGAAAGGGTTCCAGAGAGTATACCGCAGTCCGGTATCAAGGGCGGTGATGCCTTCGCGGACATCAGTAATCACGCATTTCAGGAAGGCTTCTGACGCAAGAGCCCTTCTCTCGGATTCCATAAGCCGCCGCTCGCTTTTCGCAAGCTCATCATAGTTCTGGCGCAGTTCTTCCTCGGTTGCAGTCAGCTGTTCAAATGCAGCATGCAGGTCTTCGTGTTTTTTCCTGATTTCTTCCTCTGCCTTTTTGCGTTCGGCAATCGGGCGGGTGGTGACAACGATGCCATCAACTCCGTTTACCCCGATAAGATTGTCAGCTACAGACTCAACCCAGATATAATTCCCGTCTGCTTTACGAATCCGGAATTCAGAAGGGATCCCGGGATTTTTTTTCAAAAACACTTTGGACAGTTCAGACCGGATACGCTCAATGTCATCCGGGTGGACGTAATCCATCGGATCTTTTCCCACAAGCGACCCGGGGGGATACCCAAGGATGCGGGATGACGATGGAGAATCGTAGGCTATCCTGCCGTTTTTGTCAAGTATCCGAAGTATATCGGACATATTCTGGAACATCGCCCGGTACCGCGCTTCTGCGTCTTCAAGTGCGCGTTCCGCCGTCGTCCTGCGTATTATCTGTCGGATTTTTTCAGCAAGCTCGGCAAACTGTGCGACGGGGTTACCGCCTTTCTGGATATAAGCATCTGCCCCGGCATTGATAGCGTCTATCACAACCTCTTCCCGGCCCCTGCCGGTAAAGATGATAAATGGTATTTTGTTTTCGGTCTTACGGAGTTGCTGTAAAAATTCAATCCCGTTCGTTTCCGGCATCTCGTAATCGGAAATGACGAGATCATATGAGGAATCCTGCAACCTTCCGGCTGCCTGCTGTGCTGAAACAGTTGTATCGACAGTAAAATCCCCGGAACGCTCCAGATACAGTTTTGTAAGTTCAAGCAGGGCAGGTTCGTCGTCAACGTAAAGAACGTGGATCACTCTATATTACACACTCGATAAAAGGACTGGAACTTATCCTTTATTAAACAATTTCATTTGGGATAACTCGAAATAAGGAAAACCGGTTTATATCGTGCTCTTTTGTGCAGAAGGGTCGCTTGTCGGGACAATACTGACAATACTCCCGGGTATCTTTTCTTCAAGGGATTTTTTGAACCGGTCGCTCATGTCCTGCACCGCTCCCATTTTTCGTTCAGGGTCAAAGCCAAGGAAGATATCGATGTAGATGGTGCTCCCTGAGCGCCGTGAGCGGACGCCGTAGAAGTCCTCGTATTCATTAAAGAACGCCGAGAGTTCCCGCAGGATAACAATCTGGAGATCTTCTTCAAGAGTCTTGTCAAAGAGATCGGGTAGCGATGACGTGATCTCCCGGACTCCGGCAACAAGCAGGAACCCGATGATGATGAAGGATACTGCCGGGTCGATATAAACCGCCCACCAGAACCCGATAAGGACAAACGAGAACACAAGCGCGAGAAGCACGGCGATATCAGCAAACGCTTTTGCCCGGCGGAGACGCCACTGGGCTTCTATGATGGGCGAGGGGTCGTTTTGTGACAGGCGGTAGTTTGTACGCCAGTGATACGTATCGACAATGGCGGTGACAATCATGAGCGGGACAGCGATAATGGCGCCGGCAGGATCGATGTGTTCGGGGACAAAGATCCGTTCGAATGCCGACATGAAAATGATAAAGATTGAGATGAGCATAATGGCGCCAGTTGCTATCCGGGTAGAAGTCTCGAACTTACCCATGCCGTAATCGTAGCTGGTGCCGTGTTTCATCTTCAGGAGGACAGCAAGGGCAAAAACGGTGGCAATGATCTCGTTGCCGCATTTCATGACATCGGCAAAGAGTGTGACAGAGCCGGAAAGGACAACTGCAAGGATTTCCGGTATCCAGAGTCCGATATCGCAGATGAGGCCCGCTGCAACAGCCTTTTCTTTTGAAGAGGGGGTTGCCGTATTAGCCGATCTTGTCCCGTTACTGCACTCCATGTGAACCTGAAAAGTTTGTTGGGACGACGATAAAAGATCTATTGTAAGGGGGTCTTAGGCTGCAAAAAATTGAGGTTGTCTTCAGGTTTGCCTTAGTTCGCACTGAAAGACGCGCATGTCCGGCCCGGGACACCGTACGAAACATGTTTTTCCTAAGGGGAGGGGTTTGTCCTCATCATGTTTTGGCTGCCTGGCAGCAAAGGTGGCAAAAAAATGTCCGGTTCGTCGGGAGAGCAGGGCACTTAAAAAAAATATTTGTACTTTCTTTTCTCTTAACGCTAAAAAAACGCCACTCAGATCCCCACGCGACGGGAGCGTCAGCCCCAAAGAGCGTCTTAAAAAATGGATCCGACCGCACCCCAAACAAAGGGGGTCATACAAAATAATGCATGACCCCCCTATGTGCAGGAGCCACATTCAAGCCTCAAAATCCTCCCATTTTTACGTCATGTAATTTCACCCATAATTAACCCAAAATTGTGAAAAGGGAATGGGGGGGTCACATCCTGTTTGAGACATCGGCAAGGAATATGCAGGCACTACAATCCCGTCTCATCATTCCTGCATAATTTAGTCCCGGTCTTCACCGTAATTTTTCACACGGTATACCTTTGGGAACCAGCCGCGAGAGGAGATAATTACGCGGGAGATCGACCCACCCCCAACCTAAAAATATAGGGGGGTCATACATTTTTTTGTGCGACCCCCTGTCATTTTGCCCTGCAAAAGACCCGGTTTTCAGGAATGATTCATATGTACTGGCAGTCAGAAAATAAAACCGGAAACTATGTATCGCACCTGCCCGTTCATCTGTTATCACGAAGGGCGACAGGGGGAGCAATTGTCTCATCCTGTTTCCGTAAAAAAAATGCGTGCTGATCACCATGGCAGTATTCAGTGAGAAATCAAAGAAAAGAAGCGCCGTCCTTTACCCGAAAACCCCCTTCCCAGACACCAGGGCATTCTCCACGTTTGTCCGGGATATTATCATGAACAATCCGTTCGGGTGCACGCCGTATATGACCGGCCGCAAAAACCATCCGCCGGTCGAGAAGATCCGGGAAATGTACACAGCGAAGTTCGTGTATCTCGATAAGGGCCGGGTCCAGGTGGGATCGGGATCGGAGATCTATAACTCGCTTGAGGGGTACGAAGACGGAATTGCTGCTGTTGTCTCGAACACCGCAAACACGCTGGCCCACGGCGGGAAGGCAAAACATATTCCCGATGCCGACCTGTTCTCCGTAACTCTCCTGTGCCACGACCCGGATGGCACGCTCTGGTTTATGAGCGTCGCCAGGGACCGGGTCACGATCTCTTCGTATACAGATGAAGCAGTAAAAAATCGGGTCAGCACATGGGCAAAGACAGTACCAGCACTGCTGTGAGCGGGGCGGCATTTTTTTCTTGTATTTTTCCCGCCCCCTCATTTCCAGCCGTCCACCCGGCCTAATCTGGCGCGGACGTATTTTTCTTAAAACCAGCTTTCAAGAGTTTTCTGCCCGGCTTTTACTGTATACCGTTCGAGTGCGGCATCGATCCTTTCCTCGGCAAAATCATACCCGTCGCAGAGCATCCGTTTTATTCCTTCAATATCCGGATGGCCCCACACAAGCGTGTATCCGCTCGTCACCGGAGGATGAAGGAAAAAGTCCATCACCGGCGCCGGGTCAAAACCCGGGCATTTCTCGGAGAGTTTTGCGGTAAACTCCCCTTTCTGCACGATCTTTAACGCCGTCTTTGCCCCCACGCCGTCTGCACCCGCGTTGAAATCGGTCCCTACAAGGATACCAATCTCAACAAGCTGCTCCCGTGTGAGTTTCAGGCCGTTAAGGACTTCGGAAAGCACCACCCGCTCGGGATTTGTTGTAACGACCCGGCCACGGATCTTGCGCTTCCCGCTCACCGTGAGGTTTCGCACAAGGAGGGGAGCACCGAAAAGAAGGGTATCGTAGTCCTGCGAAACCGCATACCGGGCGTCCCCGTTCTGCGCCATAAACGCTGCCTGCGCCTCCCCCTCGCTTGGCGCCTCGACAAACGGGATGCCCATGAGTCCGAGCAGTTCCTTTGAGGTCACAATTGTTTTTTCTTCCACCCGGGTTGCCGACCGTGCCTGCTTGTACGCCTCCTCCTCGTCCCCCCGTTCAACTGCCGCCTTCCACTTCTCCCCCGCCTCGTCCCGGGTTTTGCGGCGCACTTCGATTGTCGCGTCCTTGATCTCCGGGGGCTTACCGTCAAAAACAAAGACCGGTTTTACCCCTTTTTCAAGGAAATTGACCATCCGGAACAGGATCCCTGACAGGTGGGATGTCACCCTGCCCTGCCGGTCCATCAGGGGGGTGCCGTCAGGCTGCCGGATGATCGTTAAAAACTGGTAGAGCGCGTTGTTCGCATCGACCGCCGCCACCCCGGAAAGTCCTTCCCATGTGACCGGAACCTTATAATCCGCTATAATATCCCGAAGTGCGACACCCATGACTTACCAGCACCTGCCACAATATAATAGCCGGACTGTTTATTTGTAGACCCGCTTTGAGACCTCGCCAACCAGTCCTTCCATGCGGGATGCAGTCTCGTTATAGCTGTCGGCCATGCGGTTTGAAATCTCCTCAAGGTTTGTACGGAGCATCCGTTCCCGGGCGACTGAGTCCTTTTCAAGATTTCTCATCTTCACCTGGAGGGATAAAAAGAGCCCGCCAAGAGAGAGCATCATCAGTGCGGCAGCAGCAGCGATAAACAGGTCCTGCCAGAACCGCAGGATAAGAAATATGGTGGAAATAACCATCACAGCCGTGAGCACAATATCCGGAAGATATTCGGGAATGTCCATGTTTTTAGATATAAAGAGCGCACTAATTAAACTAACTATATCCCGGAGAGACCGCATTCATGGATACAAGCCTTGTAAAAAAATTCATGCCATTTTTTGTAATGCCTGCATTTCTCATCATCGTGGAACTTGGCTCTGTTGCCCTGTCGCTCCCGGTACAGGCCGCCGGCCTTGCCGCATTTGAAGACCCGGAATCCATGGCAAACCCGTTCATATTCATGGCGATCCTTCTTGGATTCACGGCATTCCTTCTGGTGCTGATCAAATACGGCCGAAAAAATATAATCGCGTGGATCATCGGGCTCTCCATCTTCCTGACCTTTATCTATACCTTTGCGGCAATCGTCCCGATGCTGGTAGAACCGGGATACCTTGAGATGGCGGTCACGCTTGTCCTTTCAATCGCTGCAACCGTACTTTTATACAAATATCCGGAATGGTATGTTATTGACGGCCTTGGTCTTCTCCTCGCAGCCGGCGTCGCTTCCATCTTTGGCGTATCGCTTGGGACCATCCCGGTCATCCTGCTCCTTGTGATCCTTGCGGCCTACGATGCGATCTCTGTCTACAAGACAAAACACATGATCGCCCTTGCCGAGGGAGTCATTGATTTGAAAACGCCGATCCTTTTTGTTATCCCGAAAAAACGCAATTACTCGTTTATCAGGGACGGGATCGGGAAACTGGACGATGGCGGGGAGCGGTCCGCTTTCATCATCGGTATGGGCGACCTGATCATGCCGTCCGTGCTTGTTGTCTCCGCCAGTGTCTTTACCGGCGGAGTGAAATATTTCGGGCTGTTGAACCTGCCGGCGATTGGGGCAATTATCGGCTCTGTTGCCGGACTTGCCGTCCTGCTTCACTTTGTCATGTCAGGCCGCCCGCAAGCAGGTCTTCCCCCGTTAAACGGAGGGACTATCCTCGGGTTTTTCATCGGCTGGGCGCTCATTGGCTTTGCGTGAGGCTTCCCATGCCGGGCGAAACGCGAGGAGCTCTTTGAGCACTTCGTCCACGCCATCTTTTGTTTCGGTGGACATGGAGCGGTAACCGTCCGCCACTGTGATATCTGATTTGTTCGCGACCACAACAACCGGCACGTTTACCATACCTTTTACTTCTTCAAGCAGGCGCAGCTGTACGTCCATCGTGTACCCGCAGTGTTCTGACGGGTCGAGGATAAAGAGGATCACGCTTGCCACGTTCATTATCGCGGAAAGCGCCTGCCGCTCGATCTGGTTCCGCTCCTCTGCGGGCCGGTCAAGGATGCCCGGTGTATCCACAAACTGGATGCGGGACCTGCCTTCCTCGCGGAGCCCGACTATCACGCCTTTTGTAGTAAACGGGTATGACGCGATTTCGGGAGTGGCAGACGAGACAAGCCGGATAAACGAGGATTTGCCAACGTTCGGGTACCCGGCTATCACTATGGTAAACGCGTCTTCAATATGGGGCAGCTTCCGCAGGGTGTTTCTTACTTTGTTTAAGAACAACAGGTCCTTGTCGATCTGGTGGACCATAGAGGCAAGGCGTGCGACTGCCCGTTTCCGGAGCACTATTGTGTCAGGTGATTTTCGGGTCTGCACGGCAATTTCATGGCCGACCATCTTGGTGTGCTTTGCCGCCCAGCCAACCGCCCCGAGGGACTGCTTGATATTATCGACCCCGTAGAGGATGTCCGCCATCTCCCGGTAAAAGGGCGGGATTTCTTCAAACTCGGGGAATCCCCGGATGATGTAGACCAGCCGGTCGTGGATCGCCGCACCGACGGCCCGCACAAACTCTTCGTTTGCCCGATCCTTGTTATCCTTCTCTTTACGCTTCTTTGCTGCACGGCGAAAGCTCCGGTCAAGGATCTCATCTGCAGTGGGCACTGTTGGCATCCGTTCGAATTCCACAAAACTCCAACCTATATATTCATAGAATGTGATACGTCTTATCGTTATGGAGCTGTCCCTTATCCAAAAGGATATCCTGATTACGCTCATCACCCTCTACCACCAGCAGTCTCATTCCATCAAAGGGGAGGAGATTGCCGAAATTATCCTGCGGAACCCGGGTACTGTGCGTAACCAGATGCAGTCTTTAAAAGCGGTCGGCCTTGTTGACGGAGTTCCGGGGCCAAAGGGCGGCTATATCCCGACAGAGCTTGCCTACAAGGAACTCAGTATGAACGTGGGCGGCGGGGACTACGATGTGCCAATCAGCCGTGGCGGTGTTGTCGTGAAAGGGGCACATGTGCAGGAGATCGATTTTACCACGCTCTGCCACCCGGACATCTGCCATGCACTTATCAAGCTTGTCGGCAGTGCGAAGATCTTTGAAATCGGGGATAAGATCACGATTGGCCCGACCCCGGTGAACAAACTCCTGATCCGTGGTGAGGTGTTCGGGAAAGACGAGGCAAAGCAGTCCCTCCTTATCACTACTTCAGAAATGATCTCGCTTCCAAAGCAGCCGATAAAAGCCTACATGAGTACACCACTCAAGTCGCTTTCAGGTACCCAGACCATAAAGGAGGCAATTGCCCTTTTTAACCGGCACCATATTCACGGCGCACCGATTATGGATGGGGACACTCTTGCGGGCATCATTACCATGAGCGATATCACAAAAGCACTTGACCGGGGCCTTCCCCTGGACACGAAGACTGCTGATGTGATGACCCATGACGTTGTCGAAGCGCCGTCGGATATCAAGCTCTTTGAAGTGATACGGAGGTTCAAGGAGCGCGAGATCGGCCGCCTTATTGTGACCGAGAACGGAAAACCGGTGGGTATCCTCACCCAGAGCGATATAATCCGGGTATTTCCCTCGCTCTGATGCAGGGTTTAACGCCATTTCAGGCTTTTTTATAATCCCTGTTTCATCCATGCGGGACGCGCATAAAAAGAACGATAATAGCGGATTTATTTTTCAAAATAACGGTCAAAGCCCCGTTATTTCAGAATATTTTATATATTAATACATCTTCATTTTTTTTATGACTCGTACATTTGCCCGCAGCCTTTCACGAAAAAAGATCATGAGCAATGACGGAAAGATTATCGGGACACTCAAGAATATCAGGGTCGATTTTGATTCAGGACAGATTCTCGACCTGATCATCCACCCGGACCAGTCATTTACCACCGAAGGTTACAATCTGGAAGAGGGCAACCTGCTGGTTGTACCTTTTGAAGCAGTAAAAGACATCAAGGACTATATCGTCGTTGACCGTTACCTGGCCCGAAGATAAGACCTATACTTTTTTACGGCTTGTACAAAGCCGGTTCCATATCCATCTTCCATAACATCAGATGCGGCAGCTTTTGTCTTTGGGGGGGCATTTGCTATGGTCACGCCCCGGCCGGCTTTTTCAAGCATCTGGATGTCATTTTCCCCGTCCCCTATGGCAAAAAAGTCCTGTGGGAAAAGTCCCATGTCACCCGCAAGAGCGACAAGGGCTGTTCCTTTGCTGACACCTTCGGACTGGAGGTGGATTGCATACCCGGTATCGATCACCTGCACCGGGCGGCCTGACAGAATTTTACGGACTTCCTCAACCGGCACCGTCCGGGCAAACGCAAGATCTGCGAACCGGTACGTGGGGCTGTAGAGGTTCAGCTCGATCCCTTTTTCCCGGTAATAATCCTGCACCATTTCAAGTGCAGCACGGCAGATAGCCTGATCGCCGGTGATCCGCAGGGGGCCGGTAAAACCGATCCGGTATACCCCTCCGTTTTCCGCGATAAATGTCCCATTGGTGCCCACCATCTTGCAGAGGGCATCCATGAAACAGGGTGTGTTCCCGCTCGCAAGGACGACTTCGATGCCGTCATCTACAAGCGACCGGATACAGTCCACCGCACAGGTATTGATTCTTCGGCTGGAATCCGTTATTGTCCCGTCAACATCCGTTAAGAGCGCTTTCAACACGGCTTAAGTCCTGCTTCTTCAACCATGAATGGTGCTTCGCCTTCAGGGAGGTTCGGGCTGTCCACAAGACGAGCAATACGCTTGCCGGCCTTGCTCTTCCGAAGATAGATCCGGAAGGTTGCCGTATGACCCACGATGTTACCACCAATGGGTTTTGTCGGGTCGCCAAAGAACACAGCCGGGTTTGACATGACCTGGTTTGTAACAAGTCCGACCGCATTGTGTTCGTCAATGAGCTTGAAGAGCTCGTGCATGTGCCGGTTGAGTTTCTGCTGTCGTGCGGCAAGCGTTCCACGCCCGGCGTATTCTGACCGGAAGTGTGCGGTGAGCGAGTCGATGATGAACAGTTTCACCGGTTTTTTGCTGTCCTTGAGTTCGTTTGCAAGGTCGCGGGAGTTCTCCACAAGAAGCATCTGGTGGTCGGACGTGTGGGCCCGGGCGATATGGATATTGTCAAGGAACTCCTGTGTGTCCGGGAGACCCTCGATCCCAAGGCCTGCAACCATCTGCTCGATACGCTCAGGACGGAACGTATTTTCAGTATCGATATAGATCACGCTTCCGTTCAGGCCGCCCTGGTCTTCAGGCAGCTGGACGTTAACCGCCATCTGGTGGACAATCTGACTTTTACCGGAACCAAACTCGCCATACATCTCGGTAATAGCCTGTGTTTCAAGGCCCCCGCCCAACAGTGCGTCAACTTCCGGGACCCGAAAAGACAGTTTCCGGATGTCCTTTCTCTGCTCAAAGATATCCTTCCCGGTCCTGAATCCACCTATATCTGCAGCTTCACGTGCTGCCTTGATGATCTTCTTTGCAGTGGATTCTGAGATCTCCGTGATCTCGGAAAGTTCAGCCGGTGAGGCGGTTGCAATGCTCTCAACGGAAAGGTAGCCAGCTTCACGAAGCTTGTCGGCCGTGCTTGGTCCGACACCGGGTAAATCTTCAATCTCCAAAGGTTTGTCAGCCATTTCTCGTACATCTCCTATGGCACATCAACATTTTAATCTCACCTTTATAACACGGGGCCGTGCGCGGGGTGAAAGTGATTATTTTGGACCGGGCGGGGTATCCAGTCGTGCTGTAAGGGCTGCAAGCCGGCCGGCCACCTCTTTTGGATCCTTGTCTGCCGGTTCTATGGTATCCGGAATGATCCGGCTGCCGGAGAGTATCCCGGTTATCCGCATATCACAACCGGCCGCAAAGTCCCCCTCTACAAGAAACCGTTCAATGCCGTTGTCGATAAACGTGCACCCGTTACCGGGTATAATCGTGCCGGTAAAGGAGATGGGTCGGGTTATTCCATGCGGGACACAAAAGGCGCTCCCCCGGCCCACCCCCACTTCAATATCCCCGAATTTACCGGGCTTTGCTGTGGCATGGTAAATCTCAACGAGGTCACCGGGATGGACCGGTACCAGTGCATTCTCCCCCCAGAGCACCACTTTGACCACGTCGCTGCCATCCCCTATACGGATATTCCGCACCCATGAAGGCGTTCCTGACCGGGAAGTAAACGACCGGGGTTCCTGCACGGATACAACCTCCCCCTTCACGGAATAGTAACCGGTATCGCTCACCGAAGAAAGCGCAGTAAAGGGAACGGTGACCGCGGCATCGGAAAGACTGACCGTGGCTGTTTCGTCGACACTGTAAGCCCGCCCCTCGGAACGACGGTCAGGCTTTGCACCGGCAATATGGATCACGCTTCCTTTCGGGATATCCCGGAGCAGGTCCGGCGCCCATGCAACGAGCCGGGCAGTCCCGGATGGATCGCCGATCACGCACTCCATCAGCTCACCAGGGGTCCCGTCACGGCGTGTAAAGGTGCGGGGTTCCTCTGTTCCGATCAGGAGCACATCGAGATCGACCGGTTCAGTTGACAAACCGGAACCGTCCCCCCCGGCTGTCGCAGTACAGGTGATCTCGCAGGTAGCCTTGCGCAGGGCAAGCGCGTAAATCTCCCGGTTGTTCTTTCCCGGGTGCCTTCCTATCACTTCCAGCACGTCGCCAATGGCGATCTCAAGGACGGCTCCCGCTTTCTCGTCCCAGAGCACTACCCGGGTAGTACCGGTCTCGTCACCAACAAGAAGCGTGGCAACCCAGCCTTTCTCACCGTCTTTCCGGTCGAACTCCTTTGGCTCGGTCTTGTCGATTACTTTCGCAAAAAAACAAAAAAGACTGGATTTACCGGAGAGTTCCCTGACCTTGACATGCTGCCTCCCCAGAGCCCCGATGACAAGCATCGCAGCAGTCGGCTCATCGAGAAGGTCCCCGCATTCCCCGATCTTTTCCTCCACGCGCCGTTCGAACTCTTCCTGGGAGATGAGGTCGTCAACAAGGGCGTAGTGGAAGAGTACCACAACATGCCTCCCGGCTTACCGCTGCCAGGGTGGGCGCACCATGGTGCCGGTCAGGTCGGCAAGGGTCTCGCTGCGCCGCATGAGCGCTTCCTCTTTCCCGTGGATGAGCACCTCAGGGCAGCGGGGCCGGCCGTTGTACTGCGAGGACATGGCATACCCGTATGCACCGGCATCAAGCACGGCAATCAGGTCGCCGGATGCAAGTTCCGGGAGTTTCCGGTCGGCAGCAATGATATCCCCGGTCTCGCAGATGGGTCCGGTGACCGTATACACGGATGTCAGCGGGGCATCTGCACGGTTTGCGACAATTACCTCATGGTATGAATCATACATGGCTGGGCGAATAAGCAGGTTGAAACCTGCATCCACGTTTGCAAACCGTTTGTGGGCGGACTTCGTTGAGTTGACCCGGGTGAGGAGCACGGTCGAATCAGCAACAAGGAAACGTCCCGGCTCGATCCAGAGCTCCGGGGTTATTCCTGCCGCCTTAATCCCTGCAAGGAATACCGGCATGACTGCCTTTGCGTAATCCTCCGGCGTCGGCGCCGGGTCGGTGTCGTGATGGTACGGGATGCCAAGGCCCCCGCCAAGGTCGAGGAATTCCAGTTTTACCCCGATATCAGAGAGTTCCTTTGCGATCCGGACCATGACCTCTGCGGCCTTTGCAAATGGCACAACCTCAAGTATCTGCGACCCGATATGGCAGTGGATACCGACCGGTTTTACGTTTTTGCAGCCGAGTGCTTCACGGTACGCATCCGGGATCTTTTCATGGGGGATCCCGAACTTGCTTGTCGCAAGGCCGGTGGCAATCTTCGGGTGCGTCGGGACTTCAAGTGCCGGATTGACCCTAAACGAGATCTCTGCAACCTTCCCGGCACTGCGGGCGACGGCATCGAGCTGGTGGAGTTCGTCAAGGGAATCAACCGAGACTTTCACGCCATGCTGAACTGCAAGGGCAAGGTCGTTTTGCGTCTTTGAACTGCCGTTGAACAGCAGTTTCTTTGCGGGCATTCCCGCTTCAAGGGCAAGTGCCAGTTCGCCGCTCGAAAAAACGTCCGCACCGGCGCCCAGCTGCGCAAGTGCCCGCATTAAGGCAAGGTTGCCATTTGCCTTTGCCGCAAAGAGCACCTGCACCTTATCGTACCGGGATGAGAGGGCTTTCTTGTAGTCCTGGAAGTGTTCGCAGATCCGGTCTTCGCTTGTGACATAGAGCGGAGTGCCGTACTTCTCTGCAAGGGTAACGCAGTCATGGCTTCCGATAGCAAGGTGCCCGCCCTGGATGGAAATGTGTGGGGGAAGTTTCACAGTTTAAGCCTCCGCATGCGTTCGATGGCTTCCTTTATCCGCTCCACCGGCCGGGTAATGGCGAACCGCACGTAGCCTTCTCCTGCGGAACCAAACCCGACACCCGGGGTTACGACAATGCCTGCCTCATTGAGGAGTTTTGCCGCAAAGGACATGCAGTCATTTACCGGCATCCAGACATAGAACGTCGCCTTCGGGGCCGGCACATCAAAACCAAGCTCCCGGAGCCCGGATACCAGCACGTCACGGCGTTCCTGGTAGATATTACAGGCCTGTTGTACGCAGTCCTGCGGGCCCATAAGTGCCGCAATTGCGGCATACTGGACGGCATTAAAGACGCCGGAGTCTACATTCGTCTTGACCCGGCCAAGCCCGGACAGGATCTCCGCGTTCCCTACAGCCATCCCGATCCGCCAGCCGGTCATGTTGTAGGTCTTGGAAAGCGAGTGCATCTCGATACCGACTTCCATGGCTCCTTTTGTCTCCAGAAAGGAGGGGGCGCGGTAACCGTCGAAAGCCAC
>Ga0209098_1000635_pt1 | contig 37832 bp, 29 predicted proteins | sample AD_JPNHW1_MetaG_FD_184429 | JGI IMG/M metagenome (GOLD analysis project Ga0209098, IMG submission 184429) | Active sludge microbial communities of municipal wastewater-treating anaerobic digesters from Japan - AD_JPNHW1_MetaG (SPAdes) (version 2) | ecosystem: Engineered > Bioreactor > Anaerobic...
AAAGGTCGACAGCGCCATACGGACGGCACCGTTCCTGCTGTCGATCTCCGCTTTCAGATACATGCCCGCCGAGGCCTGGGGATTGTTCGGGTTGTGGCATCCCCCGCAGTTTGCGCTCAGGTAGCCCAGGCTGGCGCGAGCGCGTGCCGTGGCAAGAGCAGTAGCAATCGCCGGAGCCCGCCGGGCCAAATTCTTATTCAGGTGGTCCAGGCGCTTTTGTTCCACCAGAGAGGTAAAAGTGATCATTCCAGATGCCCAGGCTTCGGCATTCGGCGCTTCCGGGTCCCGTTCCGGCGAGAGCTGCAAGGCATTGAATCCGAGCACGATATCGCGCCCCTGGCCTTCATGGCACGTCTTGCAGTCCGCGACCCCGGGAATATCATGACGCACCCCCTCCGCAATCGGGTAACAGTTGGGCGCTCCCCTTTCCGGCACCAGAATAGCATCGTTCTCCCCGGCGTTCCAGGCATAGGCGGCGAATCGCCATTCGCCCCTGGCCACTTTCTCAAGGTATCGGGTCTCGACTTTTTTACCGAAGGAGAATTCTTTCCACAGCTTTGTCCCCACCGGGAAGATCCAGTCATCCGCCTGCCGGGCATCGATGTCTTGCCCGGGCGGAAGATATATCCAGCGCCGTTTAGCAGCGCCATCGGACCAGAGGGGATAGAGCGGTGAATAACTCCGGTTTGCGGAAAAAATGTTCACAGCAGCGGCATCGCCCAGTCCTGTCTCTGCCAGATGGAGCGGCAGCGTGCCGGCTGGAGGCGAGATGATCACCCCAGGGTCAGCGGTCAGGAGCAGGCAAAATCCTGCCAGGATCGGCAGATTCCAGATTCGTCTCAAGGTCATGGATCCGCCTCGCTTCAAATTGGCCCAATTGCGCTGCAGGCTGAAAACGGTGTCCTCAACGGTTTTTCATCCCCGGAGCATAGCTCCCGCCTCGTCGTGCGGCGGCAGGATCCCCGCAGAGTGCAAGTGTTCACGGCTCTGGCCCGGGTGGTGCGGCGGCCGGAACGGGGTATGCCGGACACAGGGAGGGTGGTTTCCCCCTTCACCGGCTATAAAATGCAAAATTAAGATGATCGGTACCATGGGCAGAATGCTGATTTTCGGCATCAAAAAAGATGAGCTCGCCGGGCGAAACGTTGGGCGAAGGGGAGATGTGAATTTATCCGGGTCGTTGCGGAGTGCCGAATTCAAGCCCGCTGGGCGAAAGGTTGGGCAAAGGGGAGATGCGAATTTATCCGGGTCGTTGCGGAGTGCCGAATTCAAGCCCGCTGGGCGAAACGTTGGGCAAAGGGGAGATGCGGCCGCGTCGATAAAAGTCTTGATCTCCACCCCGTAAAAGGCTATATTGAGCCCATCCATTTTGACGGTAATGCTGCGGCAGCTCAGAGAAATTGTTTCTGTCCCCGTAGCCCGCAAAAGCGGCGCCCAGGGCGTCGTGAGACAGTTTGGCTGTTGATCAAGTGATTCGATTGTTCACCCGTGGCTCTTGCCGTCTGGTAGACCATGGATGTGTTCAATGAGGAGAATAAGCGATGCATGCAACCCTGAACAAGCTGGCGGCGAGAGCGAAAGAGCTTGAACCGGAAATCGTGGAGTTTCTGATGGAGCTGGTGCGCACCCCCTCCCACTCGGGCAAGGAAAAAGAGGTAGTACAGGTGATCCAGCGGGAGATGGAGAGATCCGGATTCGATGAGGTGCGTATCGACGGCCTCGGCAGCATCATCGGCCGTATCGGCAGCGGGCCACGGCTCATCGCCTTCGACGCCCATATCGATACGGTCTATCCCGGGGATTTGGCCCAATGGGAGTTCGATCCCTTCTCCCCCTTCGTCCGGGAGGGCAAGGTCTGGGGCCGCGGCACGGTCGACCAGAAGGGGGGTATGGCAGCGATGGTCTATGCCGGCAGGATGATCCGGGAAATGGGGCTGGATGACCAGTTCACCCTGCTTTTCACCGGGACAGTGATGGAAGAGGACTGCGACGGCCTCTGCTGGCAGTATCTGATCAACGAGGAGAAGATCCGGCCCGAACTGGTGGTGATCACCGAGCCGACCAATATGAACATTTATCGCGGCCATCGCGGCCGCATGGAGATGCAGGTGGAGGTTAGCGGCGTGAGCTGCCACGGCTCCGCCCCGGAGCGCGGCGACAACGCCATCTACAAGGCCGCCCGCATCGCCCTCGAGATCGAAAAGCTCAATGAGCGCCTGCGCAGCGATCCCTTCCTCGGCAAGGGCACCGTCACCGTCACCGAGGCGCGCTCCTCCTCCCCCTCCCTTTGCGCCGTGCCTGACGCAGCGGCCCTGCATCTCGACCGCCGGCTCACCCTCGGCGAGAGCAAAGAGAGCGCGCTCGCGGAGGTCCGGGATGCTGCGCAACGGGCCGGGGTGCCCGATGCCCGGGCCACTGTGCTGCAATATGCCGAGCCGGCCTATACCGGCAAAGTCTATCCCACCGAAAAGTACTACCCCACCTGGGCGCTCGCGGAAAACTCGCCCTGGCTGCAGCACGCCGTGGCCGCCTACACCGGCGTTTTTGCCCGGCCGCCGCTGATCGACAAATGGACCTTCAGCACCAACGCCGTCGCCATCGCCGGGATGCATGGCATCCCCTGCCTCGGGCTCGGGCCGGGCAACGAGGTATATGCCCATGCCGCCAACGAGGCCTGCCCGGTCGAGCACCTCAGCGGCGCCGCGGCCTTTTATGCCGCCCTGGTAGCCAAACTGAACGAAAAGGCCGGGTGAGGCGCTTATGGTGCAACATCAGCATACTGTCAAACCGCCTTCACCATGGGCCTTGAAAACGCCGGCGGGCGGAGGAATCGAAATCCTGCCGCTTCGGCCCATCCGGCGGGAGCGCCGGCGATGAGTTCCCTCTTTGAATACCAGTGCTGCGAATGCGGCCGCCGCTATGCCCGCGATGAGGTGACCTATCTCTGCCCGGTCTGTTCCGCGTCGTATCGGTCGGGGATGCCGCTCAAGGGGGTGCTGCGCGTCGAATTTGACTATGAGTCGATCCGCCGCGGGCTGAATCCGCGCCGGATCGACTATACCCTCTGGAACGCCGTCGAGGAGGACTATTTTCCCCCCTGCGCGGTCGGAAACACCCCCTTCACCCGCATCGACCGTTTCGGCGCTTTGGCCGGGTTCGCCAACCTCTGGGCCAAGAACGACGGCCTCAATCCCAGCGGCTCGCTCAAGGACCGCGCCTCCTTTCTGGTCGCGGCCGAGGCCCGGCGTACCGGCGCCCGCACCCTCGTCGCCGCCTCGACCGGCAACGCCGCCTCCTCCCTGGCCTCCGTCTGCGCCGCGGCGGGCCTGGAATGCATCATCTTCGTCCCGGCCACGGCCCCCCGGGCCAAGCTGGTCCAGATGCTGATCCATGGGGCGAGAGTCCTCCCCATCAACGGCACCTACGATGACGCCTTCCGCCTCTCGCTCGAATACACGGCCAAATACGGGGGATTGAACCGTAACACCGCCTACCATCCCCTCACCATCGAGGGCAAGAAAACGGCGGGTCTGGAGATTTTCCGGCAGAACGTCGGCCGCGCGCCGGAGGTCATCCTCGTGCCGGTGGGCGACGGGGTCATCCTCAGCGGGGTGCATAAGGCCTTTTACGATCTCAAGGCATCGGGGCTGATCGAGAAAGTGCCGCGGCTGGTTGCGGTGCAGGCGGAATCGTCGGATGCCATCCATCGCTTCATCGAAAGCGGGCACTACCGTAATGCCAAAAAGCCGCAGACCATCGCCGATTCGATCTCGGTTGCGGCCCCGAGCAATGCCATCATGGCGCGCCAGGCGGTGCTGGAGTCGGGGGGCTTTTCACTGACGGTTTCCGATGCGGAGATTCTGGCGGGGCAAAAAAAGCTGGCGGAGACGACGGGGATTTTCGCCGAGCCGGCGGCGGCCGTGGTCGCAGCGGGAATGCTCAAGCTGAAGGGGGACGCGCGCATCGATCCCGGGGCGCAGATCGTGCTGCTGATCACCGGGCACGGCCTGAAGGACCCGGGTGCGGCTCTCGGCCGGCTGCAACTCCCGCGGGCCGTGGAGCCGGAACTGGGGGAGATTGAAAAACTGCTGACTGATACTATTCGTTAAGCGATCTATAACCTCTTTAACAGCCTCAGCAGCCCGTCCAGGATGGTCAGAGGATGGGGCGGACAGCCGGGAATGAAGAGGTCGAGCGGCAGAAAGGCGCCGGCGCCGTCGTGCACGGCGGCGTGGCCGCGAAAGAGTCCGCCGCTGATGGCGCAGGCCCCCACCGCCACGGCCAGTTTGGGCGGCGGGGTTGCCTCCCAGGTTTTCAACAGGGCGAGGCGCATGTTCTCGCTCACCGGGCCGGTGACCAGCAGGGCATCCGCGTGGCGCGGCGAGGCGACGATCTGGATGCCGAAACGACCCAGGTCATAGACCGTGGTGCCGAGCACGTTGATATCCACCTCGCAGCCGTTGCAGCCGCCGGCGCTGACCTGACGCAGCTTGAGCGAACGGCCGAAAACTCTGCGCGTCTCCTCCGACAGCGCTTCCGCCAGCCTGATCTCCCCTCCCCGCATCATCAGATCCTCACTCCGCGACACCGCCAGCCGGTAATCCTCCGTAAATTCGATCGCTCCCCGGGGACAGGCCGCACGGCAGGTCCCGCAAAAGATGCAGCGCCCCAGATCGAGCTGGAGCGCGCCCTGCGCGTCGTGGGAGAGGGCCTGCACCGGGCAGACTTCCATGCAGGCGCTGCAGCCGACGGGGCAAGGCTCCGGAGAGAGGCGGGGAGCGCCGCGGAAGCGGTCGGAGACAATGCGCTGTGGCGGCGGGAACTCAATGGTCCGCCGGCCCTGTTTGAAACGCGCAGTGAGAATGCCGGACATAATGCTCCTCGTTACAGATCAAAACCGCAGTAGGAAAGGTTGAAGCTCTTGTTGCACAAGGGAAAATCCGAGATCGCCTGGCCGCGCAGGCAGAGGGCCAGCCCCGGCCAGTTGTGGAACGAGGGATCGACGATCTTGTAGCGGGCCAGGCGTCCGCGGGCGTCGGTCAGGGCGGCGTGGCAGATCTCGCCGCGCCAGCCCTCACTGAGGGTGACGACAAAGCGGTTGGCCGTCAGCGGCCGGACCGGCTCGCTGCGGATCTCGCCCCCCGGCAGGGCGGCGAGCAGTTCCTGAATGAAATCGATCGAACGCTCGATCTCCAGCCAGCGCACAAAAGCGCGGCTGTAGACATCTCCGGCCTCCATCGTCGAGACCGGGATATGAAAGAGGGCATAGATCCCGCCGGGAAAATCGTGGCGGACGTCGCGAAAGAGTCCGGCCGCGCGCGCCGCCGGGCCGACCAGACCCAGGTCGACGGCCTGCTGGCGGGTGAGGATGCCGGTGGACTCGAAGCGCGCCAGCACCGAGGAGGAGTTCCAGAGCAGCTGGACGGCGCGGGCCGCCTCGGCCGCGCCCTTTTCGAGGCGGCGCTTCAGTTCGGCGATCCGCTCCGGTTCGAGGTCGAAAGCCACGCCGCCGTTCTTCACCAGGCCGCGGCCGAGGCGGCTGCCGCAGAGCAGGGCGGTCATGTTGAGAAAATCCCCGCGGATGGCGCCGCACTGGGCCGATGTCGGCAGAAAACCGACATCCCCGGCCAGAGCGCCGAGGTCGCCGATGTGGTTGGCCAGGCGCTCCAGCTCGAGGGCGATGCCGCGGATGGCCTGCGCCCGCGCCGGCACCCGCGTGCCGGAGAGCGATTCCAGGGCTGCCGCGTAAGCCAGAGTGTGGCCGATGGAGGTGTCGCCGGAGGCCGTCTCGACCTGATAGAGGGTGCGCGGATGCGGCCCCCCGGCTAGCACCTTCTCGATGCCGCGATGCTGATAGCCCAGTGAGATCTCGAGATGATAGACCTTCTCGCCATGGCACTGGAAACGGAAATGGCCAGGCTCGATCACCCCGGCATGCACCGGACCGACCGCCACCTCGTGGATCTCATCCCCGTGCATGGCAAAGAAATCGGCGGCGCCGATGGCGGGGGCCTCTTGCACGGACGCAGCCGAACCCGAACCCGAGCCGGAATTCCCCGCCGGATTTTCTTCTGCCGATGCCCGCCGCGTTCCATTCAACGCCGCCCGCCCGGCACCGGGGCCATCCGGCAGCTCAAAACGCACCGGCTTGAGCCAGGGATGCCCCTCCGGCCGCACGCCGAACTGCTCATAAATCTCGCGCTCGAAGAGATGGGCCTGGGGACACTCGGGCGTCAAGGCCGGAAAAGAGTCCTCCACCAGCGTGCGCAGCCCGTAGAGCACCCCGTTCTGGTCGTCGGCGAGCACGGCGACGAGGCGAAGCCTGCCGCGGCCTTCGCGCATTCCAAAGAAGGCCGCCAGCCGCTGCCCGCCGGCTACCGCGGTTAGTACCGCCTCGCGGAAGCGGCTGAAGGGCAGCGCGGCCAGAGCGGACCACGCCACGGCCTCGCCGTTGTGAAAGGGAACGAATGCGCGCCGGTTCATTGTGCGCCTCCCAGGGCCGCGGCGCCCAGCCTGAGCAGCTCGTCCAGCCCGGCCGGGATATGCACGCCGAGAATAAAAGTGAGCAGGAAGAGGAGCAGGGGCAGCAGCTGCAGGGCGGCCGGCAGCTTTTCCTGTGCGCCCTCCTCAGGCCGGCCCTGCACCATCGGAAAAAAGGCTGCGGCCATGCCGATGAAAACCGCCGTGATCAGGAAGAGATAGAGTGCGGCGGAGAGGAGGCGGTTGCCGAAGATCGCGACCCCGAGCAGATTGAATTCGCTGATGAAGAGACCGAAGAGGGGCGTCCCGGAGATGGCGAGAAAACCGATCACCCAGGCCCAGCCGATCCCGGGATGGCTTCTGGCCAGCCCGCGTACCTCGCCGATCGCCTTGGTCTTGAAGACGGAGAGGATGTTGCCGGCCGTCAGAAAGAGCCCGCTCTTGGTGAGGGAATGGTTGAGAGCGTGAAAAAGGGCGAAATAATAGCCCGCCGGCCCGAGGCCGATGGCGAAGGCGAGGATGCCCATATGCTCGACGCTCGAGTAGGCGAGCAGGCGCTTGTAGTCCGGCTGGTTGAGAATAAAGACCGCAGCCAGCAGCATCGAAACCAGTCCAAAGATGAGCAGGATGGTGCGGGCGAAGGCGGCGTCGCCGGCGGCCTGGCAGATCTGATAGGCACGCAGAATGGCGAGAAAGGCGCAGTTGAGCAGAACGCCGGAGAGGAGCGCGGAGACCACCGAAGGGGCCTCGCTGTGGGCGTCGGGCAGCCAGGTGTGCATCGGGGCCAACCCCATCTTGGTGCCATAACCGACGAGCAAAAAGATGAAGGCGATGCGCGTCAGGCGCACATCCAGTTGCGGCCCCAGGCGCAGCAAGCCGTCGAGCAGCAGCGAGCCCTCACGCCCACCGGCCGAGGCGGCAGCCCCGAGGAAAAAGGTGCCGAAGAGGGCGAGGGCGATGCCGACCGAGCAGATGAGCAGGTATTTCCAGGTGGCCTCGAGGGAGTGGACGGTGCGGTGGAAAAAGATCAGCGGGGCGCTCGCCAGGGTGGTCGCCTCGACCGCCACCCACAGCAGACCGAGATGGTGCGAGAGCACAACCAGAGACATGGTGCTGAGAAAGAAGAGCATGCAGACAATAAAGATCCGCTCCGGGTCCCGGGCGCCCTGCGCCGTGCCCGCGTGCGCCTGCGCGAGCCAGCCCTGCCCGTACGCCGCGCTGACAAGAAAGAGCAACGAGACGATGCCGAGAAAGAGCAGTCCGAGGGCATCGACGGCGAGCCAGCCGCCGAGGATCGGCTGCGGCGGCTGCAGCACCAAGCTGATCACCATCCCGACGTGGAGCAGGGAACAGGTCAGCCACAGGCGCCGGCGCAGGCGAACGTTCCGGACCAGCCAGGCCGCCGCGCTGAAGAGAATGGGTAGGACGATTACTGCCGCGATCACGGCTAATCCTTCAGAATGGTCAGATTGTCCACATCGAGGTCATCGAAATAATTCTTGATGTGATTCATGATAATGCCCATGATGAACACCCCGGCAAAGAGGTCGAGCAGCACTCCGAGCTCGACCAGAAAGGGCATCTGGGCCGCCAGGGAGAGGCCGAGGATGTAGATGCCGTTCTCCAGAACCAGATAGCCGATCACCTGCGAAATCGCCTTTTTGCGGATGATGAGCATGAGCAGGCCGATCATCACCGCAGCCAGGGAAACCGGAATCCACAGCCGCGAGGTGACCGTTACCGGCAGGGCGAACTTGCGCGCCACCCAGAAGGAGACCAGCACCATGCCCATGCCGGTGAGCAGGGCCGCCCCGTAGGGGATATGGGAATCGATCGCCAGGCCGGTGTGCACCTCGCGCGCGGCGTGGGAGAGAAAACGGGGGATGAGGATGGCCTTGATCGCCAGGCTGCTTACGGCAATGATCAGCCCGTGCAGGGAGAGGATCCCCCCGGCCGGGAGCAGCGGCAGCAGGGCCAGCAGCACCCCTTGAAAGGCCATCACCCGGATGGCAGCCCCCAGACGGGTCAGGCTGAGGAGGTAGAGATCACTCAGGAGCACCAGCAGCAGGACGATATCGATCACGGTTTGCATGCGTTATCCCAGGATGATGTAACTGAGCAGGCCGAGGGCGCCGGCCCCCATCAACATCTGCGGCACCCGCTCCAGCCGCAGGCGCGCCATCACCGATTCGACGATGCCGATGGCGGTGGCGATGACGAATAGGACGCCCGCTGCGATCAGCGGCCGCAGGCCATTGGGCGAGGGAAAGGCGGAAATGATCACCAGGGTGATGAACATCGCCCAGATCCACAGCTTGAGCGCTGCGCCGTAAAGGATATAGGCGAAATCGGGTCCGTTGTGATCCAGCACCATCACCTCGTGAATCATGGTGAGCTCGAGGTGGGTGGTGGGATCATCGACGGGGATGCGGCAGTTCTCGGTGAGCAGGGCGACGAAGAGGCTGACCACCAGCAGGGCCAGGGCCGGACTGTCGGCATAGTTGATGGAGACGGCTCGGCTCTGAAAGATCTGCGAGAGGCTGAGCGAATTGGTGAAGCGGGCCAGGTTCGCCAGGGCGAGGAAGAGGATCAGCTCGGCGAAGATGGCATACCAGGCCTCGCGGCTGGCCCCCATTCCCTCAAAGGCCGAGGCGGTGTCGAGCGCCGCCAGGATGGTGAAAAAGCGCCCGAGGGCGAAGAGATAGGCGAAGAGCACCAGGTCGCCGCGGAAGGCGATCAGGGCGGTATAGCCGGGCAGGGGCAGCAGACAGAGAGCGGCAACCGTCGCGGCCAGGGTCGCCATCGGCGCCAACCAGAAGAGGGAACTGGTGCTGCGGCTGTAGACCGCCCCCTTGTGCAGTAGCCGGAAGAGATCGTGATAAGGCTGGAGGAGCGGCGCACCGCGTCGGCCGGCGCAGAGGGCCTTGACACGGACGATCCATCCGGTCAGCAGCGGGGCGGCCAGCAGCGAGACCAGCACAAAGATCAGGGCGGGCAGCGTCATCGCCGGCCTCCACCATAGAGGTGACAGATCTGCAGCAGTATTCGCAGGGCATCACGGCTCATCGCAGACCTCCGAACCAGAAGAGCAGGGCGAGCAGAACCACTGCGATGTAAAGGAGATAGAGCGAGATGCGGCCGCGCTGCATCCACTGCAGCTGATGGAAAAGCCAGGCGATCGCCGCCAGAAGCGGCTGCCACAGCTTTTCGAGAAAGAGGTCCGGGGTGTGCGTATGCAGGGAGGCCTTAACCGGGAAATAGTCCCGCGGCAGTTCTTCCTCCACCCTGCTGCCCAGGATCCAGCGGTTCTGGTCGGTCAGGGGCTGGACGAACGAGGAGGCGGTGTACTGCATGCGCGCGGTTGGGGCATTGTAGCCGCAATCCCAGGTGACGGCGCGGTGGACGCCCCTGCGGACGAGAATACGGCGCCGCCAGAGCGCGAGGAGGGCGAAGAGCAGCGCGCTCCCGGCGGCGATCCCGGTCACCGCGAGGAAGGGCCGGACTATCCCGGCCAGCTCATCCGCGATCAGGGCTGCCGGCAGCTGGGCCGCCGCCGCGATCACCGGCTGGAGCAGGGGGAGGAGCAGCATGGGCGCGACGCCCGCCGCTATACAGAGTCCGGCGAGCAGGAGCATCGGCAGCAGCATGACGGCGGAGACCTCCCGGGCGCTCTCCCCGGCCGGGGTGCGCGCCTCGCCGAGAAAGACCACGCCGGAGGCCTTGGTGAAGCAGGCCACGGCCAGAGCGCCGATCGCCGCCAGTCCGAGCAGGCTGAGCAGGGGCAGGGCGGTCGCTCCCTTGGCCATGGAGGTGACGGCGTCAAAGGCCCCGAAATAGATCATGAACTCGCTGACAAAGCCGTTGAGGAAGGGCAGCCCGGAGATGGCCGCGGCGCCGATGACAAAGGCGGCGGCGGTGAGCGGCATGCGTTTCTGCAGCCCGCCGAGGCGGTCGATCTCCAGGGTGTGGCACTGCTGCTTCACCGCCCCAGCCCCCATAAAGAGCAGGCTCTTGAAAATGGAGTGGTTGAGGATGTGCAGCAGGCAGCCGGCGAAGCCGAATACCGCCATGGTTTGTTCCTGCAGATGCAGGCCAAGCAGCCCCAGGCCCAGGCCGATAGCCATGATGCCGATGTTCTCGACGCTGTGGTAGGCGAGGAGGCGCTTGAGGTCGTGCTGGGCCAGGGCGTAGAGCACCCCGAGCAGGCCGCTGACCAGGCCAATGGTCACCAGCAGGGCGCCCCACCACAGCGGCGGCGCTCCGAGCCAGGTGAGGGTGCGCAGGATGCCGTAAAGGCCCATCTTGATCATCACGCCGGACATCAGGGCTGAGACGTGGCTGGGGGCGGCCGGATGCGCCTCAGGCAGCCAGACGTGCAGGGGGAGAAATCCCGCCTTGGCGCCAAATCCGGCCAGGCCGAGCAGAAAGATCAGGCTCTTGAGCTTCGGTCCGGCCAGGGCAGCCCCGGCGAATTGGCTGAAATCGAGCGAACCCGCGCCCGTACCGGCCAGCAGCCAGAACATGAAGAAGAGCAGGACGACACCGATGTGGGCGGCGATCAGGTAGATCAGGCCGGCGCTGCGCGTCTGTGGCCGCTCATCCTCAAAGGTGACGAGGAAGAAGGCGGCCATCGACATGATCTCCCAGACGATGATGAAGAGCATGCCGTTAGCCGCAACCGCGACCAGGGCCATGCCGAGGACGAGGAGGTTGAAGAAGAAAAAGGAGCGGCCCCGCGCGGCGGCGCTCCCCTCATCACGGAGATAGCCGGCGCCGTAGAGAGCGGCCAGGGCGGAGATGAAAAAGATGATGAGCAGGAAAAAGGCCGCCAGGGGATCGATCATCAGGGAGAAGGAGAACGCCGGGATCGCGGCCGCCCGCTCGTAGAGAAGGCTCTCCCCGGAGGCGAGTACGCCCACAGCCGGGGCCAGGCCGAATGCCGCCGCGGCGATCACCCCGGCCGCCGCGAGCCGCCGCGCCAGAACCTCCCGGCGGTGCAGCAGCCAGGCGGCCGCGCCACCGCAGAGCAGAAGCAGCAGGGCGATAAAAAAACAGGTCAGCAGGGGATTCATTCGGCCGCCCTGCCAAAGTCGGGTTCGATCCGTTCGAGAACGTCGAGGATCTCCTCGCGCACCCCGGGCGCGGCCAGGATCCGTCGCCAGGATTCATCCTTGAGGGCGTAGGAGAGTCGCGAGAGCAGATGCAGGTGGGCGCGGATGGTCGGACTGACGATGGTGAAGATGATGCCGACCGGCTTGCCGTCGGGGGCCTCAAAATCGATCGGGGTCTCGAGAAAGGAGAGCGAAATGATCGGCCGGGAAACGTGCAGGACGATGGGACTGCGCGGATGGGGGATGGCGATGCCGTCGCCGATGGCGGTCGAGCCCAGCGACTCGCGCGCCAGCAGCACCTGGAGGAGAAAATCGACATCCACCTCCTCTGGCAAGCGCATCTGCCGGACGATCGAGCGCAGCACGCTCTCCTTGTCCTTGCCGCTGACGCGGTAATGGATCCCCCCTGCCTCGATGGCACCGGAAAGCGCGGGCAGATCCCCGCTCTCGGGCTCGGCAAAGATCTCCGGCGAGACCGTCATCTTTTGCGACGTCGCCCACTCGAGAATCTCGACGCGGTTGAACCGGAACTGCTCGTTGAGCTTGTAATGGGGGATGGTCCCGCTCTTGATCCAGCGGTAGACCGTGCGCTCGGAGACATTGAGGAGTTTGCAGATATCCCGGATTTGCAGCTGCATTCCATGCCCTTGTTTTGTCAAAACTTGACTCGGTCAGCCAAATTATGACATAATATAAATATTGTCAGGAATAATAGCAACGGGAAAATGGGGGCAGCGAACTTAAACCCAGCGCGGCCTGGCGCCACTGCGATCCCGCCGCCAGCATCTGCGCCTTTGAGCTCGCGCCCACTCGTGCAGCTGCCGCACTCTCGTTCCCACCCGGGCAACTCCCTCGGGTGGGACCCAGATTTTGAGCTCGCGCCCACTCGTGCAGCTGCCGCACTCTCGTTCCCCCCCGGGCAACTCCCTCGGGTGGGACCCAGATTTTGAGCTCGCGCCCACCCGGGCAACTCCCTCGGGTGGGACCCAGATTTTGAGCTCGCGCCCACCCGGGCAGCTGCCGCACTCTCGTTCCCCCCGGGCAACTCCCTCGGGTGGGACCCAGATTTTGAGCTCGCGCCCACTCGTGCAGCTGCCGCACTCTCGTTCCCACCCGGGCAGCTCCTGCAATCTCGCGCCCACCCGGGCAGATCCCTCGGGTGGGACTCTCATTTTTGGGGGGCATCAACCGGCCGCGGCCTGGCGCCACTGCGATCCCGCCGCCAGCATCTGCGCCTTGAGCTGCTGCTTGACGCGGCGGTAGAAAGGCAGGGAGAGCGGAAAATGTTCCTCGATGACCTGGAGATAGGCGGAGGAATAGAGATGTGGGTGTTTGCAGATGGCGCCCTGGACCATAAAGATGCAGTTTCTCAGGATCAGCTCGCGGCAGCGCTGCGCCTCCGGCGCGGAGAGATGGCGATCGATGACCCGGCGCATGAAGTGAAATAGGCGGTTGGCCTGGCGGTCGAGCACGCCGCGCTCGGCGCCCTGGGAATAGAGGGTCTGGTGGTGGCTGGTGCGGTCCTCCTCGACATCCTGGATGTCGTCGGCAAATTGCAAAAAGACCCCGTAGCCGAAACAAAACTTCTCCCACCCTTCCTCCAGGCTGCCGCAGATCAGATAGCCGTCTGCGAGCACTGAGGTCCCCCCTTTTTCAACGCTGATGGTGAGGAGGTCTGCCGGGGCGCCCGCTTGATGCTGTTTCTGCTGCAGCAGGCTTTTAATCTGGGCGTTAAATATCCCAAGCAGGCCTTGAAACACCCCGGGATAGTCCTGCCGGGAGAATTCATCCCCGATCATGCCCACCAGGGCCTGAATCTTGCGCTCAGCGGGGCTGACAGCGGCGGCCTCCTTCCCCTCCAGCCACAGTCTGAAGCGGTCGTTGGTGGCCCATTTGCCGGCAAAGGAGAGCCCGGGATCATCGTTGAGGTTATCGGAGTAGGGGTAGAGCATGGTGTAGGCGAAGATCGGCGCGCTGCAGGCCATCTCCAGCCCCATCAGAACCTGCAGCGAGTTGGCGATCCAGAGATTGCGCAGGGCCTGATAAATATTCTCCGGCGCAAGCGCGGGATCGAAATCCCTGACCCGGCCGAGGAACTCTCGGGTGGCGTGCTGGAAGCCGGCGGTGAAGGAGTGGTCGAAGTAGAGGCCGGCGCGGCGGCAAAGCGCCTCCATCTCGAGGCCTGAACCTTGCATCGCCTCCCGGAGCTGCTCCGGATCCGTCCTATCCCCCATGCGCTCTTGCTCAGCCCGCTCGAGTAGCTGTGTGACCTGCTCCTCGAGCTCGCGCTTCCGCTCCGGAGAAAAAGAGTCCGGGAACTCGGGAGAATTCTCCGGCGTATCGCGCCAGAGCTGCCGGTACTCTTTAGTGAGATCTTTAATCCGCCCCTGCATCGCACCCAGCTCATGCGAAAGCAGGGCCTGCAGTGAGTGCAAGTCTGTGTCGACGGCGTGGGTCATCATCTGATTGCGGATTCCTTTTTGCTATGCAGCGGAGACAGTAAAATGCCTTTTCTGAGGCATCTGCCGGTTATTGCAGAGGATGCAAGCCCCAGGAGTCTGTCGGATATGGGGTTATCAAGAATTATTAACTATTGATAAATATCGATTTAAAACATCGATCCAAAAAGTGATGCAATAATAATTAACAATTGCTGACAGTGTAAATCCGACAGGATCCCCGTACGTTTATTCAGGGATTGGAGGATGAAGCCTCATATCACTCTTCAGGTGCTGCCGGGGATTCGAGTCTGTGCCCCGGCTGTTCCCGGCCTAGTTCAAGTGAGCGTTGATAGGCCGCCCAAACCGCACGCGAGATTGCGGTGCGGAATCCCGCCTTTTCGAGATAATAGAGAGCTTCAGCGGAGGTGCCACCGGGCGATGTCACCTGGTTGCGCAGGGCGGCGGGATGCCGATCGGCCTGTTCGTAGAACTCGGCGGCGCCTTTGATGGTCTGCAGCACCAGCAACTCGGCGATGCGGCGCGGGAAACCCATATGAACGCCGGCATCGATCAGGGCCTCGGTAAAAAGAAAGACGTAGGCGGGTCCGGAGCCGGAAAGCGCCGTGGCCATGTCGAGATAGCTCTCGTCCTCGACGTAAATTTCCTGGCCCAGGGCGCCGAGAATGGCGCGCGCCAGGTTCTGCTGTTCCGGCGTCACTGCGGAGGAGGCCGTCCATACCGTAATGCCCCTGCCGATCTGCCCCGGGGTGTTAGGCATCGAGCGGACAATAGCGTCGTGCTGCAGCCCTGTAGCCAGTTTTTTCAGACTCGCACCGGCGATAATGGAGAGCACCAGGGCCTCAGGTCGGATCTCCCGGACTCCTTTCATCACCTCGGTCAGCCGTTGCGGCTTGACGGCGAGCACCACCACATCCGCATCGTGCACGGCAGCGGCGTTGTCGGTCATGGCCCGGATGTTGTATTTATGGCGCAGCTCCTCGGCCCGTTCGCGGCGCGGCCCGGCTGCGGTCAGATTTTCCGGAAGGGCGAGGTTCTGGTGTAAAAGCCCGCTGATCATCGCCTCAGCCATCACGCCGGGGCCGACAAGGGTGATTCTCTTGTTTATCATCTCTGCCTCCATAGAATCTTTATACGGCATCGGGGAGATGGAGTTTCATCCCTCTCCAGTACTCCTCCCCAAGAGTGAGGTTGGTGAGGTCCGGGCTGCCCGCAAAATATGTAGGTCCACGGAGATCGATGGCTGGCCGCCCATGAGTTCAGCCCGAACGCCGCAAATTCCCCTTGCATTTGCGTTGAAAAGGCCTAACTTTTACAGTTATCCGCAAATTGACGGTTCAAAGGAGGTACGGTATGGCTGTTCGTTCATCATCTGCTGAATGGAAGGGTACGCTCAAGGAGGGGGCAGGAACCATGCGTCTCGGCAGCGGCGCCTGGGAGGGTCCCTTCACCTTTGCGTCTCGTTTTGAAAGCGGACCGGGCACCAATCCCGAGGAGCTGATCGGCGCCGCCCAGGCGGGCTGTTTTTCGATGTTCCTCTCGGCCCTGTTGACCAAGGAGGGCTTTCTCCCCGGCTCCATCCGCACCACCGCCAAAGTGCATCTCGGCGAGGGTCCCACGATCACCCTCATCGAACTGAGCTGCGAGGCGCAGGTGCCCGGGATCACCGCCGAGCGATTCGCGCAGCTGGCCGGGGAGGCCAAAAAGAACTGCCCGGTCTCCAAAGCCCTGGCGGGCCCGGAGATCACGCTGGCGGCTGCACAGCTCCCCTGATGGCGGGGCAGCGGCCAGGGATCCTGATGGCAAAGCAGCAGCACCTGGACCCTGATGGCGAGACAGCAGCGGCTGGACCCTGATGGCGGGGCAGCAGCCAGGGATCCTGATAGCAAAGCAGCAGCACCTGGACCCTGATGGCGGGACTGCACCTCCTGGGCCAGAATCCGGGGGAATGTGGTGCAGCTTTTGATTGCTATTGTCTTTCCGGTTTTATAAATTGGCGGATTCAAAACTGGACTGGAGAGGGTATGAGTTGGAGTAAAAAAATCGCCTGGGGTCTTTTTTCGCTGTTGGGTGCCTTTGCATTCGCCGTCGCCACCAGACTGGTGCGGGTTCAGGAACAGGTCAATGCGGTCTGGATTCTCATTGCCGCGGTCTGCATCTATGTGCTGGCGTACCGTTTCTACTCGGCTTTTCTCGCTGCGCGCGTCCTGAATCTGAATGACCGCAACAAAACGCCGGCCGAGCTGTTCAACGACGGCCATGATTACGATCCGACCAATAAATGGGTGCTCTTCGGGCATCATTTTGCCGCCATTGCCGGAGCCGGCCCGCTGATCGGGCCGGTGCTGGCCGCGCAATTCGGCTACCTGCCCGGCATGTTGTGGATTCTCATCGGTTCGGTCATGGCCGGCGGCGTCCATGATTTCATCATGCTGGTCTTTTCAACGCGGCGCAACGGCAAATCCCTGGCGGAGATGGCCCAAGCCGAGGTCGGGCCGGTCGCCGGATTCACCGGCATGCTCGCCACCCTCTTTATCATTGTCGTCGCCCTCGCCGGTCTCGGCATGGTGGTCGTCAAGGCCCTGGCCGAATCCGCCTGGGGCACCTTCACCATCGCCGCCACCATCCCCATCGCCCTGCTGATGGGCTTTTACCTGCGCAAGCTGCGCCCCGGCAAGGTCGGCGAGGTTTCGCTCATCGGGGTCGTCCTTCTCGTGCTCGCCGTGGTCCTGGGCAAGGGGGTGCATGATACGCCGGCCCTGGCGCAGATTTTCACCCTGCACGAAAGGACCCTGATCATCGTTCTGGCGGCCTATGGCTTTTTCGCCAGCATCCTCCCGGTCTGGATGCTGCTGGCGCCGCGCGACTACCTCTCCACCTATATGAAGATCGGCACCATCGCCCTGCTGGTCCTTGGCATCGCCTATGTCGCGCCCACAATCGTCTTTCCCGCGGTATCGCGCTTCGCCGCCGGCGGCGGCCCGATCATCCCCGGTCCGCTCTTTCCCTACCTCTTCATCACCATTGCCTGCGGCGCCATCTCGGGCTTTCATTCCCTGATCGCCTCGGGCACGACACCGAAAATGATCCGCAGCGAACAGGACACCCGCTTCATCGGCTACGGCGCCATGCTCACCGAGGGGTTTATTTCGCTGATGGCGCTGATCGCCGCCACCTCGCTCAACCCCGGCGACTACTTTTTTATCAACAGCCAGCTGCCGGAACAGGTTCTCGCCAACATGGGATTTGCCGTGGACAAGATCCACTGGTTCGAGCAGCAGGTCGGGGTACAGCTGGCCCACCGCACCGGCGGTGCCGTGACCCTGGCGATCGGCATGGCCAATATTCTCTCCGGCATCCCCGGGATGAAATCGCTGATGGCCTACTGGTATAACTTCGCCCTGATGTTCGAGGCGCTCTTCATCCTCACCACCATAGACGCCGGCACCCGCGTGGCGCGCTTTATCGTCCAGGAGTTCTTCGGCACCTTTTACAAGCCCCTGCGCGTCTACAGCTGGATGCCCGGGATGCTCCTGACCAGCGCGGTGGTGGTCCTGAGCTGGGGCTATCTGATCTGGACCGGCAGCATCTCCACCATCTGGCCGATGTTCGGCATCTCCAATCAGCTTCTGGCCGGACTGGCACTTACCGTCTGCACCACCATCCTCATCAAGATGAAAAAATTCAGGTATATCTGGGTCACCCTGATCCCGATGGTGGTGATGCTGGTGATCACCCTGACCACCTCGGTGATGCAGGTGCGCTATTACCGGCACCAGCTGGCGCTGCCCGATCTCAAGCCGCTCGAGCGCTTCACCCTGAACCTGGACACCCTGCTGGTCGCCGTCATGGCCGGACTGGCGGTGATCGTAGTCGTCGACAATGTCGCGAAATGGCCCCGATTCGCACGCAAGCCCTACTGCGAGCCGCACTCCGGCGGCGACAAGAGCGTGGTGCCGGTGGCCCTGGCGGTGGAAGAAGCGCATTAGGCGCCGGCCCGCACCCGGAGCGGCGCGGCCGCCACGGCGAGTGACAGGGCCGGCCATCCGTAGCAACAGCCGGGCGGCGGTGAGATGTTACCGCCGGTATGCTGCAAATACACCCGGGCTGCGGAGAGGGATAGGGCCGGCCATCCGTAGCAACAGCCGGGCTGGAGCTACCTCCATCATGCCCGCGCCGCTGCAGATTTATGTTGCTTTTGTTCTTGAAAAGAAGTTACTTACGATGATGGAGGGCGGGGGACTGCGATGAGAGGTGGATCCTGATCCAGGGGATGAGGGATACCAGCCAACGCGGAGCCTTGATGAGGCACACCATTTTATCGGACATGGCAGCAGAGCTTTCCTGGCAGGAGGTGATCACCAGCTGGGCCAAATTCCCGCTGGAAAATCCGCATCCCGTGATGCGCACCACCCCGGATGGGCTTATCCTCATCGCCAATAAAAGCTGCAATGCCCTGCTCAGGGCCTGGGGCGTCCAGATCGGGGAGAGACCGCCCGAAGCCATCACCGCCGCCATCCTGGCTGCTTGGCAGAGCAGGCGGAAAAAGTCACTCGAGCTGGAGTGCAGGAAGCGGATTTTCACGTTTGGCATCGTCCCGATTCCCGACGCCGGGTATGTCAATCTTTACGGCATCGACACCACTGCCAGGGTGCGGGCCGAGAGCGCCTTACGCAAGCTGAATGCCAGCTTGCAGCGGGAGATCGCCAGCCATACACGCGCTGAGAAAGAGCTGCAGCACCTCAACCACGTGCTCAAGGCGCTCAATGACAGCAGCCAGGCGATGCTCCAGGCCGAAAGCGAGCAGGAGTGCCTGGACCGGGTCTGCCGGATCATCGTCGAGGATTGCGGACACCGCATGGCCTGGGTCGCCTACGCCGACACCGGCCCGGAGCAGCTGGCGCGCCCGGTCGCCCGTGCCGGCCACGATGCGGGTTTTCTCGCCAGCGCCAACATCACCTGGGGGAAATCGGAACGCGGCTTCGGCCCCACCGGTACAGCCATCCGCACCGGCAAGATCAGTCTGCGCCGCAACCTGCAAAGGGATCCAAAATTCCATTTCCTCGCCGCGGAAGCCCGCAAGCGCGACTATGCCTCCGCCATCTCCCTGCCCCTCAAGTCGGGCAGCCGCGTCTTCGGCGCCCTCACCATCTACTCCTCCGAGATCTCTCCTTTCAGCCAGGCCGAGGTGCACCTTCTCGCCGAGCTGGCCGCCGAACTGAGTTTCGGCATCACCGCCATCCACCTGCGCACCGATCTGGCGCACTCCCTGACGCAGCTGCAGCAGAAAGAGGAACGATATCGGCTGGCCGAGCAAGCCGCCGGCGTGGGCACCTGGGATTGGGACCTCGAGTCCGGGACGATTACCTGGTCCGCCCAGGTGGCGCGGCTTTTCGGCATCGGCCTGGACGAGTTCCCCGGCACCTATGCGTCGTTCTGCGGGTTCGTGGTTCCGGAAGACCTGGCGGAGGTGATGGCCGCAGTCCAGGTCAGCAGGGCCAGCCGCAGCGTCTACGATTGCACCTATCGCATCCGCTGCCATGACGGGCAGGTGCGCTGGCTGCATGCCATAGGGGACATCATCGAGGATTCACAAAGTGGGACGCAGCGATTGCTCGGTGTCGTAATGGATGTCACCGAGGCCAGGCAGGCCTTCGAGGAGAGTTCGCGGCTGGCGGCGATCGTCGAATCCTCCTGGGATGCGATCATCGGCACTACGCCGGAGGGCATCGTGACCAGCTGGAATCCGGGGTCCGAACGGATGTTCGGATATACCGAGGCGGAGATGCTCGGCCATTCAGCTGCGCGGATTGTTCCCGAGGAGCTGATGGGGGAATTCCATCAAAATATCGAACGGCTGAAAAGGGGCAAGCGCATCGGCGCCTTTGAGACACAGCGCCGCGCCAAATCCGGCAAGATCCTGGATATCTCGCTCTCCCTCTCGCCGGTGCGCGACGCCAGCGGCAAAACCATCGCGATCTCCAGCATCGAGCGGGACATTACGCACCGTAAGGAAATGGAACTGGCGCTGAAAAATTCGCGCGATGAACTGGAAGACCGCGTCCAGGCCCGGACGGCGCAGCTCGAGGAGATCAATCAGGCCCTGCAGAACGAGATCGCCGAGCGCAAGCAGATGGAGGCGCAGCTGCACACCCTCTCCGCTATCCTGGCGGAAACCGAGGAGCGCGAGCGCCGCCGCATCGCTACGGACCTTCATGACCGTATCATCCAGAATCTGGTCTACACCAATTTCCGGCTGGGGGAGCTGCGCGAGGCCACGGCGGCCGAGATCCGCCCCGCGGCCGAAGCGGTCTACCAGGCCATGCAGCAGACCATTCACGATCTCCGCACCCTGACCTTCGAATTGAGTCCGCCGGTGCTCTATGAGCTGGGATTCATCCCGGCGGTGAAATGGCTGATCCGGCAATTCGAGGACAAGTATGATCTGGTGGTGGAGTTTCAGGAAAGCGATGTCCCCGGTTTTATCCCGGAGCAGACGCGGATCGTCCTGTTTCAGGCGGTGCGCGAGCTGCTGACCAATGCGGCCAAATATGCCCACGCCAGCCTCCTCAAGGTCAGCATCTACCGCAGGCAGGAGCAGTTCGAGGTGATCGTGGAGGATGACGGTGTCGGCTTCGACCCGGGCAAGATCATCCTCGTCAAGAAGGATAACAGCGGTTTCGGGCTGTTCAATATCCGGCAAAGGCTGGAATCGCTCGGCGGCGAACTGCACATTGTTTCCGACAGCCAGGCTGGAACCCGGATAGAAATGATCGTCCCTCTGGAGAAGGAAAACCCGTAAGCGAGGCTTGAAATGCCCATCACTGTCATGCTGGCGGAGGATCACCATATCATCCGCCAGGGATTGCGCAGTTTACTGGAGAAACAAAACGGCATCCAGGTCCTGGGCGAAGCCGAGGATGGCCGGGCGGCCGTCCGGCTGACCAGCGAGCTGCAGCCGGATGTCGTGATCATGGATGTGAGCATGCCGGGCATGAACGGCATCGATGCAACCCGGCAGATTTGTGCCGAGAATCCCGATACGCAGGTGATCGCGCTCTCGGTTCATTCCGACGACCCCTTTGTCTCGGGGATGATCCTGGCCGGCGCGCGCGGCTATTTGCTCAAGGATTGCCTTCTCGATGAGCTGGTGAAGGCGATCGAGGCGGTCGCTTCCGGCCGGCTCTATCTCAGCGCCCGCATTGCCCAGACCGTCGTTCAGGAGTACAAGAGCTTTAAATCGCGCGAGAGCCTCTCGCTGCTGCAGACACTGACGGCGCGTGAACGGGAGGTGCTCCAGCTCATTGCCGAGGGCCGCTCGATGAAAGAGATCGGCGGCCTGCTCTTCATCAGCGAAAAAACCGCCGCCACCCACCGGCAGCATATCATGGAAAAACTGGGGACCTTCAACGTTCCTGAACTGGTCAAGATCGCCATCCGCGAGGGCCTGACGCCGCTGGAATGAACCGCCCGGCAGCCGGTCCATTTCAGCCTTTTTCCTATTTTTTTCCTCATCTCCCCCGATTACCTTACAATGTAAGCACGCCTTATTTCACCAAGGAACCTGCGTATGCCTCCCGAACGGCAACCCTCCATTCGCGTTCTCCTGGTGGATGATCATCAGGCGGTTCGTCATGGCCTTGCGGAGCTTCTCGGAAAAACAGAGGATATCGAGGTCATCGGCGAGGCGCCGAACGGCGCGGCGGCCATCCGGCTGGCGCAGCGGCGTCATCCGGACATCATCCTGATGGATGTGGTGATGCCCGGAAACGGCGGGATCGCCGCCACGCGCGCCCTGCACCAACGCCATCCGGAGATCAAAATCATCGCCCTGTCGCTCTATGCAGTGATGGAGTACATTTCCAGCATGCTCGAAGCGGGAGTGCAGGGCTATCTGCTCAAGGAGAGCGTCTATACGGAGGTCGCCGCGGCGATCCGCGTCGTACACGCGGGCGGGCTCTATATCGACCGCAGCCTCTACGCAGCCATCGCCCGCGAGCTGCTGCACCTGGCTCTCCACGCCCATCGCAATGAACTGCAGCTGTTCACTGCCGCCGAGACGCGGGTGCTGGAAGCGCTGGCCGAGGGGAAGCAGCCGGCCGAAGCGGCCCAAAGCCTGGAGATCAGCGTCCGCGAGGTGGAGAAACACATCATCGCCGTCATCAGGAAATGGCTCAAGTAAAACGGGATCAGCGCGGAACTACTATGAGACCCAGGATCCAGCCTGAGCAACGCTGAACCAGGCGGGGGGGATGGCTGCTTCAGATTTTTGTCCGGCAAAAATCAGCAATACACCTATGGTACGGTACTCTGCCCATATGTATATTGAGTCGGAAGTTCAGTTCACCTGGCGGTTCAGCATTTGCAGCCGCCGTGGGGGGAATGGACCTGCAGCCACATGCTGGACACGACGACCGGCCAAGGGTATCTTGCGTTCAGGGCCATGAACCAGCCCTGAACGCGTTAGGTCTTGTTCAGCCATTGTGGCAGGAGTACCTGGCAGCGGCCGGGCGCGGAACGGGGGATCCGCACCTGGCCGCTGGCTTTTAATAGCCCTATCCCGCTTCTCACAACCGGCAGCGCTGCCCCGATCTTTGCATCGCCCGGCGCCTGCCCTCCAGCTCCGATGCCGCGCCAGCTGCATCAGCGCAGCAGAAGAAGAGGCGCCGCTGCCGCACTTCCATCCGCTTGCATCCGTCCGACATAAATTCCACTCGTCAGCCCACTGGCCTCCCAGCGCACCTCGTGCCGCCCGGCCGGCAGCCAGCCGCGCACCAGCTCGGTGACCCGTTCCCCGCGCAGGTTCACGATCTCGAGCGTGGTGTAGGCTCCTCGCGGAAGTGAGAAGGCGATGGTCGTCGCCGCATTGAAGGGATTGGGATAATTCCGCAGTAGCCCGACCCGTTCCGGCAGGGTCTGCGGCGTGCCGACGCCGCTGGCCGTAGAGGCCAGGGTATAGATCCGCCCGACAAAAACGCAGAGATAGATCTCTCCGGCCGGGTCCACACCAAACGAAGCGATCCCGCCCGGCGCCTGGGTCAGCACCATAACGGCCGGCGTCGTCATCCCGGTGGAATCGTAGGTCATCGCCCAGACCTGCTGACTGACATAATCCCCGAAGATGTAGCGTCCGCGCAGCTCGGGCATCCTCGCCCCGGTATAGACAAATCCGCCGGTGATCGAATATCCCCCCTGGCTGTTGTGACCATATTCATAGAGGGGGAGTTCGAGACCATCGTTGTTGCAGCCGCTGGCCGGATTGTAGCAATGGGTGCCCTCCATGATGCGCCAGCCATAATTGCCGCCCTTGCGGATGAGATCGATCTCCTCCCAGCTGTTCTGGCCGACATCGGCGCACCAGAGGCGGCCGGCGCGGTCAAAACTGAAGCGCCAGGGATTGCGCAGGCCCCAGGCATAGATCTCCTCCCGGGCCCCGCTGGTATTGCCGGCAAAGGGATTGTCGGCCGGGATGGCATAGGCGAGGCTGCCCTGGGTCGCATCGACATCGATGCGCAGGATCTTGCCGAGCAGGGAGCCGGTATCCTGGGCGTGGTTCTGCGGATCGCCGCCGGAGCCGCCGTCCCCCAGGCCGATATAGAGACAGCCGTCCGGCCCGAAGGCAATCCGGCCGCCATTGTGATTGCTGTAAGGCTGCGCGACGGTCAGGAGGATCTTTTCGCTCAGCGGATCGCCGGCGTCGGGATCGCTGGAGATCCGGAAGCGGGAAATGATGCTTTCGCGCGGATTGTCGCGCGTATAGTCAACATAAAAATAGCCGTTGCGCGCAAAATCGGGATGAAAAGCCAGTCCGAGTAGTCCCATTTCACCGCCCGAGGCCACCCGGGTGCTGATATCGAGAAAGAGCGCCTTGGCAAAACTGCTGCCGCTCTTTCGCACCAGCTGGATCCGGCCCGCTTGCTCCACCACGAAGAGCCGGCCGCTCCCGTCGCCGGCATGTTCCAGGCCCACAGGCTGGTCAAAGCTCAGCCCCGGGAAGGCCTCCTCGAGCCGGTATTGCGCCCCGACCAGATGCGCGCAGGCGAGCATCAGGGACACCGCCAGGCTCATCATTTGCTTTTTCATCGTATCCACCCTCCGGGGCTCGCAAACGCACCGTTGAAATGAGTGCTATTTCACCACCAGCACGGGCACTGCCAGATCGTGCCGGACTCGGGAGATAGAGGTTCCGTATACCAGGTCTGCGAAACGCCGGTGACCATGCTCACCCATGACCAGGAGGTCCACCTCATGGGTTCGGGCGAGGCGGACCAGCTCCTGGGCCACGCCTCCGAAACCCAGGACCGGGAGGACCTCCAGTCCGGACTCGCGCAGGGAGGCGGCCAACGCTTCGATATAGCTTGCATCATCACGTGCCTCCTCATCATAAGCCTCTTTGCCCTGTACCAGCCCGCCCGCCCCTTCGACCACATGGAAAAGAAAAAGCCGCGCCCGATGCTGCCGCGCCAATGCCGCAGCATGAGCGAGCACCTTGCCGGTGGGCACCTCGTAATCGATCGCCGCGCCGATCGCTTTATACTGCGGCAGCTCGATGGCGGCCGCCGGCTCGACCCGCACAACATCGCGCCGTACGTCCGGGCGGCGCGGCGAGAACGGCAGCGCGACATAGAGCAGCAGCAGGGCACAGCCGCCGGCCAGAGGAACCAGGGTGAACCACAGCCAGTTCGCGCCCGGTCCCGCCTGCTCCAGCCATACTCCGAGGGTGCTCACGATAAGATTGGCATTAAGGCCGATGATCACCAGCGCCGCCGTCCATGCCAGGACCTTGACCCAGCCCTTGCTCGCAAAGGAGCCCATGATCGCCCGGTCTCCGGTGAAACGGATCAGCGGCACAATGGCAAAGGGCAGCTGCAGGCTCAGGATCACCTGGCTCAGGATCAGCAGGTCGTAGGAGCCCTCTTCGCCCTTCAGGGAAATGACGATGATGGCCGGGATGATCGCGATTGAACGGGTAATAAGGCGGCGCAGCACCGGTTTGATCTTGAAGTGGAGAAATCCCTCCATGACGATCTGCCCGGCCAGCGTGCCTGTCAGGGTCGAGCTCTGCCCCGCGCTGATCAGCGCCACAGCAAAGAGCAGGCTGGCCAAGGTCGTGCCGAGCAGCGGGGTCAGCAGGGTATACGCCTGCTGAATCTCCGTCACCACTACGCCATTATGGTAAAACACCGCGGCCGCAACCACGAGAATGGCGCCGTTGACAAAAAAAGCGGCATTCAACGCCAGCGCGGTGTCCACCAGATTGTAACGGCAGGCAGAGGCTTTGCCGGCCGTGCTCTGCTCGACACGGCGTGTCTGCACCAGGGCGCTGTGCAGATAGAGATTGTGCGGCATCACCGTGGCGCCGAGGATACCGACAGCGACGTAGAGGCTTTCGCTGCTCAGGCGCGGGACGAATCCGGTCACCACCTCGCCCCAGACCGGCCGCGCCAGCAGCAGCTCGATCCCGAAACAGACACCGATAATCCCGACGAAGAACAGGATAAAGGCCTCGAGGCGGCGGATGCCGAAATTCTGCACCAGAAAAAACAGCAGGGTATCAAATCCGGTGATGATCACGCCATAGAGCAGCGGGATTTTGAAGAGCAGATTCAGGCCGATCGCCGTGCCCAGTACTTCGGCCAGGTCGCAGGCGGCGATGGCCACCTCACAGAGGCCCCAGAGGATATAGCCGACCGGACGGGGATAGTGTTCGCGGCAGGCCTGCGCCAAATCCCGGCCGGTAACGATGCCGAGGCGCGCCGACAGAGTTTGCAGCAAGACCGCGATCAGATTGGACATCAGCAGCACCCAGAGCAGCTGATAGCCGAAGCGCGCCCCGCCCTCCAGATCGGTGGCCCAGTTGCCCGGATCCATGTAGCCCACGCTCACCAGATAGGCCGGGCCGGCGAAAGCCAGCATCCGGCGCAGCCCCCCCGCGCGACGGGGGATGGCCACTGTGCGGTGCACTTCGGCAAGGGACCGGCTTCCCGCGTCCCGTTCCATGCTCATGCCGGCCTCCTGGCCAGACCGTCCGCGCAAGGTGTGTCGACACCCAGCGCACCTGCTTCCGGCCGGCCGTCAGCGCCGGCAAGCAATAGCCGATTGGTCATGATTTCGCCCGTCCTCCGTTTGCTACTATAACACCGGCAGCGTCCGTTTTTATTCGTATATACGAATCTTTGGACAAGGAAAGCCACCCGAGGAGAGGAGATCCGGATCGCCCGGCTCAGCGGATGAGGGTCAGCCTGATTGTGAGGATGCGATCCGGTCCGGCGAGGCGCAGGTAATAGATGCCCGAGCTGAGCTCTTCCAGCGTCAGCACTGTTTCATGCCAACCGGCATCGAGGGGGCCGGTGGAGAGAGATTTGAGCCGGCGGCCGCACAGGTCAAAGAGGAGGAGCGTGGCTTCGCCCGCTTTTTCGAGGTGAAAGCGCACGCGGGTGGCCGAATTACAGGGATTGGGATAACAGCCGATCAGTTCGTGATCCTCCGGCTGGAGGCGGCCGGGCGTCGCGACGGAGGCGGTCAGGTGTGTCAGGTGGTCGCCGATGGCCTGCGCGAGGGGCTGCGAGGTCCCTAGATTGTCCTGGCCTAGCGCCCAGATGATCAAGCCGCCGAGGGCATTGCTGCGGACATAGGCGCACTTGTAGCGCACCGCAGCAGTATCGTCAAAGGTGATGAAGAGGGTGTGGGCGCCATTCTGGTAGTAGGGCACTTTAGCCAGATCGTCCCACTGCCGCGTCCAGTCCGGTTTGACAGCCGCTATCAGCTGGGCATAGGTGATCTCCTCTCCGCCTGAGGCCGGAGCATAGAGGCCTGTGGCGGCGAACTGGCGGCCGTAGAAAGGGACGCCGATGAGCAGTTTCTCCCTGGCGAGGCCCAGCCCGAGCAGATAGCGGACGGCGCTATCGATCGACCCCTCGGGCTCATTGGCCGGGGCATAGAGCGGCGAATTATGGCCGGCGTGACTGGTCCAGGCGCCGTGCAGATCGTAGGTCATGCAGCCGATCCAGCTGACATACTCACGCAAGCCGGCGAAATCAAAATAGCTGGCGCTGTAGGTGCCGCTGGGTACGACAAAGCTGATGGTCCAGGCCGGCTGCAAGGCATCAAAGGCCTTCCTGAACTCCCGGACGAGCAGGGTAAAATTGGCACGCTGCACCGCGCCGGTCGGGTACTCCCAATCCAGGTCGATGCCGTCATAGCCGTTCTGCTGCAGGAAAGCGGTGACCTTGTCGACGAAGGCTTGACGCGTGGTGCTGCTGGCCGCCATCGGGGCAAAGCCGTCGCACTGTCCCCAGCCGCCGATCGAGACGATCACCTTGACCCCGGCGGCATGGGCCCGCGTGATCAACTCCGGATAGAGCAAATCGCTGTACATGTCCAGGGTGCCATCCGGCCTGGGCCAGATAAAGGAATGTGCGATCGTGGTCACATCCTGGTAGCGAATCTTGGCCGCGGGGGTGGTGTAGCGGATCCAGGAGGGGTAGTACCCAACCACGCGTTCCGCAGCCTGGACGCCAAGGGCCAGAGCCAGTCCCAGACCCATCGTCAGTGTCATCGTCTTCATCGGTTCTCCAATAGTCTATCGTGGCGGTGGTGATGCCAGGCAGCCGACTGAGCGCCACTGCCGGCACCTTGTGCGGGCGAATGCAGCCCCGTTCAGTGTGTGTCGATATAGCGCTGCAGCTGCTCGTGCCATTGGACCGTGTCATAGATCTGCGGATCGGTAGGCTCGTTCATGAGGAGGTCGAGCAGGTGCCGGGGCTTGCGTCCGCCGATATGCAAGGCCTTGATGCACGAGACGCAATAGACGCACACTTCGGGGCAGGGCATGGCCTGGGCGCGTTTAGTCATCTGCGCGTGGATCTTGTCGAGGGGCAGTTTCGGGTAAAGATCATCGCCGCAGCAGACCGAACGGGTGCCATGCAGCCGCGTTTCGAGGACCTCGATATGCATCTTGTGGAGCAAACTCCGCACCGCCTGATGGACTTGCGGTTTTTCGCGCACCGGGCAGGGATCCTGCACCGACAGCCGCAAGCCGCGGTAATCCGGAAAGGCAAAGGCGTCGAGCCGGTCGATGATCTCCCACACCGAGATCGTGGAAATGCCCTCGTAGAGGGTGCTGAAACGTCGGTCGCAGCCGGCGCAGACGTTGACGATCACCGATCCCTTTTCCAGCAGCGTTTCGTGGCGGCAGCAGATGTTGTGCAGCGCGATCTTCTGCCAGTTCCGGTTGAGGAATTCGAGAATCCTGAGTTCCATCTCCGGCTTGTAGAGGCTCAAGGCGCAGCCGGGATTACAGAAGGTTTTACCCGCTGGAGCCGCCTCAGGTGGGAGCGAGAGTACAGTGCAGCCGGGATTGAAGAAGGTTTTACCCGCTGGAGCCGCCTCAGGTGGGAGCGAGAGTACAGTGCAGCCGGGATTACAGAAGGTTTTACCCGCTGGAGCCGCCTCAGGTGGGAGCGAGAGTACAGTGCAGCCGGGATTACAGAAGGTTTTACCCGTCATGATGGATCCTTTATGTCCGCCGTCCCTGAATCGATGCACCAGCCGCCTCTCCTCCTGTAGCAGATTTGCGGCTGGTAAAGAGTTGAAAAACACCCGCCGGCAGCGCTATTGCCGGCCGTGCGCCGCGATGCAGGCAATAAAGTCCTTTTTTTGATTGAGCGCGATCGGGATTTTCCTTATCTTTAACTGCTAAAGCAAGCCAGGGAGATGCGGGTTCCGCACACCGGGAGTGACCGCATTATCCGGCTTTTACATCAACGATTAAAGCCAGATGCCTGAGCTTCCTGTGCCATCTATAGTCATCGGGACCGCATCATTCAGCTTCCCCTGCAACGATTTCAGCTGCAGTCGCTAAGGAGCGAGAACGCCATGACGACCCCCTCTTTTCACGGTTTCAGCTGTGATACCGCCGCTTTCTTTCAGGAGTTGGAGAACAACAACGAGCGCGCCTGGTTCGAGGCCAACCGGGAACGCTATCAGCTCGAGGTGGTGCATCCGGCGCAAGCCTTTGTCCTGGCCATGAACGAGCCTCTGCGCAAGGTCTATCCCGAACTGCAGGCCGATCCCCGCCCCAACGGTGCCGGTTCGATCTTTCGCATTCACCGGGACACCCGTTTCAGTCGCGACAAGCGGCTCTACAAGACCAATCTCGGCATCTTTTTCTGGCAGGGCTGGCCGGGGAAACGCGAACGGCCCGGGTACTACGTCCATCTCGAGGGCGCCACCCTGGGGCTCTACTGCGGCCTGTACGAATTTTCCAGTGAAAAGCTGCAGCTCTACCGCCGCGCCGTGGCGGATCCGAAGCGCGGCGCAAAACTGCTCGACGCGATCGCAAAAATCCAGGCCGCCGGTCCTTATACCCTCGGCGGGCATCACTATAAACGGATCCCGCGCGGTTTTGACGTGCCGCCGGAACGCGCCGAGCTGATCTGTTTCAACACCATCTACACCCTGCTGGAAACGCCGATACCTGAGGAGTTCTATTCCAGCCGCCTCGTCGACTATTGCATCGAGCATTTTACCGTCATGCGTCCCCTCCTCCAGTGGCTGGTGGAGGAGATGAATATCTGACCTCACCCTTCCTGTCCACTTTTATTGTATTTTGAAAGTACTACTTGCAAAATACAAATAATTCACTTATCTTTTCATAGATCTATGGATCCATTTGCACTTAAACTCTGGAGTCGCTGGCATGGTTATCCGCGAAATCACCGCGCACTTGCTAGAGTTGGCCTCGCAGTACCCTGTCATCACCCTCACAGGTCCCCGGCAGTCCGGCAAAACGACTCTGGTTCGAGAAGTTTTCAAGGAAAAAGCCTACATCAATCTGGAGCTGCTGGATCAGCGTGAATTCGCGCTCGCTGATCCCCGTGGATTCCTGCGCAGAGTGCCGAATGGCGCCGTGCTGGATGAGATCCAGCATGTGCCGGAGCTCCTCTCATACATCCAGGGTATTACCGATGAGAGCAAAGTCAATGGCCTTTTCATCCTGACCGGAAGCCAGCAATTCGAAATATTGAACGAGGTCAGCCAGTCTCTTACTGGACGAACTGCAATTTTACGACTCCTCCCGTTCAGTTATACAGAAGTGCAAAACAGCTACGGTATTGCATCCATCGATCACCTGCTCTGCACAGGTTTCTTCCCCCGGATTTACGATCAACATCTGGATCCGAGTCAAGCGCTGCAGTATTACTTTGAAACCTTCATTGAGAGGGATTTACGGCAGCTGGTTGAAATCAGAAATCTGAGTCAATTCCAGAAATTTGTGCGGTTGTGTGCGGGACGAGTTGGCCAGCTCCTGAATCTGAACAGTCTGGGGAACGATGCAGGAGTCTCCCATACGACGGCCCGGGAATGGCTCTCTCTGCTGCAAGCGAGCTATATTGTCTTTTTATTGGAACCTTTCCATCGTAACCTCAGCAAACGGCTGATCAAATCACCCAAGCTCTATTTTTACGATACAGGCTTGGCCAGTTACCTGCTCGGAGTCGAGAATGTAGCCCAGATGGATTCCCATCCCCTCAGAGGTAACCTTTTTGAGAATCTGGTCATAGCGGAAATTCTGAAATTCCGCTTCAACCAAGGCAAAGGCACCAATCTCAGTTTCTATCGCGATAGCACCGGAAATGAAACAGATGTGATCTACTCTATCGCCCAGGAAATTCTGCCGATCGAGATTAAATCAGGAGAGACGGTGGCACCTGATTACTTCAAGGGTTTACGTTCACTTGAAAAGGTCATCCCCTCCTATCCCTTTGGCCGCATCGTCGTATACAACGGAAGCCACGAAGAAACGCGCCAGGATATCACGATAACCGGTGTTGCAGGATTGCTGCAAATATTGCAAAAGATCACCTAAAAAGTAAACGGCCGATTATTCAACCGCATCCTTGATCACATCCACCAGCCAGGTATTGATGTTTTTTCCGGATTTTCTGGCCTGGACGTACAGCTTGTGGTGCAGATCTGCAGGAACTCGCAGAACAAACTTCCCAGAAAATGGTTTGTCGGTTTTTTCACCGCGCACCTGGCAGAACTCCCAATAATCATTGATCGATTCGCGGAAGGCTTGTTCAATCTCATCTACTGAGGTACTCTGGAATGTAATAACATCCCGGGTATCAATGATCTCACCTTGGAAAAGTTTGGCTTCATTATCGAACTCGACCCGCCCCGTATATCCCTTATATTTCAGCATGATCGATACCTGCCTCCATCAAAAAACGCCTTGCAGATTTAATCGCTCCTTTGTCGGTAGGACTTGCGGGATGGGGTCTATGAATAACTGCCCTGACCCCATTCAGGTAAATTCTGACTCTGGAACCGGTCCCTTCTGAAATCTCGCCGCCGGGTGCGCGGAGCAGCGATTCAATGTCAGTCCACTCCAGATTTGCGCGGACAGGATTCCGGAATATTTCAGACAGGGCAGATCGCTGTTGGTAAATGAGCCTCGACATGGTATCATTCTATAGTATTATTTTCTGAAAAGCAAATACTGTTTATGAAAGACCCTGCAATTATCGGGACTATGCAGCAACAATCGCAGAAATAATCGCTATACCCCGCCATTTTGAGTAATCAGCAGATACCTGTTTGCATAACCACGCAGACAACGCCTAGCGCCGGGCTGTCTTATAACTCCAAACCATGGACCGGAGCTCCCCACGGCAGAACTCGGACCTGCGCAAAGGCCTGCTCCAGACCGGCGCTGAGATCGTCGTGGTGTTTCAGGCCGCTTGTCCCCACTTCGGTCAGGAATCACCACCAACGGATTTCACACGGCATATAGAGGCCCAGGGAATGGCCCTGGCCAGGATAGCAGGCGCGGGTATGATCAAAATGATATAATAGCTTGATTTGATCGGCAAAAATACGTATAATATTATTAGTCTATACGTATGGAGGAAAAGGTATGGATGCAAAACTAACCCTCAAATTGGATAAGCATATTATCGAAAAGGCCAAATCATTTGCCAGAGTCAACCATACAAGCCTTTCGCACCTGGTCGAAGGATTTTTTGAGCGGCTCATCGAACCAGATCATGAGGAGCTCCCTGGTTTGCCTCCGACCGTAAACGAGTTGGTGGGCGTATTGAAGATCCGGGACAAGTCTGACATCGAGGTATCGAAAGAGCAGTATCTGCTGGAGAAGTATCTGCATGAATAAACTGTTCATTGATGCCGATGTAATTCTTGATCTGCTGCTCGATCGCCGGCCCTTTTCAACATCAGCCATTGAGCTTTTCACACGGATTGAAGATAAGGGTGTAACCGCCTGCACTTCACCCGTCGTCCTGGCCAACATCTATTATATCTCAGCAAAACTGGCTGGTATAAAGAGCGCCCGTCAATACATTCACAAGCTGTTGACGCTGCTGAGCATAACCGCCATGGATGAAAAAACCGTATTGCTGGCCGCCGGCTCCTCATTCAAGGATTTTGAAGATGCGCTTCAGTATTATTCCGCAAAGCAAGAGGCCGTCGACTATCTGATAACCAGAAACAAAATGGATTACAAGGTTACAGATTTGACGGTGTGCACGCCGGAAGAATACACAAGTATGTATCATCGCCCATAGCTTGGATTTACTCCTGGCCGCAGCACGAGTGAGCCCGCCAAAGATTTACCTTGCTTATTTCAAATATATATTTTAAATTATCATATTAAATATGAATTTGATAAATACACATAAACGCCCGTCCTGGAGCCGATGATGAAAACCGAAAGAAAAAAGTCAGCGGATACCCGCCACAGCCTCCTGGCGGCGGCAAGCGAGATCTTTGCCGAAAAGGGCTATCGCGATGCCACGATTGCAGCGATCTGTGAAAAGGCCGGGGCGAACATCGCGGCAGTGAATTATCATTTCGGCGACAAGCAAAACCTCTATGTCGAGACCTGGCGCCATTGCTTCACTGAATCCATCAAGGCCCACCCACCCGACGGCGGGGTCGCGGAGAATGCCCCCGCGAAAACGCGCTTGCAGGGACAGGTCACCGCGCTCCTGCAACGCATCGCGGATGAGAAGAATTACGAATTTATCATCGTGCAGAAAGAGCGCGCCAATCCCACCGGGCTGCTCCACGAGGTGATGCGCCGGGACCTCCGGCCCTTGCAGAAAAGAATGGATTCGGTCGTTCGCGATCTCCTCGGTCCGCAGGTCAAGGACGACCAGGTGTTTTACTGTGTTCTGAGTATCATCAGCCAGTGCATCGACCCCATGGCGGTGCAGCGCGGCGTTCAGAGCCGACCCGGGAGCAAGGAGGGGCCGCCGGCGATCGCGGATATCGCTGCCTTTGCCCGTCATGTCGTCGCCTTCTCCCTCGCCGGGATGCAGGCGATTCGTGCCGCGGCTGAAAACAATCCCGACACAGCCGATTTCAGCAGTAAAGCATAACCGCAGCAAAACAGGAGTGCTCCATGATCAATCACCACCCATCCTCTTTTCTCCGCATTATGGCATGGTCCGCCGCAATGTTCGCACTGTGGGCTTTGAGCGGCTGCGCCGTGCTCGGCCCCAAATACACCCGGCCGGCTACCGAGCTCGCCGGCTCCTGGCATACCGAGTTGGCCGGCGGATTGACTTCCGCCCAAATGGAGGCGCAGTCGCTGGCCTCCTGGTGGCGGTGTTTTAACGATGCCGAGCTGGACAGCCTGATCGGGCGCGCGACGCGCAACAACCCGAGCGTCAAGCAGGCCCAATCCCGCATCCGCGAGTCCCGCGCCCGGCGCGGTAACGCCGCCGCCGGCTTTGCCCCGACCGTCAGCGCCAGCGGCTCGGCACGCACCGGCAAAACCACCGGCCCCGCAGGCGGCAGTGTTTCCAGCGAAAGCTACTCCGCCGGTTTTGATGCGGGCTGGGAAATAGACCTCTTCGGCGGCCTGCGCAAATCGTATGAAGCCTCCTCGGCCGATCTGCAGGCGAGTCAGGAGGATCTGCGCGATGTGATGGTTTCGCTCCTCGCCGAGGTGGCCTCCGATTATGTCGAGCTCCGGCTCTACCAGGCCCGACTGGGCGTAGCCGAGGCCAACCTGACCGCCCAGGACACCACCTGGCAGTTGATCCAGTGGCGTCATCAGGCCGGCCTGAGCGATGAGCTGGCGCTGCAGCAGGCCCGCGCCAATCTCGAGAACACGCGCTCGCAGATCCCCACCCTGAAGACCGGACTTGAAGGGGTTATGAACAGCCTGGCGGTGCTGCTGGGAGAGCAGCCGGGCAAACTTCACGCCGAGCTGGCAGCGGTACAACCCGTGCCGGTCGCCGCCCTGCAGGTCGCGGTCGGGGTTCCCGCCGACATGCTGCGGCGTCGGCCGGACATCCGCCAGGCTGAGCGCCAGCTGGCCGCCCAGACCGCGCGCGTCGGCGTCGCCCGGGCCGAGCTGCTGCCCAAGTTCAATCTCAGCGGCTCCATCGGCCTCGAGGCCCTCTCCCTCGGCAAGCTGTTCTCCACCAATGATACCGAAACCTCCAGCGGCAGCGCCCTGGTCAGCTGGCCGATCTTCAAGGCCGGCTCCCTGCGCAGGAATATCCAGATCGCCTCGGAACAGCAGCAGCAGTATCTGCTCAGTTATGAATCCACGGTGCTCAAGGCCCTGGAAGAGGTTGAAAACGCCCTCGTCGCCTTCGCCAATGAGCAGCAGCGCAAGGAGTCGCTGAGCCTTGCGACCGATGCGGCGCAGCGCGCGGCGGAGCTGGCACAGCTGGAGTACAAAGCGGGCATGGTGGATTTCACCACCGTCCTGGACAGCCAGCGTTCGTTGCTGTCATTCCAGGATCAGCTCGCCCAGTGCGAAGGCACCGTCAGCACCAATCTGATCCATCTCTACAAGGTATTGGGCGGTGGCTGGAGCGCCCTGGTCCCCGAATAACGAACAATTTTCATTGGTCCATAATCTGGAGAACATCGATGAATTCGAGCAAAACATCAACCGCAGATGTGAAAAAAGCACTCGGTGCCGGTCAGCCTGCCCACAAGCGGCACCTCAAACGGTGGCTGATCATCGCCGGCCTGGCCGTGCTGGCGCTGGTGCTGATTCTTGCCCTGTGTTCCGGGAAGGGTGACGGCAAGGTGCAGTACACGACCCAGGAGGCAGTACGCGGCGATCTGAAGGTTATCGTCACCGCCACCGGCACGCTGGAACCGACCAACGAGGTCGAGGTTGGCAGTGAGTTGTCTGGTATCGTCAAGAGCGTCGAAGTGGATTATAATGACAAGGTCACGGTCGGCCAGGTCCTGGCGCGGATCGATCCCACTAAACTGACCGCCCAGATGACCCAGGCTAAGGCCGGGCTGGAATCAGCCAGGGCGCGGGCGATGCAGGCGCAGGCGACCGTCAAGGAGACCGCCAGCAAATTCGAGCAGATCAAGACCGTTTGGGAGGCGAGCGGCAAAAAGGTGCCCTCCCAATCCGATTATGATGCCGCCGAGGCCTCCTATTTGCGCGCCAAGGCGGATGAAGCCAGTGCCAACGCCGAGGTCTCCCAGGCCCAGGCCAGCCTGGCCGCCTTTCAGACCGATCTCTCCAAGCTGACCATCGTCTCGCCGATCAACGGCATTGTCCTCACCCGCCTGATCGAGCCGGGGCAGACCGTGGCCGCGTCGTTCACCGCGCCGACCCTCTTCACCCTGGCCGAGGATTTGACCAAAATGGAGCTGCACGTCAACGTCGATGAGGCCGATATCGGCAAGGTGCAGGAAGGCCAGGAGGCCGAGTTTACCGTGGCCGCCTATCCGGACCGGACCTTCAAAGCCGAGATCATTCAGGCCCGCTATGGCTCCTCGACGACCTCGGGCGTGGTCACCTATGAAACCGTCCTGCGCGTCGATAACAGCGATCTCTCCCTGAGGCCGGGTATGACAGCCACAGCGGATATCATGGTGCAGCGGGTGAACGCCGCGATTCTGGTCCCTGTGGCCTCCCTGCGCTACCGGCCACCGGTGACCATGGCGGCGCCGACGCGCGGCAACGGCGGCCTCGTCGGTTCGCTGATGCCCGGCCCGCCGCGCATGGGCAATGGCACGAAACCCGAAAACGGCAAACAGCAGCAGGTCTGGAAGCTCGAGAATGGCAAACCCGTACCGGTTGCGGTCACCACCGGTCTGAGCGATGGCAGCCAGACGGTAATCGCATCCGGCGATGTGCAGCCCGGCATGGCGGTGATTGTCGATTCGATAGTGCCGGAGGAGTGATCATGACGGTCGCAAAGGAGACGGGCGGAACGCCCATCATCGAGCTGCGCAAAGTGACCAAGGTGTACGGCACCGGGCAGGCGGAGGTCCAGGCCCTGCGAGGCATCGACCTCAGCATCGCCGAGGGCGAGTTCCTCGCGGTCATGGGGCCGAGCGGCTCCGGCAAATCCACCTGCATGAACATTCTCGGCTGTCTGGATGTGGCTACTGCGGGAAGCTATCTCTTCAATGGCGTGGATGTGAACGAGCTGGACCGCAGCCAGCGCACGCTGCTGCGCCGGACCTATCTCGGCTTCGTCTTCCAGGGGTACAATCTGCTCAAGCGCACCTCGGCGCTGGAGAATGTCGAGCTGCCGCTGATCTATCGCGGGGTGCCGGCGGAGCAGCGGCACAAGCGCGCCCTCGCCGCCCTGGGGGAGGTAGGTTTGGTGGAGTGGAAGAACCATACGCCCGGCGAGCTCTCCGGCGGCCAGCAGCAGAGGGTCGCCATCGCGCGGGCGATCGTCACCGATCCGATCATGCTCTTTGCTGATGAGCCGACGGGCAATCTCGACTCGGCCCGCGCGGTGGAGATCATGGAACTGCTCACCCGGCTCAACCGCGAGCGCGGCATCACCATCGCCATGGTCACCCACGAACCGGACATGGCGGCCTATGCGCAGCGTATCGTCCATTTTAAGGATGGCCTTGTGGTCACGGATGAGCTGAACGGGAGGAAAAACTGATGTTCTGGAATACGATTCTGCTGGCGCTGCGCGAGATCCGGCGCAATATCATGCGCTCCTTTTTAACCATCCTCGGCATCGTCATCGGCGTCGCCGCGGTCATTATCATGGTGACGATCGGCCAGGGCGCCACCGCCTCGGTCAAGCAGTCGATCGCGAGCATGGGCAGCAACATTCTCATGATCGCGCCCGGCAAGCGGCTGGGTCCCGGGCAGTCCTCGTCGACCGTACCCTTCAAGGAGGCCGACGGTGAAGCCATCCTCAACACCGTCGGTTCAATCACCGCCGTAGCGCCGGTCTCCTCCCAGAACGCCCAGGCGGTCTTCGGCAATGAGAACTGGTCCACTCAGGTGACCGGCAGCGTGAACGCCTATTTTGCCATGTCGAACCGCAAGATCGGCTCCGGCCGGCTGTTTACCGAGAGCGAGACTCGCGCCGGGGCGGCTGTCTGCGTGATCGGTGCGACGGTGGCGAAAAAACTGTTCGGCTCGGAGAATCCGGTTGGAGAGAAGATCCGTCTCGAGAAACTCTCGTGTCAGGTCATTGGCGTACTCCAGTCCAAGGGGCAGAACTCCATGGGCATGGATCAGGACGATGTCGCCATCATCCCCTTGCGCACCTTTCAGCGGCGGGTTTCCGGCAAGACCGACATCGGCATCTTTCAGGTCAAGGTGAGCGAGTCCTCTTCCTCCGAAAAGGCCATCCGCGACATCACCGCCCTGCTGCGCGAGCGGCGGCATCTCTCCGCCAAGGACGAGGACAATTTCAGCGTGATGGATACCAAAGAGATCGCGAGCATGATGACCGGGACGACCAGGACCCTGACCGCCCTGCTGAGTGCAGTGGCGGCCATCAGC
>Ga0209098_1000636_pt1 | contig 37733 bp, 33 predicted proteins | sample AD_JPNHW1_MetaG_FD_184429 | JGI IMG/M metagenome (GOLD analysis project Ga0209098, IMG submission 184429) | Active sludge microbial communities of municipal wastewater-treating anaerobic digesters from Japan - AD_JPNHW1_MetaG (SPAdes) (version 2) | ecosystem: Engineered > Bioreactor > Anaerobic...
CAACAGATTGCGTATTGGATGAACCACTACCCACGCAGACAGTTCGGTTATATGTCGCCCTCCCAGATGAGCACCTTCAAGACTGCATGATGTGGCAGGGGGGCGGCAATTCAACTTGCAATTCACAGCCGTAGCCCGCCAGGCAAAAAAACGCTTGACAGTCCAAACCCCCAACATTATAATATAATAGTTGTTTTGTGGTATCCTGCGTGTTTGGATACAGGCGCGCAAAACCATACAAGATTGAAAACTGCAAGGAGTTGTTTTACCATGTTTCGTACCTTCCAACCTAAAAAAATCCAACGCAGCAAAGTACACGGTTTCCGCGCTCGCATGTCCACCAAGAATGGCCGCCGCGTGCTTGCCGCCCGCCGTCACCGTGGCCGCAAAGTACTCAGCGCCTGAGGCACCCGTTGGGAAGCAAATAGCGTATCGGATGGCCCGCCCCCATGACTCTTGATTTCGGGTGAAGTGGGTACGGGCTTTTCAGGTATCAGGAAGAGCCGTGCCGGCCATCTTTTGCAATCACCGTGGAATGAGGAGTTGTATTGCAGCAACAGCACCGTTTAGGCCGAAGCCGCCAGTTTACCTACGTCTATCGCCGGGGCGTCAAGGCGTCCGGGAAGGACCTGACGCTGCTATATGTGAAAAACACACAGCAGCGCGTCGGGTTTTCGGTTAGCAAAAAGGTGGGTTGCGCGGTTACGCGCAACCGCACGAAGCGTAGATTGCGCGAATGTATCCGGCCTCAGTTGCCGGTGCTGAAAAACGGCCTGTACGTCATTGTGGCTCATCCGTCCGCCGCGGAACGCTCTTTTGCGCAGTTGCAGCGGAGTTTGGAGATCCTTTTGCACAAGTTGGCTTTACACCGTGGCGAGCTACCGCCCCCGACCAGCAAATGAAGAGATTTTTACTTTCCGGTATCCGTTTCTACCAGCGTCACATCAGCCCACACACCCCACCCTCGTGCCGCTTTCAACCCACCTGCTCACAATATGCCGTCACGGCCATTGAGCGGTATGGCGTTTGGAAGGGTACGCGTATGGCGGTATGGCGGATTTTACGCTGTAATCCCTTCTGCAAGGGCGGCTACGACCCCGTCCCGGAAGATCCGACCGTAACGATAAGGAGGAATTAGCTCCCCAATGGATGCAATCAACGTCTTTTTGGCTGGGATTCTCAGTGGCATTGATTCGATTGTCAATAACTACGGCTGGTCCATCGTGGTGTTTACCATTCTGATTAAACTGGTGCTATTCCCGCTGGATTTGAAAAGCCGCAAAAGCATGCGCCGCATGACCTCGCTCCAGCCGCAGATTGCCAAACTGCAAAAGAAATACGCCACCGATAAGGAAAAACTCAACGCTAAAACCGCCGAGCTTTACCGCAAGGAGCGCATCAACCCCCTGTCCGGCTGCTTGCCGCTGCTGATTTCCTTCCCGGTGCTGATCGCCATGTTCGCCGCCATGCGCATGGTGGCCAATACCGAGCTTGCGAAACAGGCGATTGATTTGATTACCACCGGCACGCAAACCAACGAAGGCTGGCTGTGGGTGAAAAACCTGTGGATGCCGGACAGCCCTTTTTCCGCGATCATTGTGGATCAAACCAGCTTAAAACAAATCCCGGCCGATATATGGGCGAAGGTGTTTGGCGCGCTCTCGGCGGATCAGGTGTCGCTCCTGAGCAACTTGAAAATTACCGCGGACACCATCAATGGCGACGTCATTTTTACCGCGCTTCAAAACAGCGCCGCCTACGTGACGGAAACCGCGCTTTGGGGCACGATGCCGCAGGTGAACCTGATTTTTGCGAAGCTCTCGGTGTATGCGCATAACAACGGCTTCTTCATTTTGCCGGTGTTGGCCGCCGTGACCCAGTACCTGATGACGCTTACGCAACCGCAAACTCCTAGCACCACCGTGGATGGCGCCGCCAACCCGACGGCGAGCACCAACAAGTTCATGAAGTGGTTCTTCCCGATTTTCTCGCTGTACATTTGCTCCAGCTACAACGCCGGCTTCTCGATTTACTGGGTGATGGCCAACCTCATCTCCTGGGCTCAGGGTTTGGTGCTGAACAAGATTTTCGACGAGCAGGATAAGAAACGCCTGGCAGTCGATACCGTTGGGGAGGAAAGCTTAAGATGAAAAGCATTGAATCTTCCGCCAAAACCATGGAAGAGGCCGTAACGCAGGGCCTTGAAAAGCTGGGCGTATCGCTTGGCGATGTGAGCATCGATATCATCGATGAAGGTTCCAAAGGACTGTTCGGCCTGATCGGCGGCAAACCTGCCCGCGTTCGCCTGACCGTGAAGGACGGTTCCGAGGATTCGGACATTCTCTCCTCCCTTTCGCTGCAATCGGAGGAAGGAAAATCCGCCAAAGAAAAACCGGTCAAGGCGCAAAAAGCGGAAGCGCCCCGCGCTGAAAAACCCGTCAAAGTGGACAAACCAGCGCAGGCAGAGAAAACCGCGAAAGCGCCTCAGCCGAAAGCCGAAAAACCCGCGATGGAGCGCATGCCCTTTACGGAGAAGCCCACGGGGGATGTGGAATTGATGGACCCCGCGACGCCCGCCGGAAAGGCCCAACGCTTCCTGATGGAAGTGACTCGCCTGATGGGCGTTGAAGTGTCCGTGGCCGCCAGCACCGATGCGGAAGGAAACGTTCGTGTGGATATGCACGGCGACACGTTGGGCATCCTGATTGGCCGCCGTGGCGAAACGCTCGACTCCCTGCAGTATCTGACCAGCCTGAACGTGAACCGTGGGCAGGAAGAATACACGCGCGTAACCATCGACACCGAAAACTATCGCGCGAAACGGGAAGAAGCGTTGACTCGCCTTGCAAACCGCATGGCGAACCGCGCGATCAAAACCGGCCGCAAAGTGGTTATGGAACCGATGAACCCCTATGAGCGCCGGATTTTACACAGCGCCTTACAGCAAAACGAGGCGGTAACCACCCATAGCGAAGGCGACGAACCGAACCGCCATGTGGTGATTACGCTGAAATAGTAAACGCGGAATATAACGCGCCGTCGGGAATATTCCGACGGCGCTTTCCGTTATCATACCGTGCGCAAGGGTGAACGCGGAGGCTCACGGGCGGGCGACGCCCAACGCGCAGGCTCCGCGCCCGGTCCGTTCGTCGCAGGGGATTACCCTGTACCAAAACCCCGCTGTTGATTGTGACGAGGTGTCAATGGGAGAAACCGAAAGCCGGCCAGCGCCCTTGCGGACGCCCTTCACGGGCATCAAAGCACGCGAACCGCGGTTGCCAGATTTCCACACCCATTACGCACGCCAGACAAGCGGTTTGAAGGAATTACAGGCTTCCGTTATTGTGAAAAAAACGGCAATGTGGTATAATAAAACCAAATCAGCGGCTAAGGGTCATGATGTGCAAAACGTCACGTGTTTGACGTTCTTGTTCCCGACGCGGAGGGAGGATTATCAATGGCAGGCTACGTATCGGAAGCAGTAATTCGAAGGCTCCCAGGCTACTACCGGCACCTGAAGGAGCTGGAAGCGGAGGGCGTCAGGCAGATTTCCTCACAGGAACTGGGGGAACGGATGAAGCTGACCGCATCGCAAATCCGGCAGGATATCAACTGCTTTGGCGGGTTTGGCAGGCAGGGGTATGGGTACAGCGTGCCGGAACTTCGCGAGCACATTGGCAAAATCCTCGGAATTGACCAAACGCACCGCATGGTGATCATTGGCGCGGGCAACATCGGCCGCGCCGTGGCCCTTTCGGACTCGTTCCCCGCAAACGGATTTCAAACGATGGCGCTGTTTGATACCGATCCTAAAAAAATCGGCGCATCCATTGGCGCGCATCAGGTGCAGGATATGGCGACCATAGCGAGCTTTTTAGCGGCCCACGCGGTGGACATCGCCGTGCTGGCCGTGCCGGTCGCCATAGCGCAGCAGGTTGTGGAAACGCTTACGGCAAACGGCGTAAACGCAATTTGGAATTTTGCGCCGGTGGATTTGAAACTGCCGGCAGGCGCAACGGCGGTGAATGTCCATTTGGAGGAAGGGCTGGAAATCCTGTCTTTCAAAATGAAGGCAAAAGGGGAATAAAACAGCCGGGACAAGCGCAAGGGGAGGTGGACGCATGGCATGGGAGGATCAGGATCCGCTTAACGACCCTGCCTTTTATACGCCCAGAAACTCCCCATCTGTTCAAAAATTGGGCCAGCAGGAGCCGGCGCGAGCACCGTCGCCCGCAGATTCCGAATACCTTTTTGACGAGGATGAAACCTGGGATGAGGCGTTGGAGGCATTGCCAACGCTGGACCGGCAATCGGCCGGTTACGCGCAGGACGCTGCCAACCCTTATGCGCGCAGAAGCGCGAAACCGCTGCCCGGCGCGAAGCCTGCCCAAACTGGCGGCTTTTTAGGCATCAGGGATACCGGAAACGGCAACCCTATAGTGTACGCGAGCGTGATTGCCGGTTGCCTGGCAATCCTGATTGTCATCTTTGTGATGATGATGCCCCAGATGGCCGGGTATTTTTGGAAAGACCTGGACAATTTCGCCTTTATCAACGGGGAAGTTTTGCGTTACGACAGCAAGCTGGTCGCGAATTACAAGCAGTATCGGGATTATTTGCAGCAGGATATGATTTATCAGGGGGTCTTTGTAGACGGCGTTCATGTGGGCGGCATGACCGTCGCACAGGCGGAAATCGCGCTGCAAGCAAGCGACAGCTCGACTGCCGGCGCATTTTCCGTAAACATCGTGATTGGCAATAAAAGCTGGACATTGGACAATACCAACGTTACGGCGACGCGCACGCTGGAGAATGTTCTGCAGCAGGCCTATGCCGTTGGGCGGCAGAACACCACGGAGATCATCGGCACCAATCGGACCCCTTTCCGCGAAAGGGTGGATACGGTGCTGAACCTGCTGGAAAACTATCGGTACCTGCGCAGCGAAGCCACCTATGACCACGATGCCGTGAAGCAACGGATTGCGGAAATCACAGCCTATGTGACAAGGGACCCGGTCAATTCGCAGATTGAATCCTTTAACCCGAACACCCGCACGTTTACCTTTACCGACGATCAAGCTGGCGTGACCATTGACAGCGACGCACTTTACAACGAAGTGATTGCCAAGCTGGATCAGGGCGCCGTTGGGGATACGATCAACGTAACGGCCCAGATTACCACGCCCTCCATCACCAAAGCGGATATGATGAACAACTTTAAAATGGTGGCCGCGTACACCACCAACACTACCAGCGACAAGAGCCGCAACAACAACATCAGCCTTGCGTGTCAGGCGATCAACGGCAAGGCGCTCATGCCCGGCGAAACGTTCAGCTTTAACCAATCCACCGGGGAGCGCACCACGGATAAGGGCTACCAGAGCGCGGGCGCAATCGCGGCCGGGCAAAGCATTGAGGAAGTCGGGGGCGGCATCTGCCAGGTCAGTTCGACCCTGTTTAACGCCGTGGCGCGCGCCGACCTGGAAATTGTGAGCCGCAGCCCGCATGCCTGGCCAAGCACCTATGTGAACTACGGCGAGGACGCGACCGTGAACTGGCCGAACCTGGATTTCAAGTTTAAAAACAATAAGACCACGCCGGTGTTTGTGCTGGCGTATTACAAGGATCGGAAATGTTCCGCCGAAATATGGGGCATGACCTTGGGCACGGGCGTGACCATTGATCTGGATTCCAAAATTGTGAAAACAATCGAGCCGCCGTCGGATGTGCTTTACAAGCAGAACACCTCACTGCCCGCGGGCACCAGTGCGGAAACCGTGAAAGCGCACACCGGCTATGTGGTGGAAACGTACAAAGTCTGGTACAAGGATGGGCAGGAAGTGAAGCGCGAGCTGATGCAGACATCCACCTACAAAGCCTATCAGCGCACGATTGAGTATAACTGACCGGAAATGGGCCTCGCGATGGGGGGCTGCGCCAAACGCTGTAAAAAATGAGCAAAGGTCGCCCAAGCAGGGTCACACATGCCCATGAGGCTTGTGGAGCTTGCCCGGCGGAGGAGCGCGTTGCCATTACAGGAACCAACCCGCGCGAGCCCCCATACGGTTGCCGACCGTTCATCCGCATTACAAACAACAAAGCCCCTGACTGCCCGCAAATCGCGGGCTTTTTAAGAAGGAGTGCAGCCCGTGCAGGATGGCATCAGGAATCAGGCATGTTTTCATTGCCGGTACGCGAACGATTGCGGGGGGTGCACCCTCAGCGAGCTGCCCTATGGCGATCAGCTGGCTGTGAAACAGGCCAGAGTAACAAAACTGTTGAAACCCTTTGGTTATGTGGAGCCGATTCGCGGCATGGAAAACCCGACCCACTACCGCAACAAGGTGCACGCTGTGTTTGCAGCGGACAGGCGAGGGCGGCTGATGAGGGGCGTTTACCGCGAAGGCACGCACCGCGTGGTGCCGGTGGAGCACTGCATGCTGGAGGATGAACGCGCCGATGCGATCCTGACCACGGTAGAGGAGCTGGCAAGGGAGTTTCATTATCAACCGTATGACGAGGACCGACGCACCGGTTTTCTGCGTCATGCGCTGGTACGGGCAGGCAAACGGGAACTGATGCTGGTGTTGGTTACGGCAACGCAGGAATTTCCCGCAAAGAACGCCTTTATCAGGGCGTTGCTGGCCGCGCACCCGGAGTTGACCACCGTTGTGCAAAACCTGAACGCCCGTCAAACCAGTATGGTGCTTGGCAAACAGGATCGCGTGCTGTATGGGAAGGGGTTTATTGAGGATACGCTATGCGGGCGGATATTCCGAATTTCTCCCCAATCCTTTTATCAGGTCAACTCAGCGCAAACGGAGGTGCTGTACCGGTTGGCGGCGGATATGGCTGGCCTGCGCGGAACCGAAACGGTGCTGGACGCATACTGCGGCGTGGGCACCATCGGGCTTTCGGTGGCGGAACGCTGCCGTCAGCTCATCGGCGTGGAGCTGAATCCGCAGGCGCTGCGGGATGCGCAAGGCAATGCGCGCAGAAATATCATCACCAACGCGCGCTTTTTTTGCGAGGATGCGGGCCGCTGGATGCAGCAGTGGGCTGCCGGAGGGCAGACGCTGGATGTTGTTTTTATGGACCCGCCAAGAAGCGGGAGCGACGAAGCCTTTTTAAACGCGCTGATCCGGCTCAGACCCCGGCGAGTTGTGTACATATCCTGCGACCCGGCGACCCTCGCGCGCGATATCGCATATTTACAAAAGGGCGGGTACGTCATGCGCCGCGCCGTCCCGGTGGATATGTTCCCCGCGACCGAGCATGTGGAATGCGTGGTGCGGCTGTCCCTGCCAGAATAGGCGAAAATAGCCCTCCTCTCTGCGGGCCCGCTTGGAAAGCGAACAATCATTTTTTGCAAACGGCATTATCCTTGAATCAACAGGAACACGCCAATGTCGGCAAGACCACCGGTTGAGCCGTGAATATTAAAGAGGTGCGCTATGCAAACCATACAGACAGTGCAGGAATTGGAGACCCTCGCGCGTACCCATGACCTGCTTCTGGTTTACTTTAGTGGGGAAACCTGCGGCGTGTGCCGGAGCCTGCTCCCCAAAGTGGAGAAGATGCTGGAAGCGTATCCCCAAATCGCGTCCGCGCGGGTTGAGGTTGGGCAAGCCCCGGAGCTTGCGGCCAGTCGGCAGATTTTTTCCGTGCCGGCCATCCTGCTGCTGATTCAGGGCAAAGAAACCATTCGGGAAAGCGGCGTGCTGAGCTTACAGGCGCTGGAACAGAGAATTGCCCGTTATTACGCGCAGTTCTATTCCAATCCGTAAGGAAACAACGCAAGAAACACACAGGTCGCGGATGGGCGAAAGCATCCGAAGGGCTCGAACCACCCAAAAAGAAGCTCTGCTGCACCATTTGGGTAAAACCAAACGCCCAATCCGCTGTTCGGATGGGCGAATGCAGCCGACGGGTTTGAAAAACCGAAAAGATAGCCCTGCGTCATAAGCCTTGTAAAACCAAACGCCCAATCCGAAGGTCGGACGGGCGTCAGGCGGGCGAAGGATGGGTTAAATGGAATAGCTCCAGCCGTTGTCCTCCTCGGGCTGTGCGGCCAAATCCTCAAGGGTTACGCTGTCTACATACCGGTTGATTACCCCGTACAACCCTTCCCAAAATTTGATGGTTTTGCATATGGGGTAACGGGTGCACTGGTTGGGCTGCTCCTCCATGCAGGCGACCGGAAACAGGTCGCCTTCCACAATGCGCAGAATATCGCCAACCGTATAATCCTTGGCTTCCCGGGTGAGTAAATATCCACCCTGATTGCCGCGCACGCTACGGATCAGGCCGCCGCGGTTCAGCAGGGTGACAATCTGTTCCAGATATTTAATGGAGATTTCCTGCCGCTTTGAAACTTCCTTCAGGGTGACAGCCTCTCCGTTGCCATGCTGTGCCAGGTCGATCATAAACCGCAACGCATATCTGCCTCTGGACGAAATTTTCACCTGAAAATCACCTCCTAAAGCCGATTATACCACAGGAAAAGTATGTTAACAAGATCAAGCCCTGCGCACAGGCCGGCAGCCATCTCAAAACCCCACAGGAAGGCGCATGCGGCGCAACGCCCTTGACCCGCAGGCGCGAATGGGATATGATAAAATGCAACGAGGGGAGGGGCTTTGGCATGAATCTCCTGATAACAGGCGCAAACGGATTTATGGGCAAAAACCTGTGCGCCACGTTGCGCGAACGCGGCGACCGGTTGCTCCCGATTGATGTGGACACATCAGCTGAACAGTTGCGTGAGGCCGCATTGGATGCGGATTTTGTGTTCCATTTGGCGGGCGTGAACCGGCCCAAGGACGAAGCCGAATTTCAAACGGGTAACGCGGATTTTACCGTAACCCTGTTATCCCTGCTGGAACAGGGGAAGAAACCGCCTGTGCTGATGAGCGGATCCATTCAGGCGGAGCTTGACAACCCATACGGCCGCAGCAAGCGGCAGGCGGAAATCGCCGTGAGCGATTATTGCGCGCGCACGGGCGCCAAAGGGTACCTGTACCGTTTGCCCAACGCGTTTGGCAAATGGAGCCGCCCGAACTACAACAGCGCCGTTGCTACCTTCTGCTACAACATCGCGCGCGGCCTGCCCATCACAGTCAGCGATCCGGCGCGGAACCTTCAACTGGTGTACATTGATGACATTGTGGAGGAGTTTATCCGCGCGCTGGACGGTCATGCGAGCCGTGAAGCCGACGGGACCTGCCGCGTGCAGCCGCAGTACGAAGCGACGCTTGGGCAGGTGGTCGATTGGCTGACCCGCTTCCATGACAGCCGAACGACGCTGGAATTGCCGGATCAGAGCAATGGGCTTGTGCGCAAGCTATTTGCCACCTATCAGAGCTTTTTGCCGCCGGAAACGCTGGCTTATCAGCCGACCCAGCATACAGACGCGCGCGGCTCCTTTACAGAGCTGCTCCATATGGGCGGGTACGGGCAGGTGAGCGTGAACGTATCCAGACCGGGAATCCTCAAGGGCGAGCACTGGCACCACACCAAGCATGAAAAGTTTATTGTGGTGGCGGGTCGCGGAATCGTTCGCCTGCGCAGCATTGGCGACGATGAAATTTTCGAATATCCTGTGGACGGTTCAAACCCCACTGTGGTGGACATTCCGCCGGGATATACGCACAATATCGAAAACCTGGGGGAAACCGATCTGGTGACGATCATGTGGGCAAGCGAAGCCTTTCAACCAAAGCGGCCCGACACGTACCGCCTGCCGGTAGCCACCCAAACGGATAAGGAGTGAGCGGCATGCAAAAGTTGAAGTTGATGACCGTGCTTGGCACGCGGCCGGAAATTATCCGCCTGTCCGCGGTGATGCGTTGTGCAGACCGGTATTTTCACCATGTGATGGTGCACACCGGGCAGAATTATGCCCCGGAACTGAACGATGTTTTTTTCCGGGATTTGCAGTTGCGCCAGCCGGATTATTATCTGGAGGCTGTCGGTACCGATCTTGGCGAAACCATGGGTAACATCATTGCGAAAAGCTATGCTGTGATGAGCAAGGAAAAGCCCGACGCGTTGCTGATCCTGGGGGATACCAACAGCGCGCTTGCCGCCATATCGGCCAAACGGCTGAAAATTCCGATTTTCCATATGGAAGCCGGAAACCGCTGCTGGGACTGGAACGTGAGCGAGATGATAAACCGGAAGATCGTCGATCACATCAGCGACATTAACCTGCCCTATACCGAGCACAGCAGGCGGTATCTGCTCAGCGAAGGGATCGACGGAAAAACAATCTTTGTAACCGGTTCGCCCATGCGCGAGGTGCTTGATGCGGCCCTGCCGCAGATTGAGCGCAGCGATGTGCTTATGCGTTTGGGACTGGAGAAGGGGAAATACATACTGGTTTCAGCGCACCGGGAAGAAAACATCGACTTGGAGGACAACTTCCTGTCCCTGATGAACGCCATCAACCATATGGCGGAAACGTATGGGGTTCCCGTGATTTACAGCACGCATCCCCGGTCCATGAAGTTTATTGAAAAACGTGGTTTTCAGTTTCACCCGCTTGTGCGCAACATCAAGCCGCTGGGCTTTTTTGACTATAACCGGTTGCAGATGAACAGCCTCGTGGTGCTTTCGGACAGCGGAACCCTGAGCGAGGAAAGCGCGATGCTTGGTTTTTGCGGCGTACTCATCCGCACCTCTACCGAGCGCCCGGAGGTGCTGGACAAGGGCACCGTGGTAATCGGGGGCATATCGGCCGCAAACGTGCGGCAGGCGGCGGAGTTGGCCATCGCCATGCAGCACAATCAGGAACCCCGCGCCCTGCCGGCCGACTACGCGGATTTGAACGTGAGCGTGAAGGTGATTAAGCTGATCCAAAGCTATACGCCCATTGTGAACGAAACGGTGTGGCTCCGAAGCCCGCTTTCAGCGCCCCAAAACGACATTTAGTGGGGAAATAACGGCCTTATAACGTAAAATGGATGACATCCACCCCGGCGAACTGTATAATGTCAATATCGGGAGTGACCCGAAAGTTAGAAGGAGGAATATGCAATGAAACGCAAAAGCTGGATTCGTCTACTGAGCATTGCCGTAGCCCTGATGTTGCCCATCAGCGCGATGGCGCAAAGCGCGGCGATTGATTTGCTTCAAAAGGCTAAAACCGACAAGAAAGAGATCGTAAGCACCATTACGTTTGTGCCCGGCGCGACGCTGGCGGCGGATCAGGCGGTTGCCGACCTGAGCGCGGCCGCATCCATCCGGCTCAACAAATTACCCGGCGGCTACGGCGCGCTGGCCATTGTGCTGAGCGGTGTGGATACGGTCGCCGCCCAACTGAGGGTGGAAACCGACGGCCTGTATGTGCAAAGTGAAACGCTGGGCGATAAACCCGTTTACTTTGCATGGGAAGATTTGCAGAAGGCCGCTAAAGACGCTATGATGAGCAGCGGCATGGATGAAGCGAGCATGAGCAGCTTCAACAGTGGCATGATGAGCGTTATGCAGCAAGGCATTCCCAACATGCTTGCAGGTGCGAGCGCGATGGAAACCAAACCCCTGACCGAAGAGGAGATCAAGCAAAAGATCACCGCAGCCATGGGCGGGGACGATTCTTTTGTGAAATGGATGGGAACCATTGAGGCGAAGAAGGTTGTTACCACGGGCGAATTTGCCGTTGAAAACGGCGATACCGCCGATACCAAAACCGAGATCGCCATCACTAAGGAAGACATGGTAAGCCTGTATGACGTGGCTTACATTCAAAAGCAGATTACGACCCAGCTCAAAGCTTCGGACAGCACTCTGACCGATGAGCAGGCTGCGGCCAAAACCAAGGAAACCATCGACAGCATCAAGAACGAGATTTTGCAGTCGGACGCCGCCATGCCGGTGACCGTATACACCAAAGGGGAAGAACTGGTAGGGTTGGAACTGACGTTTACCGGCAATTTCAAGCAGCAAAGCGCGGATGCCGCCGTGACCGTTGCCGCTGACGCGACTGTTGCCGCGGATGCGACCGCGACCGCTGAGCCTGCCGCTACGGAAGCGGTTCGGCAGAAAATGGCCATGAACGTCACGTTTGCCAAAAAAACGACGGATGCCGATCATGCGTATACGTTTAACATGACGGCTTTCCAGAATGACGTAAAGAAGGCCGATGTGAAAGGCACATTTACCTATAACGACCAAAGCGCCAGCGGCACATTGACCGCGCTTAACAAGAGCGCCACGCCGGTCATGACCATGAACCTGGCCGCCAACTACGCGGACGCCGCGCATACCACTGGCCAACTGGATGTGACCGTGAACGACGCGGGCCAGACCATGGCGCTTGTGCTTGGCTTGGATCAGGTGACCGGTGAAAGCACTATCGACACCTCGCTGAGCGTATCCAAGGGCGCAACGGTTGAAGCCATTCAGGCTGCAGCGGATACCTCCCTGCTGGGTACGCTCAAAATCAACATCGTTGTGCAGGATGACAGCGGCTTCTTCTCCACGCTGAGCAGCGCCACGCCCGCCACATCGCTTGAAGTGATGAAGCTGAGCACGGACGAGCTGAACGCCTATCTGAGCACCCTTCAATCCAACGCTTTCCAGACGCTTTACAAAGTGCTTGGGAACCTGCCGGCCAGCGTGTCCAGCGCCTTGACGGGCGCGACCACCGGTAAATAACACGGTTTCATGCGAACTAAGCTTGAACGGGGGCGACCTCATTCAGCTGGATGAAAGCCAAAAGCCGGCGTTTCAAAGACGCCGGCTTTTCATATCCTTCTGGCTAAACCCTGTTCAAAACCTTTGATTGCGCGCCGCTTTCCGTTGGGATGGCTTAACGCTTGGAGGCATCGATTGCGCAAGAGTTCAACGTCCAAACAAAGCGATGCTTTTCCGCGCTGATTTCCAGCCGTTGCTGAAACGACAGCGGAACCGGAACGGTACATTCCAGCTCACAGCCCAGTTTTTCGCAGGTTTTGACACTTGGCAGGTTGTCCGGGTCGGTGGTAATCACGATATCCCGCTGCCCAATGGAAACCAGCAAAGGCTCGCAGAGCTTGCAGGCCCGCGCCGCGAAACCCTGGCCGCGAAAAGGCGGGTCCACATGGTAGCCAATGTGCCCCAGATAAAACTGCTCCGGGCTGTCGCCAATTCGCAACGCGATTTCCCCCGCGATTTTCGCGTCCCGGCGGCGCACAATATCAAAAATCAACGAGCACTCGCAGCCGATTTGCTTGCTGTACCCGTAATATTCACGCGGACACAGCGCGATTTCATCATCCCAAAACATCGGTTCCGAACGTCTGCCGTGACGGATAAACTGCCGGATGGATTCGTTTTTCATAGCTCTTGCAAATTGACCTTGGGGAGCAGGGCCTCAAAATCATGCACAGTAATCAGCTGCGTGCCGTTGGTCATCACGCTGGCGGCCCCGGCCGCAACGCCGTACCGGAGAGAATCCTCCAACGTTTCACCATGATCCAGCCCCATCAGCACGCCGCCGATCATCGCGTCCCCGGCGCCAACGGTGGAGCGGGCCTCAACGGAAAGTGCCGGCGCAAAAAGCGTATGCTTGCCGTCCGTGAATATCGCGCCGTATTTACCCATGGAAACAATCACGTTTTGCGCGCCGTACTGAATCATAATGAGCGCTGCGTCACGGATCGCGCGGAGCGTTTTCAGCTCTTTGCCCATCAGCGCTTCCAACTCGGGCAGGTTTGGCTTGATAAGGTACGGCTTTTCCTTGAGGCCCAGTAGCAACGGGTTGCCAGCCGCGTCCAGTATGCAGGATTTGCCGGGCAAAACAGCCATGCAACGCTGATAGGTATCATCCGGGCAACCGATTGGCAAACGCCCGCTGAGCACCACAAAGCGGCTCTCCGATGCTTCGGATTTCAAAAGCTCCAAAAAAACCGTCAACTGCTCCGCATCCATGCTCAAGCCCGGCTCATTGAACTCCGTCACGGCCTTGGTGTCCAAATCCAGAATTTTCATGTTGGTACGGGTTTTCCCGGGCAGGCGCAAATAGCGAAACGTCAGGTTATCCTGGCGCACCATATCCATAAATTCCTGCTCATCGGATGTGCCAAGGCAACCAACGCAGGTAACATTGATATTCAGGCGTTGCGAAACGATGGCGACGTTGATGCCCTTGCCGCCAACATCGTAACGCACATCCCGCAGGCGGTTCACGCCCCCGGTCACAATCCGGTCCACCACGGCGGTTTTATCAAAGGAAGGGTTCATGCACACGGTTGTGATCATGCGTTTAACTCCTTGCAGCGTTTTTGGGTAAAGGAATTAACCCTGCCCTCACGAAAGCTTTACAGGCATTCTGAGGCACTGAATCGGCGGGGGTAAAGCGAATGGCCGACGGATGACCCGGATAGAGCCTCCGGCGGGGCAAGATGGCGGCGCTTGGCATACAGGCTGATTTCAAGTTGCCTTGAAAAAGCTACTGAAATTCAATTGGTACAAAAGCCCTTCCCGTTGTGCGGGAAGGGCACGGTATACCATTCGACAGGGAGAGGATGATTCCTCTTATTCTTCTTCTTCCTCTTCGTGCTTGGCGCTTTCGATGATCTTCTGGGCCACGGCGGCAGGCACTTCCTCATACCGTTCAAAGTTCATGTGGAAGCTGCCGCGCGCCTGCGTCATGGAGCGTAAATCGGTCGCGTACTTGAACATTTCCGCCAGGGGGGCTTCAGCTTCCAGCTTTTGCTGCCCATCCACCTGATTCATACCCATGATGCGGCCGCGGCGTTTGTTCATGTCGCCCATGATATCGCCCATATACTCGTCGGGCACAAAAACTTTCACGTGCATAATCGGCTCCAGCAAGGTGGGGCTGGCTTCCATACAGCCTTTTTTGTAGGCGATGCGCGCCGCAGTTTTGAACGCCATTTCAGAGGAATCCACCGGGTGGTAGGAGCCGTCGTACAGCTTGGCATGCAGGCCCACCATCGGATAGCCGGCCAAAACACCCTTGACGATATGCTCGCGCAGGCCCTTTTCAACGGAGGGGATGAAGTTGCGGGGCACAACGCCGCCGACGACCGCATCTTCAAACTCAAAGGTTACGTTGGTATCGCCAATAGGCGAAAACTCGATCCACACATCGCCGAACTGGCCGTGGCCGCCGGATTGTTTCTTGTGGCGACCCTGAACCTTCACGGTTTTCTTGATGGTTTCACGGTAGGGAATGCGCGGATCCTGCAAATCTGCCTTAGCGCCGAACTTGGTGGCAAGTTTATTGCGAACGACATCCAAGTGCAACTCGCCCTGACCGGACAGCAGGGTTTCGCCGGTTTCCGCGTTCTTTTCCACTTTGATAGAGGGGTCTTCTTCCTGCAAACGGGCCAGACCGCTGAACACCTTGTCCTCCTCGCCCTGCTTGGTTGCGAAGATGGCTTTGCTGATGCAGGGTTCCGGGAAGGTGATTTTAGGATAGACAATCTGATTGGTCTGCTCGCACAGCGTATCGCCGGTGTTGGTAAATTGCAGTTTTGCCAGCGCGCCCAGATCGCCCGCGCTCATCTGCTGGGTGGGAATTTGCTTTTTTCCGCGCAGCACGTAGATGCCGGCAGGCTTATCCGCTTTTTCAATAGTCGAGTTGTAGATGGCGATGCTGGGGGTCAGAACGCCGCTCATCACCTTAAACAGGGAAAGCTTGCCAACAAAGGGGTCGGCAATGGTTTTGTAAACAAACGCGGAGAAGGGCTGATCGTTTTTGCAGGCGCGCTCGATTTTCTGGTTGGTTTTGGGGTCGATGCCCTGATATACGGCTCTCTTGGGGGAGGGGAGAAAATCCGCCATCACGTCCAAAAGGTTGGCTACGCCTACCCCTGTAACGGCGGAGCAGGGAATCACGGGGCAAATCTGGCTGGAGAACATGCCGGCCTTGAAGCCCTCGAGGATTTCCTCATGGGTCAGGGTTTCGCCTTCGAGGAATTTCATCATCAACTCGTCATCGGAGGCGGCGGACGCTTCGGTGATTTCGTCCAAGGCATGCGCAATCTGATCGGCCATATCGGCGGGCACGGGGATTTCTTTCATGGTTTTGTCCGTGCCAAGGTACGCTTTATTGTCCAAAACATTCACAACGCCCTTAAAATCAAGGCCGTTGCCAATGGGCAGCAGGATCGGCACAACGCTGGTGCCGTAAAGATCCCGCAGTTGAGTTACGGTTTTGAGAAAATCCGCATGGTCGCGGTCCATCTGGTTCACGATGAACATCTTGCCAACTTTATTGTCGGTTGCGTATTTCCAGGCTTTCTCGGTGCCAACGGCAACGCCGCTCACGGCGCTTACCAGAATTGCGGCGGTTTCCACCACGCGCAGCGGCCCCATCATTTCACCGATAAAATCAAAATAACCGGGCACGTCGATCACGTTGAGCATCTTCTGCTTCCAATCGATCGGCGCGATTGCGGCGCTGATGGAAATGTGACGCTTGATTTCTTCCGGATCAAAGTCCGTGGTAGTAGTGCCGTCATCCACCTTACCCTGACGATCGGTAACGCCGGCAGCGAAGAGCAATGCTTCCATCAGCGTTGTTTTGCCCTCGCTGCCATGCCCCATGAGGGCGATATTCCGGATATCCTTAGTTTCATAGCTGGCCATGGTGGAGCCCCCTTATAATTTTCTGAGCATCATATGCGCCGTTTGGATATGCAAATAGCAGAAAAACAATCCGGACAACATCATGACGCTTTAGGAACGATATCAAGCCCTACTATTGTAGCAGATACCCCAACAAAAAGAAAGTAGAAAATTAACAATATGAAATCAAACAAGCCAAAACTGACATCCGAATGATCTTAACGTTGATTTGCGCAACCGTCATGGCTTGAATTGACTGGAAGCGAACGCCGCGCGGTGAAAGAGTATCAAGAAAGCCGGGCCGTTTATCAGGCTCGGTTGCAATGAAGCGGAATATTTCAGGAACCGTTATGCAGGCAACGGCGGCTGGACGGAATGTCCGCGCCTGAAAGGCCCGTTCACAGACGGTGTGACTGTGATAAATCAAACGGTGTATTTCATTTTCAGGTAGCCTTCCAGGTTGCCGTGCTCGGATACGGTAATGGATGCTATGTGCAAATCTTCCATGCAGCACAGCAGGATGGCCAGCCCGTGCACGATGATATCCGCGCGTTGCGGCTGAAGGCTGGGCAATAAAAGCCGCTGCTCAAGGGGCATGGCAGCCAGCCGTTCCATGCTGAAAACAATATCGGCGCGCGTAGCCACAAACCCGTGGATGCGCTTGCGATCACTCCAACTGATGTTTTGCACCAGCGCCGCTGTGGTGGTAAACGTACCGCCCACACCCACCCAGGTTTCAGGCGGCTGGAGCGCGAGAATCGCTTTGCGGTGGGGCTCCAGAATGGTGGAGGCGCGGTTGCGCACCGCATAGGCGTCCGCCACCGAAGCGATGGGGGAAACCTTGAACAGCCGTACCGCGCCCATCTGTAAACTGTTTGCAAACTCTATATGATCCCGTTGCCCCAGAACAATCTCCGTGGAGCCGCCGCCAATGTCGATCATGCCGGAGCGCTCGGGGCCGGTCGAACCCATAAAAGAAAGCAAAGCTTCCTGTTCCCCGGTGCAGATATCCAGGGGCAAACCGGTGCTTTGCTTGAGGTTTTCACGAAATTCCCGCTGGTTGCGGGCATCGCGCACGGCGCTTGTCGCAAAAAGAAAAATTTCCTCCGCGCCGATTTCACGCGCTTTCATTTCCATGGTGCGAACGCTGTCGCAGGCAAGGTCGATCATTTCGCTTGAAATATTCCCGTTCTTGTCCAATGCCGCAAAGACGCGCAACCCCTCTCGGTCCCGCAGGACACGGTGGAGCTGTGCGTCCTTGACATCCGCAACCAGCATACGCAGGGAGTTGGAACCGATCCCAATAGCCGCTGCCCGCAAACTCCTCACCTCTTGCCTATTTGGATGGGATGGATGTTTTGCTACTGACCATCCGTACCGTAGAGCGCCTCAGGGTTGGTGATTACAAAGCGGATTTCATCCGGCTTCATATAATCGTACAAAGTGCGCGCCTGACTTTCAATAAATGCGTCGGTATTGGCGCTCGCCAGCGTATTTTTCAGTTCTGTCTGCTCGGTTTCCAGACTGCTGTTAGCGCTGATGGCTTGCTGATACTGCAGGTTAACGTCCGAGATGTGCTGGTCCAGCTTGGTATAAACCCACAAAAAAGCGATTGCCAAACACCCAAGAATGGCGAGAACGGGATATAAACCGACTCTCTTGCGCATAGGATCCGCTCCTTTGCCTGAAACAGGAATAGTATTGTTCAATTCGACGCAGTTATGAAGATTCCTTCCCATTGGATCAATTCGTCGGCTGTACAGAAAAGTCCTTCCGGGGGGAAAGTTTGCCGGCCGGTTCGGGCAGCCTGATCCGCCCGTACACCGCTCGCTTTTAGGCGTATAGGAGGTGGGTTCGCTTTGATCCACAGGTTGCGGCAAAGGGTTTGCGGCTCCGCCCCAAACCCCGGCAACGGGCTTCGATCCTGCACCCCTAAAGGGCTTCACGCTTGACCCGGTTCCGCTGCGGCGGGTAAGTCAGCGGTTAACCGCAACAATTTTGTGCTGCCTGATTTTTTCGATGCCGGCGAACAGCAGAAACGCGATAATGTTGGCAATCACTACGCTCGCGCCCGTAGGCGTGTTGTACAGGTAGGAGCTGAAAAGTCCCAGTATAAAACACACGACAGAAATAACGGACGCGCTGACAGCCACGGAGCGAAAGCTCTTAAACAGCCGCATGGCGGTAAGCGCTGGGAACAGGATCAGGCTGGATATTAGCATTGCGCCCATCATGCGCATGCCAAGCACGACCGTAACCGCGGTGAGGATGGCCAGCAACATGTTATACAGCCCTGCGCGCAGCCCTGTGGCGCGCGCGAAGGTTTCATCAAAGGTAACGGCGAACAGCTTGCGGTAAAAAACAACAAACAGCGCAAGCACAACCGTGGCGAGCAACACGCTTAGCCAAACGTCGCTTTCGCTCATGGCAAGGATGCTGCCAAACAGATAGTTGTTAATATCGGTCGTCATGCCCTTGCTGAGAGAAAGCACCAGCACGCCTACCGCCAACGCGCCGGTGGAGATCATCCCAATGGCTGCGTCGCCCTTAATTTTGCTGCTTTCACTGATGCGGAGCAACAAAAACGCCGAGGCAACCACCACCGGCACCGCTACCGCGAGAGGCGCAAGCCCCAGCGAAGCGGCGACCGCCAGCGCCCCAAACCCCACGTGGCTAAGCCCATCGCCAATCATGGAATAACGCTTGAGCACAAGGCTGATGCCCAGCAGCGCGGAGCACAGGGAAACCAGCAGGCCCACAATGAGCGCCCGCACTAAAAAACCGTAGGCGAACATCTGCCCAATCAATTCAAACATGGCCGTCGCCTCCTGAAAAATCTCGGTACAGCTCCGTGCTGGCATATTCCGCCACCGTGCCGAAAAAAAGCGGCTCGTGTTGCAGGTGTAAAATATGCGTTGCATAGCGGGTAGCCGCGGAGATATCGTGGGAGATCATAATCACGGTGACGCCGCGGTTTTTGTGCAGATCTTCAATCATCTCATACATCTCGCGGGTGGCCGCAGGGTCCAGCCCGGAAACCGGCTCGTCCAGCAAAAGCAGCTTATGGGTCGCGCAAAGCGCGCGGGCCAGAAGCACCCGTTGCTGTTGACCGCCGGAAAGCTCCATAAAACTTTGTTTCCGCAGGGCGTCAGCGCCCATCAGCCGCAGGTTTTGTTCCGCGCCCTTGCGCTGCTCGCTGGTCAGAAAAAGCGAGCGCGCCGCGTAGCCGCTGGTAACCACCTCCCACACCGAGGCGGGAAAATCACGCTGAACCGCATTTTTCTGAGGCAGATAACCGATTTCGGTCTGCTTCAGGCCATCGCCAAACTCGATTGCGCCATGGCTTGGGGACAGCAAGCCAAGCATGCCTTTCACAAGGGTCGATTTCCCCGACCCGTTTTCCCCAACAATGCAGAGATAATCCCCTTCGTTTACCGTAAGGCGAATGCCGGATGCGACCTCCCGCCCGTCATAGGCAAAAGCGACGTCCCGGCAGGTTAATAACGCCATGCAACTGTGGCTCCCTTCCCATGTTTCCAGATCCCGTGATGATTGACAGCAAAGGATTCGGTTTTCATTTTACCGGGGTTTCGCGTCTGCGTTCGCGGCTGAACCGTCGGAACTGCCGTTCGCGGCGACGGCTGAATCTGCTTCATTCTGTTTTTGCCGGTTCGCTTCGCATTTTTCACACCGGCCGTACAGCACGGTTTGGCTTTCGTCCAGCACAAAGCCATGATGCCCCAGCAGGTGCTGGGTAAAATCGCGAACCACATCGCAACGCAGGTGGGCGAGCGTTCCGCAATCCACACAGCGGATATGCAGGTGACTTTCCCGGCAGGGGTTAAGCTGGTACAGCGCCGCGTCGCCCGCGTTTTGAGGCGCATAGCGGCGAAGAAAATTCTCCTCGCAAAGGCGGGAAACCGCGCGGTAGACGGTGGTCATGCCCACATCCGCCCCAAGCGCGGAGTAGACTTCCTCCGCCGTCATACAGGCGTCCGGGCGGCCACGGAAGTAGTCCGCGATGACCTCTTTTTGTCGGGTTTGATATTTACCGCGCTCTGCCATATCCTCGCCTCCCAGTCGAAACCGAAAATCGTTTTCATATTATAACATGCTTTCCAGCCCTGTCAATAGGGACATCGGGAAAAGCGGACGATGCTGCGCAGGATTGCAATACAACTTGGACAGTGTAAGAAAACAGCCTTGGACATCAGGGCGGATGGGATGGTTTTGCCGGAAAAACAACCTATGGTAAAATAAGGTTTCATTGGATAGGGCCGGATGACCCGCGCGGGATAACGAAAGCATGGAAAGGAAAACCGAACAATGACGATGAAAACGGTTTAATCGTGAAACATAACTGAAACTGGCAATGTTTCCTGAGGATTGAAGCGAATTTTCGTACAATAGTGCGAAAATTTCGAATTGGGGTGAAAATGAAGCGCAGTAAAGGGTTCTTAGGCTTGGAAGTGCTTATGTTACGGGGAGTTTTAACATTGACAACTGTATAGCGAGCTTCTATAATGTCAAAGGAGAAACGTATGTAACCGAAATTGAATAACATAGGGAGCAAATATATGGCTCAAGACTTGTTTGTAACGATTAAATCTCACTACAACACATTTACCCGTGCAGAAAAGCATATTGCGGACTATGTTTTATCCAGCGCTAAAAACGTGCTGTATATGTCCATCACGGAGTTGGCCAACGCATGCGATGTGGGCGATACCAGCGTTTTCCGCTTTTGCAGGCATATGGGTAAAAGCGGATATCAGGATTTTAAGGTGGACCTTGCTCAGGCGGTCAGCGAAGCCCACAATGCGCCGGTGTTGTCCAACTGTATTGTGGACTGCTCCGATTCCGCGGATGTGATGATCCAGAAGGTGCTCAACAACAACATCGCCGTGCTCAAGGAAACCTATCAGTTGATTGAACCAGCCACGCTTGCGACCACCACGCGCTGGCTGACCGCCGCGGGCCGCATCTGCTTTTTTGGGGTCGGCGCTTCGTCGGCGTCGGCGATGGAGGCCAACAACCGCTTTTTGCGCGTATGTTCCAAAACGGAGTGCATTCTGGACGCGAGAATCCAGATGATGCGCGCGTCCCTGATGCGCAAGGATGACGTGGCGATTCTCTTTTCCTATTCCAGCGCAACCAAGGAAACGGTCGCCATCGCGCAGGCCGCCAAGGACGCGGGCGCGCATACCATTTGCATTTCACGCTTTGCCCGTTCGCCTCTGGCGGAAATCTGCGATTTGCTGTACCTCTGCGGCGGCAACGAAGGGCCTTTGCAAAGCGGAAACCTGAGCGTGAAAACCTCCCAGCTGCTGCTGATGGAGGTGCTCTACATCGCATATTGTCAGGCAAACCCGGAGGAATGCGAGCGCTCGCGGCAACTGACCACATCGTTTCTGGAACGCGACAAGCTTTCGTAAGCCACAGAACGAAAATGGCACACAACCCACAAGCCCCTCTGAAGCAGGCGCAAGCAATGCCGCGCACGCGGCAGACAAACGGCAACCGAGCACTCCCTTGTCAAAGGTTCTTCGGGATGATACAATTCATGCCAGAGAACGCAGACAAAGGAGTGTTTGATTTGAGCGACGCGTTACGGATCGTGATCGTGGGCGCGGGGGCGATCGGGGGCATTACGGCGGCGAGGATGAAAAAAGGCGGCTGCGACGTAACGCTGGTATGCAAACACCAGGATACCGCTACGTTGGCCAGCGGCCGGGGGTTGCACATCACCGGCGTATTGGGCGAAGCGACGGTGCCGGTACGCTCCGTGGCGGCTGTGGAGGAGTTGACGGGGTTTTTTGACGTGGCGCTGATCGCTACCAAAGCTTACGATATGCCGCAAGCGGCAAAGCATCTTCTGCCTTTCCTGAAGCCGGACTCGTTTGTGTTCAGCTTACAAAACGGCATCTGCACCGACGCGCTGGCTCATGTGGTGGGCGCGGAAAGAACGGTGGGCTGCGTGATTGGCTGGGGCGCGACCATGCACAGCGCCGGCGATTTGGAAATGACCAGCCGGGGCGAGTTCATCATCGGCCGCATCGAGGGGGACAACCGAGCGTTGGAACCGGCCAGGGCGGCGCTCTCGACGGTGATTGATACCGTTATCAGCGATGACATTTTTGCGGAACTATACAGCAAACTGATTGTGAACAGTTGCATCACATCGCTTGGCGCCATCTGCGGCCTCCGGCTGGGGGAGATGCTCAAACGCAAGCAGGCGCGCCGGATTTTCCTTTCCGTCATTGGCGAGGCGATGGCGGTTGCGCATGCGATGCGGTTGACGGTTCCTCCGTTTGGCGGTCGGTTGGACTACGACAGGCTGATGCGCGGCAACGGCGCGCTGGACAACCTGCGCCGCCACGTGATGATCTTTCTTGTGGGGCTGAAATACAGGAACCTGAAAAGCTCCAGCCTGCAATCGCTGGAACGGGGACGGCCCACGGAAATTGATTATTTTAACGGCTACATCGCCGCCAAAGGGGAGGCGCTCGCCGTGCCCTGCCCTGTGAACCGCAGATTGACCGTTATGGTGAAGGAAATCGAAAACGGCAAACGAAGCATGAAGGTAGAAAACCTGTACGATGAGGCGTTCACCGCCTGATTGAGCGCGAAGCGATAACCCGTTGAAGCATTGTTGGGTTTCCGCTGCATAGGTGGAGCGCGGATACATCCCATGCAGCCGGAGCGGCGTGAACACTGCGGGCCAATGGAACGGCTTTGCTTTGAGTGATGAAATTAAGCCATTGGAGTGAACCTCCAATGGCTTAATTTGCTATAACCTTGTTTTGCGAGAATGCGCCCATGGATTAACCTTACAGAGGCTTTGAACTGAAAACGAAAACACAGGCCGCAAGATCAGGGGCATGACAGTGATGCCGCTCGCCACATAGCCCTGCGGGCTGATTGTTCGCGTTGATTGGGAGGATGTGGCATCAGACTTTCGGATTCCGCACCAAACTCCAGTGGGGTTTCACGCTTGAAACCTGACAAGGGATGAAACCCCTTGACCTAACTTAAACGGATTTGGGGGTTGGGGATTTGAGCCCCGACCCGGCTTCGCCTTAGCGGTGTGCGCCGATCCAAAGGGTTACGTCCGCCAAGCCTGGGCTATTCCACGGTTTTTGTTGCGATCACATCTACGCCGGTGCCGCACACATTGGGGCATACCACATCGCCCATATGGACGGGAGCGGTGAGCGAAAGCCCCTGAATGGCTTGCATGCAGTGAAAAATCTCAGCCTTGGGAATGGGCGAACGCGTTTTCACGCTCACAGGCATCTTGCGGCCCTGCACAGGGATCACCGCAGTGACCATCCGCCGGGGAGCCACGCTTTCCTGCGCGGCGTATTCCATGCCGCGTTTGCAACTGTTGCCGGTAATGCTGACCACTTGGCCGTTCTCAACATTCACGGTCATCCGGCAACCTACGGGACAGTTGATGCAGGTAATCAGCTGTTCCACGCGCACACCCCCTCGCTTGCGTCGATCCGCACAGTCAGGGCCTGACCGCTGAGCGCGCGAAGCAATTCCGGTTTTAACGTCAGGTCCGCCATCTCGCCGGGGGCGAGGATGCGGCGTTTGATCCGCAACACTTCCCGATCCCCGTCCAGCACGCGGATCACCGCGTTTTCAAACACGCAGGAAGGGCGGAACATCAACTGTATTGGACTGGCTGTTTCCGCCGGGTCAGGAATCCGAATGCGCTGCGGCACAGCGCCGCGCACCCCTTCTCCGTCCAGCACCGCCGCTGTCCGACCGTCCGCGCGGCTACCAAGCGCGTACTCGGCGGCGGCTTTGCCTGCCTTGAAGCTTTCCGCGCTCACAAAATCCACCAGATCATGCACATGCAGCACGTTGCCGCACGCGAATATGCCGGGCTGGCTGGTTTGCAGGGCATCGTCCACCACGGCGCCCTGTGTGGCGGCGCTCATTTCCACGTCGGCTTGCCGGGTCAACTCGTTTTCCGGAATGAGCCCCACGGACAGGAGCAGCGTATCGCACGCGAAGTGGGTTTCCGTGCCCGGAATCGGTTCGCGCTTCGCATCCACCTGAGCGACGGTCACGCCTTCCAGACGGTCGCGGCCCTGAATATCCACCACCGTGTGGTTGAGCAGAAGGGGGATGTCGTAATCGTTCAGGCACTGGACAATATTGCGGTTTAACCCGCTGGAGAAGGGCATGATTTCCACACAGGCCAGCACCTTTGCGCCCTGTAGGGTCATGCGCCGGGCCATAATCAACCCGATATCCCCGCTGCCCAGAATGACGACGCGTTTGCCGGGCATATACCCTTCCAGATTCACAAACTTTTGCGCGGTGCCGGCGGAATAAATACCCGCGCAACGCGTGCCCGGTATGGCTAACGCGCCTCGGGGCCTCTCCCGGCAACCCATCGCCAGCACGACGGCGCGCGCCTGAAACAGCTGCATGCCGCGCTCCCGGCTGATGGCGGTCACCAGCCGATCTTTGGTAATGTTCAAAACGGTGGTGGCGCAACGCACATCAATCTGCAACGCTTTAACGCGCTCGATATCCCGCTGCGCGTATTCGGGGCCGGTCAGCTCCTCCTGAAACCGATGCAGGCCAAAACCGTTGTGGATGCACTGCTTCAGGATGCCGCCCATTTCAGGTTCGCGCTCCAGCACCAAAAGGTTGGTAACGCCCGCCTCCCGGGCGGCGATGGCCGCCGCCAGCCCCGCGGGGCCTGCGCCGATCACCAGCACATCCACCGCTTGCGGCTGTAAACCGTTTGCCATGTTACGCATCTCCTTTCCTGAAGGCTTCGGCAATACTGCCGATCAGCATCCGGCTGTCGCCGCCGCACTTGGTCACTTCGGTGGGCGGGATGGCTAGCTCTTCCGAAAGGATTTCCAAAACACGGGGGCTACAAAAGCCACCCTGACAGCGGCCCATGCCGGCGCGCGTGCGGCGTTTGACCGCGTCGATGCTCCGCGCGCCGACCGGTCTGCGGATCGCGGCGCGGATTTCCGCTTCGGTGACCTGCTCGCAACGGCATATGATATTGCCATATTCCGGGTTTTGCTCGTATGCGGCCTGTCGTTCGTCCGCGTTCATTTCCGCGAAAGGCTTGTTGCGTATAGGCGCGGGTTTCCACTCGGGTTTCAGCGTAAGACCGTTTTCCCGCGCGATTTGCTCGCACAGAGCGCGGGCGATGGCGGGCGCGGCCGTCAGCCCCGGGCTTTCAATCCCGATGGCTTCGTAGGAACCCGGCACGTTTTCCGTTGCGCCCACAATAAAATCGTCGCCGGCTTCGTGCGCGCGGATGCCCGCGAACGTGGTCACAACGGTGCGGAGGCTTTCGCGGGGCCACGTGAGCGCGGCTTTGTCCCGCACCAGACGCAGCGCGGCCGCGGTGGTGCTCACATCGGTATCGTTATCGGTGTCCTGCGCGGAAGGGCCAAGCAACAGCGTTTTATGCGCTGTTGGGCTAACCAGCACGCCCTTGCCCATTGGAGTAGGGGTTTGAAACATGGTGCGGCTGAAAACGGGTTTCATCTCATGATCCAGCAGGTAATACTCCCCTTTGCGGGGCGTAATATTGTATGTACGGTCGGATAGCTGATTATGCAGAACCGCCGAACGCACGCCGGCGCAATTGACCAGTATTTTCGCCGTCAGTTCCCCTCGCGGGGTGCGCACGTGGAAACCGTCGTCATCCTTGCGAATCTCGGTGGCTTCCGTGTCCAGCAGGAACGCGACGCCGTTAACGGCCGCGTGATCGGCCAGCGCGAACGTCAGCTCATAGGGGCTGGTGAGGCCGCTTGTTTCCGCGAGCAAAGCGCAAACCACTTCCGGGTTCACGTTTGGCTCCAACGCCAACACCTGCTCACGTTCGATCACCGAAAGCCCCTCTACGCCGTTTGTCAGGCCCTGCCGGTACAGCTTTTCCACTGTTAAGCGCTGTTGCTCGTCAAAGGCGAGCACCATCGCCCCGGAACGCACATAGGGCGCGTTCACGGCTTGGCAATACGCCTCGAACATCCGGTTGCCTTCCACGTTAAAGCGCGCCTTGGCGCTGCCGGGGTGCGCGTCAAAACCGGCGTGCACGATGCCGCTGTTTGCCTTGCTGGCGCCTTCGGCGATGTCCGCGCCGCGCTCAATCAGGGTAACAGTCGCCTGATAAGCGCTCAGCTCGCGCGCGACGGCGCACCCAATCACGCCGCCGCCAATAATGAGGATATCCTGAACCAAATTGATCCCTCCAAACGCGCTGTCGCGCGTGGTCATACCCAAACAGGTCCGGACGATTTATGCGACGCCATCTGACACGCGAAAAGCCACGGACAAATCCCGCGCCCAAGCCGACGGCTTTGCGCCCTTATTCCACGCGCTCCACCGCGACCGGGCGCACACCCAGCTCGGGAAGCACCCGCCCCCAGAACACATCCTGCGTAAAGAGGACTGTCGCGGTGTTGTCGCAGGGGTGAAAGGCAATCTCCGGCGTTTCGCGCACCGCTTTTTCATAACAGAGCACAATCTCATGCGCCCGGTCAAAGTAAAGCGCAAGCGGGCTGACGGAACCGGAGGTAAGGTGCAGGAGCGTCTGTAACGCATCATCCGGCGCAAAGCTAAGCCGGGACACGCCCAGCGCCTTGCTGACAATCGCCGTACGAAACGGCGTATTGGGCCTGAGCAGCATCAGGTAATAATTGGTTTTTTGCCGGTTGCACAGAAACACATTTTTGCATATGGTGACTGAATCGCTGATAAAAGGCATGGTCAGGCAATCGTCAATGGTGTTGGCCTGAGGGTGTTCGAACATCCGATAGGGAATCTGCCGTTCATCCAACCAACCGACAATGGTTTGCCGAACCTCAAGGCGCGTTTGCATGAGCTGACCTCCGCATTGATCAAAAGCGGTGTAAACCGTGAAACTTATCATACCGCAAACCAAGGCGTTTGTATATCCCAAAACCGGTGCGCCGCATAATTTTTGGAACCCGAGACGGAATCCGGTCGTTGTCAACGCCTGGGAAACCATGGTATAATATTGGCATGGAGAAGGGGGCTTTGGAGATGAAGAGAAGAATAGGGATCCTTACCAGCGGGGGCGATTGCCCCGGGCTGAACGCGGCCATCCGCGGCGTTGCCCGCGCGGCCTACGAATTGTTTGACGCGGAGATTATCGGGATCCGGAACGGATATGGCGGCCTGATTGAGGGCGAATGCCAGGAAATGACGAAAAAGCAGTTTTCCGGAATCCTGACGTTGGGCGGAACCATTCTGGGCACAAGTCGCACGCCGTTTCGCTACATGCAGGTGATCGACGAAAACACCGGCATTGACAAGGTTGCCGCCATGAAGAAAACCTACAACGACCTCAAGCTGGACTGTCTGGTCACCCTCGGCGGCAACGGCACGCACAAAACCGCCAACCTGCTTTCGCAGGAAGGGTTGAACGTGATCGGCCTGCCAAAGACGATTGATAACGACCTGTACGGCACGGATTTTACGTTCGGTTTTCACACCGCTATGGACATCGCTACTGAGGTGATCGACCGCATCCACACGACGGCCACCAGCCACGGCCGCTGCATGGTGATCGAGATCATGGGCAACAAGGTGGGCTGGCTGACGCTCTATTCCGGCATCGCGGGCGGCGCGGACGTGATCCTGATCCCGGAAATCCCATACGACATCAAGAAAATCGCGGAAACCGTGGAGGCGCGGGCGAAAAGTAAAAAACCGTTCTCCATTATCGCCATCGCCGAAGGCGCGTTGAGCGCGGAAGAAGCCAAGATGAAAAAGAAGGAGCGCGAAGCCTACCGCGCCTCCCTGCCGTATGACTGCATCAGCAAGCGCGTCGCGGCCCAGTTGCAGGAGATGGTGGGCGTGGAGGCGCGGCATGTGGTGCCGGGGCATATTCAGCGCGGAGGAAGCCCGAGCGCTTATGACCGGTTATTGGCCACGCAGTTTGGCGTACACGCGGCGGAGCTGATCCGCGATGAGGTGTATGGGGTTACAGTCGCGCTGAGCGGCAACCGGATCATCCACAACAAACTGAGCGACATCGCGGGCGTGCCCAAACCTGTGCCCAAGGAGGACCCAATGATCGTGACTGCCCGGAACATCGGCATCAATATGGGGGATTAAGCGATCAACGCTGTGCCGCACGGGTTTACAAACCAGCGGCGGGCCTGACGGCGGGAACGCTGCCATACGGCATTGGAAGCCCTGCAAAATCGAACCTGTCACAGCCTGCAAGGCAACCATGACGAATGAGGGCTGAAAAGGGAACCGAGCGGATGGGCTGACTGGCTTATTAACCGAATTGCGCATACGGCTGAGCATGATTCCTTGAGAATCGTGCTCAGCCTTTTCCCTTTGGGGGCTTGCGCCGTAAAGGCTTGCCCTTGGGCGTGTAAAAACGGTGGATTCGCCGTTCCGGATAGGTTAATCGGCAGGGCGTCCCGTCACCCTGTCGCCCACCGCGGATCAATCTGTCCTACAACCCATATTATGTTGAACTCGCGGACCGAAGCGGGCCAGACGGGCCGGTTTCGCCAGCTTGCCCATCTGCGCCAGACCTTGGCATTTACGATGAACAGGCTGGTTTTTCATAGCCACGCCTTCCTGCCTGCGTGCGCCATGCGCCGGTTGAACATTCTGTGGCGGCCCATAACCCGGGCAGGCTAATTTTTCTGAAATACGTGAAATGGACGAGTTCCGAAAAAATTCGGATTTTTCGGAAGTCCATTCGCGGCTATATAATATGGAAAGCTTTAGTGACTTTGAACGAATGTGAAGGCAATTATTCGTGTAGAATAGCTTGACAACGTTTGCACAACATGCTATGATGCACATAGACAAACAGAGATCATAGCAATCGATGTTTTGTTCTGCGGCTTATTGTGCAAACGATTACGCACGGGGTGCGGGGCATGAAAAGGCTAATCCGGATGCGAAGCGGAGAACCGCTTTACATAGAACATCAAAAGAAGGAGATTTTCAAACATGAAAAAATTCTTGGCTCTGGCTCTGGTTTTGGCACTGTCGCTGTCGATGGTCAGCATCGCGGCTAACGCCGAAGCCGCCACCGGTTCCGTGTACTACCTCAACTTCAAACCCGAGCAGGATCAGCAGTGGCAGGATCTCGCGAAGCTTTACACCGAAAAGACCGGCGTGCCTGTAACCGTGGTTACCGCCGCTTCCGGCACTTATGAAACAACGCTCCGCTCTGAAATTGAAAAAGCGGACGCCCCCACCCTGTTCCAGGTCAACGGCCCTGTGGGTCTGAGCACTTGGAAGGATTACTGCCTTGACCTGAAGGACACCGCGCTTTACACCAACCTCAAGAGCGATGATTTCGCCCTGATCGAGAACGGCGCTGTTCTGGGCATCGCGTATGTAATCGAAACCTACGGCATCATCTACAACAAGACCCTGTTGGCCAAGTATTGCGCTTTGCCCAACGCGGTCATCAAGGACGCTTCCGAAATCGTCAACTTCAAAACCCTGAAAGCGGTTGCCGATGACATTCAGGCCCGCAAAACCGAGCTGGGCGTGCAGGGCGCTTTCACCTCCGCCGGCATGGACAGCAGCTCCGACTGGCGCTTCAAGACCCATCTGGCTAACCTGCCGATCTACTACGAATACAAAGCGGACGGCATCAGCTCCACCGCCGCCATCAAGGGCACCTATCTGGACAACTACAAGCAGATCTGGGACCTCTACATCACGGACGCTACCTGCGAACCCGCGATGATCGGCGCCAAGACCGGCGAGGACGCGCTGGCCGATTTCACCCTGGGCGATGCGGTGTTCTATCAGAACGGCACATGGGCCTATGGCGATTGCATCGCCGCCGGCATGACGGATGACGATCTGGGCATGCTCCCGATCTACATCGGCGTGGATGGCGAAGAAAATCAGGGCCTTTGCACCGGTTCCGAGAACTACTGGTGCATCAACAAGAACGCTTCTCAGGAAAACATCGACGCGACCAAGGCGTTCCTGGAATGGGTTATCACCAGCGACGAGGGCCGCGATTCTCTTGCCAACAAGATGAACTTTGTGACCCCGTTCAAAACCTTTGACGACGGTTACACCATCAACAACGCGCTGATCAAGGCCGCCAACGACTACATCGCCGCCGGCAAGACCGCCGTGTCCTGGACCTTCACCACCATGCCTTCCGAAAACTGGAAGAACGGCGTAGGCGCGGCTCTGCTGGAGTATGCGCAGGGCACCGGCGATTGGGACGGCGTGAAGAAAGCCTTCGTAGACGGTTGGGCAACCGAATACGCGGCCGCCAACACAAAGTAAACGCTATCGCACACAGCACCAACGTGCGGCAGGGGTTAACCGCCCCTGCCGCATTGCGGTTCTTTGCTTCAAAGGAAACGCTGATAAACGCGCACGCCCGACAGATTCCCAGGCAGGTCGGACGCTTTGTTTGATTCTGGGGCATCCTGCGGGAGGATTTTTTGGCCAAAGGGCGAATCAATCCCAATAGACGGAAATGCGCGCTTATCAGCGTTTCTTCGTAACGGTTCAATCTGGGCACGCCTCATGCGCTTACCGCGCCACAACCCGCTTTGAAAACCTGCCGCGCTTGCGGCGGGAGCGTTTTGGAAACCGGCAGGGGCCTTTCTAAAACCGTAAAGCTGACCCAAAAGCGTAGACCTGCGCCAAGGGCGGAGGAGCTCAGGAACCGGAACAACAAACGCCAACCTTCGTTAGGGGATGATCGGATGGAAAAAGCAATCAGGAAATACTGGCCAATTTTCGTGCTGCCAACGATGATCGCTTTCACAATCGGGTTTCTGATCCCGTTTGTGAGCGGGCTGTACCTGTCGTTTTGCGATTTTACCACGGTATCCAACGCCACATTTACGGGGTTAACCAACTATATCATGGCATTTACGGATACCACGAGCAATTTTGTGCACTCGTTGTGGTATACGGCGCTGTTTGCCTGCCTTTCGACGGTGCTGATTAACCTGTTGGGCCTGGGCGTGGCGCTGCTGCTGGTGCGGGGGTTTCGGGGCACCAACCTGTTTCGGACCGTGTTTTTTATGCCAAACCTCATTGGCGGCATCGTGCTTGGCTGGCTGTGGCAGGTAATCATCAACGGCGTGCTTGCCAATTATGGCGTCACGATTGTTACCAACGAATGGTACGGCTTCTGGGGCTTGCTGATTGTGATGTGCTGGCAGCAGGCCGGCTATATGATGATTATTTACATCTCCGGTTTGCAGTCGATTCCCGGGGAACTGATTGAAGCCGCCGCCATTGACGGCGCGAGCACATGGCAAACGCTGACGCGCGTCAAGCTGCCCATGTTGATGCCGTCCATCACCATTTGCACCTTCCTGACCCTGACCAACGGCTTCAAGCTTTTTGACCAGAACCTGGCTCTGACAAACGGTATGCCCTCCAACCGCTCGCAAATGCTGGCGCTGAATATTTTTGATACGTTCTACGGCCGTACGGGCTGGGCCGGAGCCGGGCAAGCCAAAGCGGTGGTGTTCTGCCTGTTGGTGGTAGGCATTGCGCTGCTCCAGATCCGCCTGACCCGCAGCAGGGAGGTGCAACAGTGATGAACATGGCGCAGATCGGGAAAAAACATCGTTTCAACAGGCGCAACCGCGTTGGCAACGTGATTCTGACAGTTTTGTTTTCGCTCATTTCCGTTATTTATCTGTATCCGCTGTTTGTGATCCTGATTAACAGCTTTAAGGTGAAGGCTTACATCAGCCGGTCGCCGTTCGCCCTGCCTTTAGATAAAATGTTTGCCAATACCACCAACTACGTCAACGGCATTGCGAAAACCAACTTTTTTGACGCGCTGAAGTGGAGCTTCGTAATCACCATCCTGTCCGTCTTTGTGATTCTACTGTGCACCTCCATGTGCGCGTGGTTCATCAGCCGCGTTCAAAACAAGTGGACCAAGGGAATCTATATGCTGTGCCTGTTTTCCATGGTGGTGCCGTTTCAGATGGTGATGTTTACCCTGTCCAAAACGGCCAACCTGCTGGGGCTGAACACGCCGATCGGCATTGTGGTGATTTATCTGGGCTTCGGCGCTGGGCTTGCGGTGTTCATGTTCAGCGGATACATGCGATCAAGCCCCATATCCATTGAAGAAAGCGCGATGATCGACGGTTGCGAGCCGGTGCGTACCTTTTTCAGCATCGTGCTACCCATTTTGCAGCCGACGTACGTATCCACCGGCATTCTGGAAACCATGTGGATCTGGAACGACTACCTGCTGCCTTATCTGGTGCTGGATATCAAACGGTATAAAACGGTTCCGATTGCCGTGCAGTACCTGAAGGGCGGCTACGGGTCGGTAGACATGGGCGCGATGATGGCGACGCTGGTGCTGGCGATTATCCCGATCATCCTGTTTTACCTGTTAAGCCAGAAATACATTGTGAGCGGCGTTATGGCCGGCGCGGTCAAAGGCTGATGGGCGTAGAAACGCCTATGGCATAGATCGGGCGATGGCAAAGCGCTCTGCCGAGCGTCAGGAAAGGTTTGGTTCAGCGTTTCACAGCCCGAACCTGAAGGACAGCGGCGAGCGGTAGTATGCCACGGTGAGTTTTTACAAGCTGCGTTGCGGGTCTGTGTTTCACAGGCCCGCAAATTGTATATAATTAATAAACCTGCCCATTGCTACCCTGTGTGAAAAGCATACTGGAGCAGGGAAATGCGACGCTCCGACGAATAGTTCTAGGTAGACACTGTATCCATGGGACGCGCCCATTGGCATGTAAAACCAGAAAGAAGGGATCCGGTGAAGATTTCACAGTCCCCACACAAACCGCTTATTTTTTATTACATTATTGCTCTCGTGGTGCTGATGCTCCTGAACGCGCTTGTTTTCCCAACGCTCAACACGGTGCAGGTGAACGAGGTTGGTTACAACGAATTTCTGAAAATGGTCGCGGATAAGAAGGTTGTCGAAGTATCCATGGATGATACGCAGATTACCTTTACCACCAAAGGCGATAATGGAACCACCCTTTATTATAAAACCGGACGCTGGCCTGACGAAACGCTGGTCGATCGCTTATATGCAAGCGGGGCGACTTTTTCGGCGCAGATTCCAACGCAGGCTTCCCCGTTGATGGAGTTTCTGATTTCGTGGATTTTACCGCTCGCGTTTTTCCTGGTTGTGGGCCAGCTGCTGACCCGTTACATGAGCAAACGAATGGGCGGAGGCAATGCGCTTTCCTTTGGCAAGAGCAACGCGAAAATCTATATAGAATCGCAAACAGGGAAAACCTTTGAGGACGTTGCCGGCGAGGATGAAGCGAAGGACGCGCTACGGGAGATTGTCGATTTTCTGCATCAGCCGGAACGATATGCGGCCATCGGCGCGAAGCTTCCCAAGGGCGCGCTGCTGGTAGGCCCTCCGGGCACCGGCAAAACGCTGCTTGCCAAAGCGGTTGCCGGCGAGGCGAAGGTGCCGTTCTTTTCCATCGCGGGCAGCGAGTTTGTCGAAATGTTCGTTGGCATGGGCGCGGCCAAGGTGCGCGACCTGTTTAAACAGGCGACGGAAAAAGCCCCTTGCATCGTGTTTATTGATGAAATTGATACGATTGGCAAAAAGCGCGACAACAGCAACGGAATCGGCGGCAACGATGAACGGGAGCAGACGCTGAACCAATTGCTGACGGAAATGGATGGGTTTGACGCGACCAAGGGCGTGGTCATCCTTGCTGCCACCAACCGGCCAGACAGTCTGGACAAGGCGTTGTTGCGCCCCGGCCGCTTTGACCGCCGCATCCCTGTGGAGTTGCCGGATCTCGCGGGCCGCGTCGCCATCCTCAAAGTTCATGCCAAAGATGTGAAAATGGAAGATAAGATTGATTTTACCACGATTGGGCATGCGACCAGCGGCGCAAGCGGCGCGGAGCTTGCCAACATTATCAATGAAGCGGCTTTGCGCGCGGTTCGCATGGGCCGCGAAAAAGTGAATCAGACTGATCTGGAAGAAAGCGTGGAGCAGGTGATCGCGGGCTACCAACGCAAAGGCGCTGTGATCAACGAGAAGGACAAGAAGATTATCGCCTACCACGAAATCGGTCACGCGCTGGTTTCCACACGGTTGAAAGACGCGGCGCCCGTGCATAAAATCACCATTATCCCGCGCACTTCCGGCGCATTGGGCTATACCATGCAGGTGGAGGAAGAAGAACGCGTGCTAATGAGCAAGGAGGACGCGGTCAATCAGCTCACGACGCTTACCGGCGGCCGCGCCGCGGAAGAAGTGGTGTTCCACTCGATCACATCCGGCGCGAGCAACGATATCGAAAAGGCTACCGCGATTGCGCGCGCGATGGTTACGCGTTTTGGCATGAGCGAGCAGTTCGACATGGTCGCACTGGAGCAGGTTACCAACCCGTACATGGGCGCGGACGGATCGATGGTTTGCAGTTCCGAAACCGCGGCCCGTGTGGACGGGGAAGTGGGGGACATCATCCGCAAGGCGCACGCGAAGGCCATTGAAATTCTCGAGAACAACCGGTCGTTGATGGATAAACTGGCCGCGCACCTGCTGGAGCGTGAAACCATCACGGGCGAGGAATTTATCCAGATTGTGAAGGAACACGATCAGGAAAATCAATAAGCAGTTCGAACAGCGAGAGCAAACAAACGGCGGGATCTGACAGATGAATGCTGTCAGCACTCCGCCGTTTGTTGTTTTACACTTGAATATCGGTTTACGGTCTTGAAACCAACGGAGGCTGTGACGCTCGTTGAATTGCCGTACCCGCGCTATTCGGAAGCGAGTTTTTGCAACGTGTCGCCGGTTAAGCGGTACACGGTCCACTCTTCCATGGGTTGCGCGCCCATGGAAAGGTAAAAGTCGATGCTCGGACGGTTCCAATCCAAGCACCACCATTCCAGTCGACCGCATCCCCGCTGAATGGCAATGCGCGCCAACTCACGAAAGATCGCTTTCCCAATCCCCTGACCGCGGTAGGCGGGTTTCACAAACAAATCCTCCAAGTAGAGGCCGGAACGGCCGAGAAACGTTGAAAAATTGTGAAAGAACAGCGCAAACCCAACCTCAACCCCATCTAAAACCGCGAAGACGGTTTCCGCTTTCCGCTGGGTGAAAAGCCAGTCCGACAGAACGGATTCCGTAGCGATCACCTGATCGAGCATGTGTTCATACTCCGCCAATTCGCGTATGAAGTGAAGAATCAGCGGCGTATCCTCCTGAGTGGCAAACCGAAAGGCGAGCGGCATATGGCACCTCCAACCTGTTCACAGCCATCACATCGCTGTATGCGTACTTTTTCGCGCCTGGGGCAGGGTATTCCTTCATTAAAAAGCTGACCTGTTGAAGCAGGCTCTGACGTACGCGATGGCCGGGCGCGGAGCTGTGGGGTTTGCGGGCTAAACCCTTCGACGCAGGCGATGAATATTATATAGTATGAAGCATTCATAATAAACACGAACGATGCAAAGAGCAAAGCGCTAGAAACAGCGATATGGGGCGAACGATTATTGCTTATGCTTTATATCGGTTTGCCGAATGTGAACATCGAAAATAACCGGTGAAAATATATGAATTTAGTGTTGACACCCCGCCCAAAGAGTGATATTATAAACAAGCTCGCTTGAGAGCGACGAACCTTGAAAATGATACAGAGCAAAGAGAAACGCAAAGCGCAGTCAATAAATTTGAGTAGAATGTGCTTGACCCAAGAGCAGCAGAGATGATGCTTGAGGGAAGAATCAAGAGCATACAGGATTAAACATAAGAGTTTGATCCTGGCTCAGGACGAACGCTGGCGGCGTGCCTAACACATGCAAGTCGAGCGGAGACATCGAGTAGCAATATGAGATGTTTTAGCGGCGGACGGGTGAGTAACGCGTGAGCAACCTGTCCTCAACAGGGGGATAACGAACCGAAAGGTTCACTAATACCGCATAAGACCACGAGGCCACATGGCCAAGGGGTAAAAGGAGAAATCCGGTTGAGGGTGGGCTCGCGTCTGATTAGCTAGTTGGTGGGGTAACGGCCTACCAAGGCGACGATCAGTAGCCGACCTGAGAGGGTGATCGGCCACATTGGAACTGAGAGACGGTCCAAACTCCTACGGGAGGCAGCAGTGGGGAATATTGGGCAATGGAGGAAACTCTGACCCAGCAACGCCGCGTGAAGGAAGAAGGTTTTCGGATCGTAAACTTCTATCCTTGGTGAAAATAAAAGATGGTAGCCAAGAAGGAAGCCCCGGCTAACTACGTGCCAGCAGCCGCGGTAATACGTAGGGGGCAAGCGTTGTCCGGAATGATTGGGCGTAAAGGGCGCGTAGGCGGCCTGGTAAGTCTGGAGTGAAAGTCCTGCTTTTAAGGTGGGAATTGCTTTGGATACTGTCGGGCTTGAGTGCAGGAGAGGTAAGTGGAATTCCCGGTGTAGCGGTGAAATGCGTAGAGATCGGGAGGAACACCAGTGGCGAAGGCGACTTACTGGACTGTAACTGACGCTGAGGCGCGAAAGTGTGGGGAGCAAACAGGATTAGATACCCTGGTAGTCCACACTGTAAACGATGAATGCTAGGTGTAGGGGGTATCGACCCCTTCTGTGCCGGAGTTAACACAATAAGCATTCCGCCTGGGGAGTACGGCCGCAAGGTTGAAACTCAAAGGAATTGACGGGGGCCCGCACAAGCAGCGGAGCATGTGGTTTAATTCGAAGCAACGCGAAGAACCTTACCAGGTCTTGACATCCAGTAAAAACCTGAGAGATCAGGTGTGAGCTTGCTCATACTGAGACAGGTGGTGCATGGTTGTCGTCAGCTCGTGTCGTGAGATGTTGGGTTAAGTCCCGCAACGAGCGCAACCCTTGTGATCAGTTACTAACGGGTAAAGCCGAGGACTCTGATAAGACTGCCGGGGACAACTCGGAGGAAGGTGGGGACGACGTCAAATCATCATGCCCCTTATGACCTGGGCTACACACGTGCTACAATGGCCACTACAGAGAGCCGCGAGCCCGTAAGGGGGAGCCAATCTCAAAAAAGTGGTCCCAGTTCGGATTGTGGGCTGCAACCCGCCCACATGAAGTCGGAGTTGCTAGTAATCGCGGATCAGCATGCCGCGGTGAATACGTTCCCGGGCCTTGTACACACCGCCCGTCACACCATGGGAGT
>Ga0209098_1000639_pt1 | contig 37587 bp, 9 predicted proteins | sample AD_JPNHW1_MetaG_FD_184429 | JGI IMG/M metagenome (GOLD analysis project Ga0209098, IMG submission 184429) | Active sludge microbial communities of municipal wastewater-treating anaerobic digesters from Japan - AD_JPNHW1_MetaG (SPAdes) (version 2) | ecosystem: Engineered > Bioreactor > Anaerobic >...
GTAGGTCAGGTCGTAGTTGCCGCTCAGCGCGAGCGTCCCCTGCTTGATCGCGTACGTCCCCACGTCCTCGCCGGCGTCGCGGGCCAGCGCGCCGGTGAAGGCGTCGCCCGCGACCAGCGCCGGGGCGACCGCGTAGGTCAGCACAGGGTCGGCCGCGCCGTACACCTTGGTCTGCGCGTCGGCCACCACCGTCGCAGGCCTCCGCGTCACCTCGAAATCTGCGGGGACGTAAATGAAGGCGTAGTTGATGTCCGCGCCGCCGGAGACGGTGATCGCGCCGAGGTGCGTGCCGGTGCCGGTCAGCGAGGTGACGGTGGTGCTCGCCGTGGGGACCGTGTCGAGAACCGCGGCGGTTTCGCCGTTCACGAAGCCGCTGTAGCGGAAGGTCAGTGGGGGGTTCTCGTCGCCATAAGTCTTCGTCTGCGGATCGGCCGTCACCGTCAGGGGTGCCGGCGTGATCGCGGCCGCAACCATCTGCGTCGTGATCGAGTACCAGCCCGCGTCCGCGCCGGAAAGCGTCAAGCCGCCCACCGTCACAACCTTGCCGACTCCGACCGTCGGCGTGTCGAAGTAGGCCGAGGCGTCCGTCGTCACCAAGGTCACGTCTTCATGGCCGGCCATCAGGCCCGACAGGCTGCCGTACGTGACAACCGTCGCGTTCGTGAGCCCGTCGTAGACTTTGTCGGCCACAACCAACTGGGGCAGCGTCAAGAGCATCGGAACAGCCAGCAGATCAGGCTGCACCCGCACGGTTGCGGGGTTCGGCATGCCGTCCAGCTGATACTCGGCCGTGCCGCCAATCCTGTTCGTACCCGTCATGCCCGGCGGGACAAGCACCACGAAGCTGAACGGCACGGGGTTGCGCGTCGGCAGATCCGCGCCCTGAAACACGAACGCGCCGTCCGACGGCTCCCAGACCGGGTCGCCCTGGCCCGAAGCGCTCACAACCGTCCAGCCGGCAGGCAGTTCCGGCACCCAGAGCAACGACTGCAGCTGACGCCCCGTCGCCGGATACTGGAAGGAGCAATCGACCGTCATCGCCTGCCCGGCCACATAGCCCCGCGTCGAATGGGTCGCTCGCGAGGAGTCCAAGGTGATCGTGAAGGTCTCACTGTCCGTCTGGCCGTCGGGATAAGTCCCGCTGTCGGTGACCGTGACGGTCACGCCGAATTCGGCGAAGCCCGCGCCCGCCTGGCCTTCCGCGGGCGTCCAGGTGAAGGCACCGGTCGAGGGGTCGAGCAAGGCTCCCGCCGGCGCGCCGCTCATCGTATACGTGAGGCTCTGCGCGGGGACGTCCAGATCGGTCGCCGACACCGTGAAGGCCAGCGGCGTGAACTCGTCCGTGCGCCGGTTGCCGATCGCGCCCAGCACGGGCGCGTCGTTGACCGGATTGACCGTCACGTTGACTGTCACATGGTCGAAACCTCCCAGGCCGTCGGCGACCTGGACCAAAAAACTGTCGCTGCCGTACCAGTTGGCGGACGGCGCGTAGCTGATCGCAGGCGCCGCGCCCGTTCCCGTCACGGTGGCCGCGCCGTGCGCGGGCGGGGTCAGCAGCGACCACGCCAGACCGCTCACCAGCTCCGGCCGGTAAGGCTCGCTGGCCGACAGCGCCGGCTGCGCCCAAGCGGTCGGCGCGTTGTCCTCGTCCATCGTCACGCTCACCGAGGTCGCAGGGGCTATGAGCGGCGAGACCCAGTTCCACGTCAGCACCGCATCCTGCGTCAGGGTCATCGACACGCTGTCGCCCGGGCCCGTAGCGGGTTCGATGCCGGTCATGGTCCAGCCCGTGCAGGCGAAGGTCCGCGTTTCAGACGTGAAGGGCGTGCTGACGGAGGCCGAAAGCGCGGCCCCGTGCAGGTTCGTATAGACGCCGACCGCCGGCACACAGTGCCCCTCGGCGGAAATCACCTCAAAAGTGTGGAGCTCGGGCACGAGCAGCGGGTCGGGGTTGACCGGAACAATCACGGGATTGACCATGCCCTCAGTCTGGTATTCGGCTTGGGCGCGGAGGGTCTGGGGACCGGTCACGCCTGCGGGCACGCTGACCATGTAGCTGAACGTCAGCGGGTTCGGAGCAGTGAGCCCGCCGCCCGCGAACACGATCGTCCCGTCCGTCCGGTCGATCTCCGGCTCGGCCTGTCCCGCGACGCTGAGCAGCTCCCACCCCGCGGGCAGGATCGGCCGCCACAGCAGCGAAAGCAACGCTTTGTTTGCCGGATGCTCAAAGGTGCACTCGATCTTCGCCGTCCGGCCCTGCAGGTAGCCCGCCGTCGCGTGCGTGCCGCGCGAGTCGGCGACCGCGATGGTGAAACTCTTGGTGTCTGACAGGTTGGCCAGATTGCTGCCGTTGTCAGTCACCGTCACCTGCACCGTGTAGGACTGTCCGGCGACGCCGGCCTGCTCGACCGTCGGCGACCACGTGAAGACACCGCTTGCCGGATCGATCGCCATGCCCAGCTCCTGCGACGCCACGTCCAGCGAGAAGGTCAGCGTCTGCGCCGGCACGTCAGGATCGGTCGCGGTGGCCGTGAACGTCAGCGTCGACGCCGCGTCCGCGAGCTGGTCGCTCAGCGCGCCCAAGGTCGGCGCGCGGTTGACTTCGGCGACCGTAATAGTAAATGTTTCGCTGGCGGTGAGCCAGTGGGGCTCGGCGCCACTGTCCGTGACGGTGACCGTCACGCTGTAGGTCTGGCCCCCCTGCTCTTCCGTCGGCATCCAGGAGAAGGCGCCGCCTGAAGTGATCGTCATGCCCGCCGCAAGCGAGGCCGTGTCCAGCGAATAGGTTAGACTCAACGGCTGGAAACGGGCGTCCGTATAGGCAACCGCAGATTGGAAGGTGAGTGGTGCCAGCTCATTGACCATCCGGGGGCCAATGGCAGGCGCGACCCACACCCAGGTCAGGGCCGCATTGTTGGTAAGCGAAAGTTGGCACTCGGCACCGGTTCCGGTGACCGGCTCGTTGCCGGACAGCAGCCAGCCGGCGCAGGCGTTGGTATACGGCGCGACCAGCGCGGATGCGCTCATGCGGTTGGTCAGCGCCGTGCCGTAGTAATTGGTATAGATGCCAACGGCGGGCTGTCCCGTGCCGTAAGGCGAGGCGACCTGCAGCGTATGCATGGGGCGAACCACAAGCGGGTCGGGCTTAGCTCGCGTCGTGACGGGATTGGCCATGCCCAGCAACTGGTACTCGATGCCGCCGCCGATGTTCTGCTGGCCAGTCACATTCGCGGGCACATTCACCGTGTACGTGAACGACAGCACGTCTTTGGTCAGGTCGCCCTGAAGCACGATTGCCGCGCCTTCGGCATCCACCTCCGGCCCCCCATCGCCCGTGACCGCGCCTGTTCCTGCCGCCAACGTCCAATTTGTCGAGGGGAACTCCGGCCGCCAGAGCAGCGACTGCAGCACAACGCCCGCCGGGCGCGAGAAGGTGCAAGTTACCGTCATGGGCGTGCCTGCGAGATAGCCGATGGCGCTGTGGGCTGCGTCCGCGTCCGTCAGGGCAAGGGGAGAAGAACTGGACGGCACGGGATTGGCCATGCCGTCCAGTTGGTATTCCACAGTACCGCCGATGCGACGCTCGCCGAACTCGCCGGGCGGCACCGTGACGGTATATCGGAAAACGACCGGATTGTATTGGGAAAGGTCATCCTCACCGAAAACGACTGACAAACCGTCGGAATCCACCTCCGGTTGGCCGTTGCCGGTCGCTGCGCCCGCCGTCTTGACCAGCGTCCAGCCCGCAGGTAGCGCCGGCGTCCAGAGCAGCGACTGCACCTGGCCCCCCACCGGGTATGAGATCGCGCATTCGATGACCAGCGGCGCGCCGGCAACATAGCCGGCCGCCGTCTGAGTCACCTGCACGTCGCCGGGCGACTGCGCCCACGAAGCGCCCGATGCCCCCAGCATCGCGGCCGCAACGAGCGCAATTGCCCGGCTCAACATGTTGTCCCTAAACTTACATTTCATAGGTCGGCCCTCCGTCCGGCGCTGGCGGCAGGCCCCGCAGCCGGACACCGGACGGATAATCACTTCAGTCCTGCAACAGCACCCGGTAGAACCGCGACTGCGTGCGGTCCGCGTCGTCCACGCAGACGTTACGCCCAGACGGATCAGCCGCGATGCCGGTCTTAATCGACTTGAAGTTGGCCGCCTCGGGTGAGCCGTCGGCGCGCTGCAGCGTGTACACGCGGCCCGCAACGCTCGCCCAAGAGATCTGCGTCGCACCGTCAGGCAACGCCTGGAGCGACACCATTTTCAGCACGGACTGGGCATCCGTGGGCACCGTGCCGCACAGATACTCCTCGAAGTTGCTCAGCCGGTCGCCGTCGAGGTCCGCCTGAGGATCCAGCGAGCCGGCGCCGCCGGCGTAAGCCTTCTCCCAAGCGTCGGCCATGCCGTTGCTGTCGCCGTCCACCGGCGCGAGGGCGACGGATTCCACCGCATAGCTCTCGACGTCGTTACCGCTGTCGGTGATCAACCGGGCCGCGCCGCCCAGCGTAACCGTGCGGGTCTCCGTCAGCGGCACGCGCACCGTGACCGTGACCGTAGCGGTGGCCGTCGGCAGGACTGCGGCGCCGCAGATGATCTCGTTGCGGGCGAACATCGGCGAGGCGTCACCGCTGACGTTTTCGATCACCCAGCCCTCGGGCAGTTCCGGCGCCCATCCCAAGGCGAGCAGCGATGCGCCGGCTGTGTTGAGCGTGTAGGTCACCTGGAGCGTCTCGCCCGGATTGTAGCCGGACGGAGCCGCTTGGGATGCAACAGGGAGTCGGGCCATAGCGTACAGGCCGGGGCCGGTTCCTGTCCGATACTGATCCGCAGCGTAACCGTCCGGCGTGCCCAGATACACCTGATAACCGCCGCCACGCCAGTACGTCTGAACCCTGAGCAGCTCATTACCATCGATGATCCAATTGTTATTGAAGTCCGCGCTGTGGTGCGCCGCTTCGGTGCCGGCATAGCCAGCCGCCGCGCTGAAGCCGTCGTACCCTGCCGCATCCGGTTTGTAGCCGAAGCGCCAGTAGGAGAGGACACGGTTGATCTCGGTGCTGTCGATCTTGCGGAACTGCCCTGCCGTCACGCCGGACAGATCGCGGCGATAGTCCGCGCTGTGGTAGCGGAAGATCGCGATCGGCGCCACGTCGGCCGTGAGACCGCTGAAGCTGACCGCCGCGCCGAGGCTGTTGCTCACCGCCTGGTCGCCGGGCACGCTCACCGTGTAGGTGAAGACCGCCGGGCTCGTGGTCGGCAGCGTCGTGAAGACCACCGCCGTGCCATTGCTCACTTCCGCCACGCCGTTGCCGCCGGCGTCAGCCGCGGTGATGATCCAGTTCGCGTTCGGCAGCACCGGCGTCCAGGTCAGCCCGTCCGGCGTTCCGCCGAAGTCGAACCGGTTGCTCACCACCATGCTGGTGGAGGGCGAGCGGTAGCCCGGGGAGGTGTGCGAGGCAGAGACCGCGCCAATGGTCACGGTCTGGCTGTCGGACAGGTTCACCGGGTTCACGCCGTTGTCGGTCACCGTGACGGTGAAGCTGTAGTTCTGCTTCGCCTGCGCCTCGGTCGGCGTCCAGGTGAAGACGCCCGTCTCAGGGTCGATCGCCGTACCTTCCGGCGCGCCGGTCAGGCTGAACGTCAGCGATTGGGTCGGCTCACGGTCGTGGTCCGTCGCCGTGGCTGTGAAGGTCAGAGTCTGGCCGAAGTTTACGCTCTGCGGCGGGATGTTACCCAGCACAGGCGCCACGTTGACCTCCGCGACCGTCACCGTTATGGTCTCGCTGTCGGTGAGCGGCGCGTCGGTCGTGCCGTTCTTGCCGTTGTCCGTCACGACCACGTCGAACGTATAGGCCGCGTCGCCTTGTTCTTCCGTCGGCGTCCAGGTGAAGACACCCGTGACGGGGTCGATCGCCGCACCCGCAGGCACGGTGCCGACCAGCGAGAAGCGCAGCGTCTGCGCCGGGTTCAAGTCGTGGTCAGAGGCCGTGGCCGTGAAGGTCAGCTCGACCTCCTCGTTCACGCCCTTGTTGCCGACCGTATCCAGCTCCGGCGCCACGTTGACCTCGTTCACCGTGACGGTGATGGTCTCGCTGTCGGACTGAGGCGCGGGACCGCCGTTGTCCGTGACCACCACGTCGAACGTGTACGGTGTATTGCCCTGAGCTTCCGTCGGCGTCCACGTGAACACGCCGGTCGCCGGGTCAATCGCCGCGCCTGCGGGCACAGTGCCCGCCAGCGTAAATGTCAGCGCTTGCGGAGGCGCGTCAAGATCGCTGGCGGTCGCCGTGAAGGTCAGCGTCTTCTCCTCATCCACGGACTTGGCGCCGACCGAGTCCAGGACTGGCTCATTATTGGCGATGTTGAACGTCAGGCTGGTCGCGGGCGCGACCGGAGTAGCCGCAGAGGCGACCAGCGTATAGCCGTTGCCGCTGCCCTCTGTGATGGCAAGGCCAGCGAACGTAGCCACGCCGCTTACAACGGTGACGTTGGTGGTGCCCGCCAGCACGCCCAACACAGGGACGCCGGGGTTGGCGGCGATGGCGATCGTCACCTGGCCGTTGAACTGCGTAGCAACGCCGCCGTTCTCGTCGATCACCTCAACCTTCGGCTGCTGAACGAGTGCGAAGCCGAGGTTGGCGCCGACCGGCTGCTGGCTGAAGCGCAGGCTCACTGGCCTGTAAAAGACAGCTGCGATGTTCGGCTGGAACCCAATGGCCGCGCTCGTGTCCGTGCCGTCCGCCAGCCACGGGCTGAAGTCGACGCCGCCAACAACGGCATTGCCTATGCCGCCAGGATTATCCACATTTGCAGGTCCAGTGGAGTCACCCCACCAGTTGTTCTCGGCGGAAATGGTGCTGCCGAGCGACTGATCCGCCTTGACGGCATTCAGCAGATTACCCGTAAACGAGTTTTCGCTGATCGTGATCGCCCCGTTCAGCCCGCTCACAATGATTCCGCTGCCGCTCGGCACGCTGATGTTGTTGTTCTGAACAACTGCGGCCACGCCGCCGGCTGGACTGTCATTTGATGTCCCGCTGACATTCTTAAGGCAGACCGCGCCTAGCAGATTCACAATATCGGTCGCGGAGAAAGTGAAGTCGTTCTCCTCGATCAGGACATTCGTAAACTTGCCCGGCGTCTGACCAGAGAACCCTCCTGAGAACAGCACGCCTGTCGACTTGAAGTTGACAAACGAGTTGCCACGGATGGTCTGCAGCGCTGTGACATCGGTCGCCCCGTAGACAATGGCCTCGATGGCCCGTCCACCGTATTGAGCACCGCTGTACTCGCCGGTATAGAGCGAATCGAAGGTGTTGCCCTCAATTGTTGTTGCTCCAAATTGGCGCTCAAGCAGAATGGCGTGATACATGTCGCGGAAGTAACAGCCGCTCACTGTGAGCGCTCCCGTACCGCCTGCGGCCCACATGCCATAGTCACACCCAATGTCAACGGCACTCCGATGTCCGAAGACTCTGCACGCTTGAATCGTGATCGGCTGGCTGCCCTTCGTCAGTATGCCGAAGTAATCGCTGCCGGCCACACACGCCACGTTTGTGAGGGTGAATCCCTTGAACAGAACGGGGCCCGTCGGATTGTAGATGCGCACTTGGCCATATGAGGGCAGCGCCGTCTTGTTCTCGCCGTCAATGACAACGACGCCGGGATTCGCCTCGTCGCCGACAACCGTCAAGCCCTTAGGCACGCTCACCTGCTCTTTGTAGGTGCCTGCGCCCACGTTGACCGTGTCGCCAACCGTCGCGGCGTCGATGCCGCGCTGGATGCTGCCGCTGGAGGCCGTCACGTAGAGATTGGCCGCTCTCACTCGCACCAGACCCCACGTTGGGTCATCCACCTTGTGGACGATAGCGTCTTCAATCGCGTAGAGCTGCGTCAGTGTCGCCGCCGTGGTATCCACGCCGTTGATGATGTTGCCGCCTGTGGCGTCGACGTTGTTCGTACCGCCGAAGGTCTGGGCCACTCCCGCAGAGGAGTAGGTGCGCTGCAGCCGAATTGCCGAATCCATCGCCGAGAGGCTGTTGCCCGTCAGGACGATGTCGGCCGGAGCGTCATGCACGACGCCGAACGAGACATTCGCAACCGTGTTGCCGGTGAAGTAAACCTTTGTCGACGTGGAGGCTGCACCCTTGTAGTGCAGGCCCCAAACCGCGTGCGCGAAGCCGCCCCATCCCGCGTGACAGGCATCTGTCATGGCCAGCGTGCCATCCACGCTGTTGCCGCTGATCGTGCCGCCGTTACCGGTATCACGCATGGTCTCGACGCTGATGCCTTCCCAGACCACCGGCCCCGTGGGCGCGGCGGGCGGCTGACAAGCCGTGACGGTGTTGCCGCTGATGGTCCACGCGCTGGCTCCCACTTCGGCGTAATTGTAATAGATGCCGTTTCTCCACGCTGACACCGTGTTGCCGCTAAACACTGGCGGCACCACCCCGACCGCACGATAGGGCTGGATCTGGATGCCAATCCGAGAATTAACGATCACGTTGTTCTGGACTGACCCGGCGGTACCCTGCACGTACAAGGCATACCCGTAGCCCAACTGGTTCAAGTCATGAACGTTACGTATCAGGTTTCCTTCCAGCACCAAGCCGGCATAGCTGAGGAACACGTCGTTATGCACGCCCGCGCAGACGCCAATATACGTGAACTTCTCAACGATGTTGTTTTGGAAGACGACATTGTTGCCCTCCGAGTAGACGCCTTGGCCAGCCTCGACATCCATGCCGGCATAGTCGTATCCGTCCAACAGCGGGTTGTCGCCGCTGATCGTAAAGCCCTTGACCACGACTCCGTCAGCGGCAATCTTCAGCACTGCGTCTTCGTTCCACTCGCGCGGGCTGCTCGCCGCGTTTAGCACAGACGGAGGCACCAGCAACGCCTCGGCCTCAACCAACCGAACCCCTGTGTTCGGGTTCACGGCAGCGTACGGTCCCAGCAGCGTCGCCGCCTTGTTGACGATGACCTGCTCGGCATACATGCCGGCTGCCACATGGACGGTGCCGCCCGCAAACACATTGGTCACGCCGGCCTGCACGGTCGCGAAGGCGTCGTAGCCGATGATGCGGCCTGTCACGGTCGGCGCGCCGACCGGCCAATTTACCACCGTGTCCGGATCCATCCCGGCGTAGCCGTCATCCACGTACACCACGTCAGGCGTGGCGTCTTCGATGCGGAAGACGAGAACAGGCGTCGACGTGCCGCCGCCGGCCGCCGGCGTGAAGACCACGATATCGGCCGTGCCGATGCTGGCGACGTTAGCTTCAGGCACGACCGCTCTGACCTCGGTTGCCGACACGAAGGTCGTCACCAAGTCAGCGCTGTTCCACTTGACGACGGACGTGGGCGTGAAGCCGGTGCCGGTCACAGTGACGGTCACGTCACCCGAGCCTGCGCGAGTCCAATACGGGCTCAACGAGCCGGCCGTCGGCGCTGGATTGGCAACGTCGAAGGCCGCGCTCGTCGCGCCCAAGATCGGAGAAGTCGTCGAGGCGACAAGGGTCAGGCCCGAGCCGCCGCCCACGGTCACAGCGAGGCCGTCGAAGGTCGCCACGCCGGCAGTGCAGGCCAGGTTGGTGACTCCAGACAGTGTGCCGCTGCCGGGATTCACTCCCAGCGCCATGTAAACCGGCCCGGTGTACTGGAGCGCGGGCTGATTGATCTCGTTCATCACCGTCACAACCGGCTGCGTCACAAGGCTGCCGCCCAGGGCGGCAAAACCCGGCTGCGTGCTGAACACCAAGTACTTCGGCGTGTAGTAGACCGGCGTCGCGTTCGGCTGGAAGCCTATGACTGCCGGCTGCGTGTCTGTACCGAGGCCCAGCCACGGGCTGAAGTCCACCGCGCCGATGACTGCCGCGCCCGTACCACCTGGGTTAGCCGCATTTGCGGGACCGGACAAGCTGCCGAACCAGTTGTTCTCGGCGTTGAGCGTGCCGGTGCCGCCATGGTAGATGCCGGCGTTGCTGTTGCCGACGAGGTTGTTGTTGCTGATCGTGATCAGCTTGCCAGTGATGTCCTGCCCGTCCTTGATCGCGATGCCGTTATACGAACCGGAGATGATGTTCCCCGTGATGCTCACTGGACCGGCAAACTGCGAACCGTACAGCCGGATACCACCTTTGTCCGCTTTCTGCAGAACGTTGGCGTTCGCGATCTCGTTCGAGCACACGAGGCCGTTGGACACCACACCCGCGAGTTGAATCGCCTGCTCCTGAGTGGTGTCGATGCTGTTACGGCTCACGACAACTTGAGCGACATCCGAGATTTGAATGGCGTTGTAGGCCATGCGCAGGAAAACGTTGTCCGTGACGGTCGCAAGGTCGCAACCGTTGAGGACAATGGCGCTCGACTGCGCCTCCATGTCGATGTCCATGAACTTATTGTCGGCCACCGTCACGTTGCGCCAACACGTGTTTCCGCCGTTACCGCACTGAATAGCGGTACCGCTGGACACGAGGTTGTTCCGGAACGTGATGTCCGTCGTGTGAGGAGCCGTCCCCTCGAAGTTTTCGTCGAGAGGCGAGCAGTCGGTCATCATGAAACCGTCAACGACCACTGTCAGGTTTGGATGGCACACCTTGAATGCGATGTCCGTCGGCGAAACGGCATCGGCGCCATCGATCACGGATTCAGCGCCACGCGTTCCAGTGCCGGCGATGCCCGCGTTAGCGCCGATGAAAGTCACCGACTTGGTGACATTCACGCCAACATCATAGTTGCCCGCCAGCACGTTAACGCGGCGGTTTTCACCGGTAAGCGCTCCGTCGGCCAGCAGGTCAACACCTTCCTGAATGCGGCCCGCCGCGCCGGCTTTCGCGCCGGCGTCGCCGACGTACAGCGTCGAGAAGTCGCCCTTGAATCCGACCGCGCCACCGTCCGTGTCCGTACCGTCGCCGAGCCACGGCGTGTAGTCGACAGGGCTACCTGCCAGGATCTTTGCGGCGACCGCAGCCGCGTCCGCGCCGCCCCACCAGTTGCCCGAGGCGTCAAGCGTGACGCTCGACGATAGATTGACCACCGGTCCGCCGATCGAGCAGCCGGCCAGCTTCAGCGCGCCGCCCGCCGCCGGGCGGACGATCACCGCCGCGTGGTACACGCCCGCGTTCGGCGCCAGGCCGCTCGGGTCAAAGCCGATGCTGGATTCCGTGATACTCATGTTGTTGACCGGCCCGCCCGTCGACGGGGCGAAGCGAATGCCGTATGCGGCGCCAGCGGCGGTTCTGGCGACCACGCTGATTTCGCTGTTCTCGACGGCCAAATCCCCGCCGCTCTGAAGGTTAATGCCGCCCTCGTAGAAGCCGCCGATCACGCAACCCTTGACCGTCAGGGAGGAGCAATAGCCCGAGACCGCCACGTAGAGCCCGTTCCCGAAGGCGCAGCCCTCGACGAGGTTGGCGCCGTTGCCGTTCGAGCTGCCACGGACGAATTCGATTCCGTTGAAGGCGTTCCCGTACTGATTGGCCCCGTCGAACGAGCAGTTCTTCACAACACCGCCATTCACGCCGTAGAGCTTGAGCGCGTGCCCGCCGCTGACGACGAAATTGAGGTTCTCGACGCGTGTGCCGTCCGTCATCGATTCGTCGTTGTCGATGGAGATCGCCCCCCTGACCGTCGCGAGCCGCTGTCCGCCGCCCCCGAGCGCGCCGATTATCTTCACGCGTTTCGCCGCGCTCGCGTTCTCCGCATAGTTGCCTTCCAGGAGATTGACCGTGCCATCTTGGGCAACGCCGTCGAGGCCACCCTGCAACGTCTTGAAGGCGTCGTAGCCCCAGACGTGCCCGTCGCAGTTGTCGAAGCCGGTCCAGTCGTCGTCAACATAGACAACCGGCGACTGTGCCGTCGCCGTGACCGTGAAGGTCCGCGCCGCGCTCTCGCCGCCTCCCGCCGCCGGCGTCACGACCTTCACCTGCGCCGTCCCCGCCGACGCCACGTCCCCTGCCGGAATGACTGCCGTCAGTGTGGTCGCGTCCACAAAGGCCGTCGCGTGCTCTGCTCCGTTCCAAAGAACTCTGGAGGTCGGAACGAAGCCCGAGCCCGTCAGCGTCAGCGTGAACTGCGCGCTGCCGGCCGCGGTCCAGAGCTGGCTGATGCTCGACAGCACCGGCAGCGGATTGAGAATCTCGAAGGTCGCGCTCTCCGTGCCCTGAATCGGCGCGGCCGCAGTGGCCGCGAGCGTGAAGCCCGAGCCGCCGCCGACCGTCACGCTCAGGTCTGTGAAAGCCGCCACGCCGCCTACGGCCGCCTGTGTTAGCACGCCGCCGAGCACGCCGTTGTTGGGATTGGATCCGAACGCCAGCGTCACGTTGCCGGTGAACTGGGTCGCCACGTTGCCGGTCTCGTTGGTCACCGCCAGCACGGGTTGCCGCGAGAGGGCCAAGCCCAGGCCCACATTGCCCACCGGCTGCGTAATGAATGCCACGCCGACCGGCGCGTACAAGAGGGTCCCGACGATCGGCTGGAAGCCGGCGGCTGCGGGGTCCAAGTCGGTCCCGTACCCCAGCCAGGGCGAGTACTCAACCGGGCCGGACACGGCCACGCCCGTGCCGCCGGGATTGGTCGCAACCGATGGCCCGCTGGAGCTTCCAAACCAGTTGTTCTCGGCCTTGACCATCGCGGCGGTGTTATTCAGGACACCATACTGCTCGGCTTCGAGGCTGTTTCCGACGATATTGACGGTGGCCGCGCCCGTATTGGTTTCCACCATGACGCCGATATTAACCGCCCGCACCAGATTGTTCGACACCGTCGCTCCCGGCGTGTTTCCGCCCAGCGAAATGCCGGCTGCGATTCCGCCAGTCACTTGCGCGACGTCGTTGTTGCGGATGATCGCGTCTTCGACGTAGCCTGAGCTGTTCCACCCCGTGCCGATGATGATGCCCCACGCGTTCTTCGTCGAAGCCGTCACCCGGACGTTCCTGACCACGTTGCGCTCGACCAGTACCCCGGACAGCTTGCCCGTCGAGGTGCTCTGCCCGAAGTAGACCGCTCCCGCGCTGCCCGCCAACGTCGCGCTGTTGCCGATATTTTCGAACAGGTTGTCTGCCACCGTGATGTTTGCAGGTGCGTCGCTCGCCAACATGTAGTGGAATCCGTAGATGTTACCCGATCCGCGCGTCGTGCCGATATCGTGGACGTGGTTGAACACAAAGGTGAGATTGCTTCGGCCGGTTGGCGCCGACAGCGTGCCGTTGTCGCTTGTGACCGCATTATTCGACAGCGGTCCATAGAGCTCGAATCCATTGACCGTCACGTTGTCCGCACGCACGGTGAGGAGGGTGTTTCCCCCTGTCTGCTGGATCTTGCTTTCGGGGCCGCGTGATCCCCACGCCACACCGGCGTTTGCGCCGCTGAGCTGGAGCGGCTTCGTGATGCTTACACTTTCGTCAAACGTCCCGGCCGCCACGTTGACCGTGTCGCCCGCAAATGCGGCGTCCACGCCGCGCTGGATGCTGCCACTGGCGGTCGTCACGTAGACGTTGGCCGCATTCACTCGCACGAGCCCCAGCGTCGCCACATCAGTGGCGTGATAGATCTTGTCCTCCAGCGAGAACAGGTTAGCCGCCGCCATCGCAGCGGGCAACTGCGCCCCTGTGCCGACGTCGAACAGATTCTGCGTCGCGTCGATCGCCGCGCTGAACGGTGCCATGACCGTGGTGCCGCAGGCCGCATAAGCGGCACGGGCACTCAGTTTCGAGTCGCCCAGCACCTCGTTGTCCAAGTGAATGTAACGGTCCAGCCCCGCCGCAAACGTGTTGGCCAGCGCTCCGGCACCGCCGACCGTGATGGTGCCGAACGTCGCGCCCGTCGCGTTGTGGTTCAGGAACTCGATCGCCCGGCCACCGGGCATTGTAGACGCGCAGAAGACGTTGCCCTGGATAACCGCGTTCATCTGCACGGGTGCAGGCGAGGCACCAGTCATCACCTTATTGCCGATCTGGACATAGCTGAAGTCCGAGTCGCCATCGGCGGCTCTGAACTCGTTGCCGCTGATCGTCATGCTCTTGGAGTTGCCCGCGAGCACCGCCACCGCCTGCACGTTGGTGAAGAGGTTGTTGAGGACGTTGACCTCCGCCCCGGACATGTTGTTCTTGACCATCAGGCTGCGCACATGCGCGCTGCCCGAAGGCGTCGCCTCAGCGAACGGTTCGACCGTGTTGTTCTGGAACACAATGCTGCCGGTGCCGTTCGGTTCCGTAAAATCGATCTGCGCACCCTTCACATCGCGCCCGCCCTTGCCCAAAAAGCGGTTGCCGCTGATAAGCAGCTGTCCGTTGGAAACGAACTGGGCGCACAGGTCGTGGGCGTCACCGTAGACGGTATTGCCGGAGATGGTGCCTTTGCCCTCGCGCAGGAAGATCGCGCGATCAAACATCGCCGTCGGAGCGGTAGTCGAATCAGGCAGAATCTCGTTGTTCAGCAACTGAATCGTCGGGAAACCGCCCGCGCCGTTGACCGCGATTGCCGTCGAATACGTTCCGAACCCGATATAGGCGTCAGCCCCGGCTGAGTCGATGGTGCCCGAAATCGTGAAGCGGCAGTTCTGAACCGTCAGCGCCGTGTCGGGATCGGCGGCAGTCGAATCCATGAATATGCCCGCCGTTGCGTCCGGCTGGTTGACCGCGAGAACAAAGCCGTCGACCGTCACGTTGCTGGCGTCGACCGTAACCAAGGCCGCCTTGCTGGCCGCGCCGGGAGCCGTCACCGTCGCGCTCAGCGCGGGCTCGTTGACCAGTGTCAGCGCCTTGGCGACCGCGACAAGTTCCGTGTAAGAACCGGCCTCAACATGGACAGTCCCGCCCACATCCACGCCCGCAACGCCGTTTTGCACCGTCGAAAAGGCATTACGACCAAACTGAAGATAGGTTCCGGCCGCTCGCGGCTTCGGGATGCCGGCGCCGTTCGGTGTGCCAGCCCACGAGCCGTCCACGTAGACGACGTCCGTGCCGGTTTCCCCGCTGTACGAGACGGGATTCCCGGCGGCGTCCGTGATGGTGGTCACCGTGGAGCCTTGGCCGTCGTAGACCAGCGCCAGCGCAATGGCCTCGTTGACGTCGCCGTCGGCGAAAGTTGTGGTCGCGCTTGAGGCGATCACATAGGAATACCCTGTGATGTTGAGGCCGGAGACGCCGGGATCCTGAACGTAAATCGCTTGGATCTCGCCGAAGCTGTTCTTCTTAAGATCGGCCGTCACGTTGACGCAACTGCTCGCTGAATACGAGGAGTTGTACAACGCAACACCGCCCCACACGTTTCCGCTCGTGGTGCAGCCCGTGAGTGTCACATCTGTGCAGCCCGTAATCTGGATGCCGTTGCCGCGGGCGGTGTTCAAAGCGGAGAGCCCGTCCAGCGTCGCCCCGTTGACCGCGTGCAGGTCGAAGGCCGTGCGATAGGAACCGCTGATGGCGATGTCGCGGAGAACGAGATTCGCGATCGAGACGCCGGGTTTCACCGGTTCGGGCGCGGCATGGATCGGGTAACCGCCGCCGGTCTCGTTTTCCGGAATGACCGTGAAGTGTTCGAGCGTCACGTCGTCGGCCTCGACATGGATACCCCAGGCGGAACCGCATGCAGAGACGTCGATACAGACGTCGGTGCGCGAAGCGCCCGTCAGGGTAAGCCCCGGCTTGGCGAGCGTCAACGTGCCCGTTTGCACATAGGTTCCGGCCGCGACGTGGATCGTATCGCCGGGGTTGGCAGCGGCATACGCCGCCTGGATCGTCTTGAAATGCGTCGCGTCTTCGCTGCCGTTGCCGTCCACGTAGAGGTCATAATAGTGGAGCGTGGTCAACGGCACCGAGACGTAATAGTTTCCGATAGTCACCGGCCCGATGATTGCGTCGCCCGTGCCGAAGTAGCCGATGCCCGAGGGCCCGAAGGCGGTGCCCCAGTAGTTGCAGGATGCAGCCAACGTCCCGGTGCTGCCGTTGTAGATGCCGGCATGGCTGTTGCCGACAAACGTGTTCTGGGACACCGTAATCGACGTGTCTGCAAGAACATCGCCGTTCCGCACGGCCAGGCCGTTGAAGCTGTTCTCGATGTAGTTGCCGATGATCGCGACGTTGTAGGGTTGCCCCGCAGCCACACGGATGCGGATGCCGCCGACGTCCACCTCGTTACTCGTATTGGCGCCAACGATGTGATTATAGGAGCAAACGCCGCTCACGATGGGGCCGCCCAGCTTGAAGGCTTCCGCGCCCAAGTTGCTGCAGACGTTGTTGGTGATCGTGACGCTCGTCGAGCCCACCAGCTGCACGGCGTTCCAGCCGATGTTCGAGAATGAGTTGCCCGCCGCGGTCAGCGAACCGATGTTCTGACAGACCAAGGCGTTCGCGCCGGCGCCGAGCGTGTCGAACTGGTTGTCAGTCGCTGTCAGACTCCTGACGTTGAAGGTGCTCACCGCATTCGAGTTCATGTTGGCGAAACGATTGCGGGTCACCACCACGTCGCGCCAGTTAAGGTTGACGTAACCGGTGTCGCTGTAAATGGCGCCAGAAGCCTCGACGAGATTGTTCTGGAAGGTCCAGTCTGCCGTCTGCTTGCTCTCCGCATTGTTCGCGCCGAACATGAGATGCGGCGTGACGTTGAACTTGAAGCCATCGATCATAACCGTCGTGTCTTTGCCGGTCATGTTGACCACCGAGGTGATGACCGCTTCGTCGGCGCGCGTACCGTATCCGGCTACACCCGCGTTGGCGCCGAGCAGATTCACCGACTTCGTGAGCGTCGCGCCGTCATACGAGCCCGCGGCGACATGCACGTTGCCGTACTGCGACACCGCGTCCACACCGCCCTGGATGGTCTTGAATCGATTGCCCGATTCCGTGGCGAAGGCGCCGTCGACAAAGACCGTGAAGTAACGGAGATCGGTCAGAGCGGCGTCGGCGTAGAAGCTGTCGGTCACGACGTCCCCGAGCACCAGCGCGTCGATGTTGGGCGTCGCCGAGCCCCAATAGTTGCCGTTCACCGTTACGGCAATCGCCGTGACGTTCCGAACGCCGGCCAGAACCTCGGAGAAGCTGTTGCTGACGATCGAGACGCTCGCCGCGGCGGGATTCGCCTCAACCATGATGCCGACGGCGTCGGGATTGGCCGGCGACTTGTGGTCGATGATCCGCGCGATAATGTTGCCTTGCACCACGGCACCCGGCGTGTTGCCTTCAAGTCCTACGGCATGGGCCCAGACACCGTCCAGGTCGGCAATTAGGTTGTCCTTTATGAGCGGCGCGACTGTTTGGCCCGTGCCAGTGCTCGCGTGATTGATGATGATACCGTAAGCGCCGCGACCGCCGTCGTCATACGCGATGGGTCTGGCGACGATGTTAGAGATGACGTTGCCCTGGATGACCAAGCCGGTGATGTCGAAGTTCCCTGACGAGTCGCCCACCCAGACGCCGTTGGCACCCGTCTTGTTGCCCTGGCTCCTGATACCGCGGATCATGTTGTCGACGACCGCGATGTCGTTCATGGCCGCGCTAGTGGAGTAGATCATGACGCCGCACACGGCGGAACCCGGCGCGGCAACTCCGGAGCCGACGTTCTCGACGGTATTGCCGGTGATCGACAGATCGTTCCGGTTGAGCGCATAGATGCCATGCACTCCGTTCGGGTTCTGGACGGTGAAGCCCGAGATGCTCACGCCATCGGCCGCGACAGTCACGGCATCCGTGGCGGTGCCGACGATTATGGCTTCGCCGACTGCGACGAGGTTGAGCGGCTTGCTGACGGTCACACTCTGCGTATAGGTGCCGGCGGCGACGGCGATCTTGCCGTTCGCCTGCACGGCGTTGACCGCATCTTGGATGGACGCGAAGGCGTACTGGCCCCAGCCGCTGGTCGCGGCGGTGTAGTCGTCGTCGACATAGACGACGTAGTACAGGTTGTCCACGCCGGCCAGCGGCGTGGCGGAAAGATTGGCGATCTCGCCGTTGATCGTCGTTCCGGTGACCGCCAGCGTGCCGCTGGCCGCCTCGCGCACGAGGATCGCGTGGAAGTAGGTGCCGGCGTCAGGCGTCAGGCCGTTGGCGTCAACCGTCAAGGAGCCGCCGATGATAGTCAGATTCTGCGCCGTGCCGCTGCTGCTGCCGAAGCGCACGCAGTAGGTGTCATTGGCCACGCCCTGCGCAACCACGCTGATGCCGGTGTTGGTCACGGTCAAACCAGCGCCAGAGGCGTACTGCATGTTGATGCCGCTCTTGACGTTCTCAAGCGTGCAATTCTTGACCACCAGGTTGTCCGCGCGGCCCTGGATCGTGACATAGTACCCGTCGCGGAAGGTGCAGGCGTCAAACGTGATGTTCTGGCAGGCGCTGTCCAACTGGACGGCCACGACTTGGGGCAGCGCCATGAAGCGCTCGTCAGCGTCGAAGTCGCAGCCCTTGACCGTCAGGTTCTTGACCCCGACGAGCTTGAGGTTGTTCTTGTCGGTCGCGTTGACCTTGAAATCGATATTCTCGATGGTGGTTGCCCAGCCTGCGGTATGCGTGGCGGTGAGCATGCCGACGATCAGCGGCTTGTCGCCCGTTGTGGGGCCGACGAGGCTGACAGGCTGCGCCAGCGTGACGGACTCATTATAGGTCCCGGCGGCGACATGGATCGTGCCGCCCGGCGCGACGGCGGCGACCGCCCCGGCAAGCGTCTTGAAGTGGGTGGCGTCCTCGGCGGCCAAGCTGCCGTCGACGTAGACGGTGAGGACGTTGAGGTCACTGAACACGCCGGTCCCGGCATCGTAGGCAGCGAAGTAGGTGTCGACCGTCACATCGCCCGCGACATGCTCGGCCATGTTGGGCGTCGTCTCACCCCAGTAGTTGCCGTTGGCGGTCAACGCACCTGTACCGCCATTGTAGACGCCGGCGTTGGAGTTGCCTTCAAAGACGTTTTCAGTCACGAGAATCGTCGCGCCGGCGAGACTATCCCCGTCCCTGACCGCCACACCGTTGAAGCTGTCGATGAGCGTATTGTTGATGATCGTCAGACTGTACGGCAGCGTGACGCCGCGGATGCGGATCGCGCCCACGTCGATTTCTCTGCTGGTGTTGGCATTGCTGATCGTGTTGTTCGAACACATCCCGTTCAGGATCGGCCCCCCGAACTTGAGCGCCTCGTTGGTGGTGTTGGAAATCTCGTTCCCATCGACCAGGACGTCACCGGACGCCCCGACGAGCTGCAGCGCGTTGAAGCCGCCCGTGAACCGGTTGTCTTTGACCGAAAGATTGCGGACGTTCGCGAGGCGGAGGGCGCTGCTGCCGCCCGTGACGGTGAACATGTTGCTGACCACCGTGACGTCGCGCCAGTTGCTGGTACCCTCGTTGTAGCAGGCGCAGCCCGAGCCGCCGGCCACGAGGTTGTTCTTGAAAATCCAATCCGTCGTGCTCGGGGCTGCTCCGTACAGCAATGCATAGTTCGACGCCGTGAACTGGAAGCCGTTGAACGAAACCGTGTTGTTCTGCCCTTTGACGTGGATCGTCGACGTGATGACCGACTCGGCGCCGCGCGTGCCGTACCCGGCCACGTCCTTGTTGGCTCCTTCGAACGTCAGCGAGCCCGTGATCGTCTGACCACCGGCGTACGTGCCATCCGCCACGCGCACCAGGCCGCCATCGGGAACCACGGCCATGGCGGCAGTCAACGTCGGGAAGGCGTCCTGCCCCCAGGCATGTCCGACCACGTTTTCGGGACCGGTCCAGTCGTCGTCGACGTAGACGATGCGCACCGTCTCGAACGCGCCGATGTCGGGGGCGTTGCCCTGGGCGCGCGGCACGCCGCGCTGGTCAAAGGCGACCGTGTCGGCCATGCCGGCGTTGAGGGCTGGGCTGTCCGCGAGCAGCGCGTGCGTCGGCGTCGGCCCACCGTTGTCGGCGAGCGCGACGAGCTTGGCATCCTGGTCGACGAGATTGTTCGATCCGCCGGGGATTGTGCCGTTTACGTTGTCGGACACTGTTCCGGCTATGGCATCCGTGTTGCCGCAAACGATGGTGTTGTTGATCGCACCCGATGCGCCGCTCAGGCTCAGACCGCCGCCCCGATTGGCCGTGTTGCCCGTGAAGGTTGCAAAGTTAATCTGACATGCCGTGGCACCCGCTAGAAAAACGCCGCCACCGTCGCGAGCCGCCGTATTGCCGCTCACGGTGCAATTCTCCACCGTCAACTCGCCGCCGTATGTATAGATGCCGCCTCCACCAGCACCAGGCCCCGTGCCGGATGCCGTGTTGCCGGAAATCGTCGTGCCGATCAACGTGACGTCTTCGCCCCACCCGCCCGTCGCAAGTCCGCCGCCCGAAGTGACCGCCGTGTTGTCCTTCAGCACACAATCCACGAGAGACAGGGTGAGACCGACTCCGGCAGCCTCGGCATAGACGCCAGCGCCGTATGTTGCCGCTGTCCCGCCGCCGTTCTGGATCGTCAAGCCTTCGATCGCGACGTCGATGTCGCCGTCCACGATGAAAACGCTGCCCGCGTCATGGCCGTCGACGATCGTCGTCGCAGCCCCAGCGCCGACGATGTTGAGGCTCTTGCCCACGTAGACGTTTTCGGTGTAGGTGCCCGCCGCGATGTAGACCGTGCCGCTGGCCGCGACGGTGTTGACGCCGCCCTGGATGGTCTTAAAGCGGTAGTTGTTCCAGCCTTTTGTCGCTTCGGTGAAGTCGTCGTCGACATAGACGGCACTGCCGTCGACCTCGCGCACCGTGTACGTGTCGTCCCCGGACGCGTAGGCCACGAAGCCCTCCGCCCAGACCCCAGCATCGGGCAGTGTCTCGTATGTGCCTCCCGAGACCAGAAGGGTCCCCGCCGCGTCGCCCGCGATCGGGAGCCCGGCGTAGTCCTCCGCGCCGTCGTACACGCCGCCCGTCACCCGCAGGACGCCCGCCGCATTCCCGAAGCGTCCGAAGATGGCGTCCGTGCCCGTCCCGTTAGATTTAACCGTGTTGCCGCTGACTTCCGCGCTCACGCCGATGCCGCCTGTGTGGGTCGTCCCGTTAACCGTGGTCTCGGCACCGGCAACGCCGACAGTGCCGATCACAGAGCCGGCCTTGATGGTCGAGGTGCCCGTCGATGTGACCGTGTTGTTGCTGACCGCGGTGTCCGCGATGACGACCTCCGTCCAGGCGTCGCCCGTCGCGTGGCCGATGACGCCGCCGGCCGAGCCCTTGCCCGTCACCGAGCAGCCAGACACAGAGCAGTTCGTGACCAGGACCGACTCGAACACCGGTCCGTCCGTCCCGCTGTAACCGGTCGCGTAGCCGATCAGGCCGCCCGTCCAGTGACCGCCCTCGACCGAGCTGTCCACCAGGTGGCAGTCCTCCAGTGTGACCCGGTGGGTCGCCGACAAAATGCCAAAGAAGGCCCCCACACCCGTCGTTCCCGTAGAGTCCCCCGCGTCGCGGACGATCGCAGATTTTTTGATCGTCAGGTTCTTGATTGTCAGGCTCTGCCCCACCCATGTCGAGGCGATCAGCGTGTCGCTCAGGCCCGCGATGCTCTTCCCGTTGCCGTCCAGCGTCAGACTCCGGAAACCGCCGCTGTAGCCGTTCAGCGACGCGGCGTCCCAAACAGTGTTAGTCAGGTCGATGTCGGCCAGGAGCGTCACCGTCACGTCGTCGTGGGAGTCGCCCGCAGCCTTGATGGCCGTGTCGAGGGACGTGTACAGGTTCGTCGTCACGCCGCCCGAGCCCACCACCCGCGCTACAGGTATTTGGGCCACTGCGGTAAATGTGTAAACAGCCCATACGCACGCTGCCGCAAAGATTCTTCTTGCGAAACCGCTGATGTTCACCCGCTGTGTGTTCATTATTTTTCCCTTATTGATCCAAGCGCCGATTGCCACATCCAAAGCCTGTAAACACGGTTTTTGCATTTTCTTCAAGCATCCCCGAGAAATACGCACATAACCGCGAACAAGGCAAAAATGCCCTGTCTGCGTAATGCTTGATCTGAAAACACAAAACCGCGCATGAATATTAAAGGGCTTGGGCTTCTTTTATACAATCAGACGGGAAGCTGATTTATGCATAGGCCTTTTTATTAAGTATGCTAAGCAATTGTATCTTTTGTTACAGTAATATGCTGAGAGTCACAGCGTTTTTTTCCTATAGCTGCTACGCATTTGTTCTTGAGTGATCGCGCATGCGGACGGCAACCTCTTGCCGGCGATGTTGGAATGGACGGCGGACACGTGCTATACCCCTTTTTCGTCCCGTATCCACTGCGTGGCGGAATGAACAAGCGCCATGGCGGAACTCAGCCCGAGTTTGCGCTTTATGTGCTCCCGGTACGTCTGGACCGTCTTCGTGCTCAGGTTCAGCTGTGAGGCGATCTCCTTCGTGGAAAGACCGTTCCCGATGAGCGTGTAGACTTGCAGTTCGCGGTCGCCCAGCCGTGCGGGGCCGGTTTTCAGACTGACGGCGGGCGTGTCCGAGGCAAACGTCTGCAACAAGCTGGAAACGAGTGCGGGGCTCGCATAGACACCACCGGACAGCACGCAACGTATCGCCTCGATGACTTTCTCGCCGGGTTCCTGTTTCATGATGTAACCTTTAGCCCCGGCGCGCAAAACGCGTCCGGCATAGACACTCTCCTCGTGCATCGAGAGAACCAGCACAGGCAGGTCCGGATAACCGATCTTCACGTCTTTCAGCAGATCGAGCCCGCTGGTCCCCGGCAGCGAAATATCGAGGATCAGCAGGTCTGGCACCTCTTCCGCAATCATCTGCAACGCCGCAGGGGCATTGCTGGCCATCCAACTGATCTCCAGATCAGGGGTTGTGCACATCATTGTTTTGAGTCCTTGGCCGACCAGAGGATGGTCATCGACCAGCATGATTTTTTTCTTAGCGGTCACCAGCCCGTGCTTGTCGCCCGAGTTACCCTTGTACGCTATCATTTTTTCTCCTTTTGCGTTCCCTTTCCCCCTGAGAAGCAGAAACCATAAAATGACATTTAACCGATATGCCGCCCGTGTCCCGTTTGTTCACGGACAACTTGCCGTTCAGGATATCCGCACGGTACTTCATGATCTTGAGTCCGGATCCTTCTGGTCGAATGCCTTCAACGTCAAAACCGCACCCGTCGTCGTCGATCCTCAAAAACCCCATGTCGGCATCATTCTTGAGCGTGATGACGATTTTCTTCGCGCCGCCGTGCCTCACAGCGTTCGCCACAGCCTCTTGCGCGATCTGATAGAGATGGTTCTCCCCCATGGGATCAAGCAGTGTGGCCCCGCAGGCATCATGCAGCTCGCATGCAACGTTCATCCGAGACCGCACGTTCTCGCACAGGCGCAGTAAACCGTCCCTCAGGCTCTCGTCCACGGAAAGCGGCAACAGCCCGCGAACAATCTCTCTGAGTTGCTGATGGGCCGTCCTGCAAATGACCGTGACTTGGGAAGCGGTACCCGCATGCTCAAGCCGCTCATTCTGAAGGCCGCGCCAGAGCGCCTCCGAGAGATACGCCATGCCGACCAATTGTTGTCCGATGGAGTCGTGCAGGTCCTGACCGATCCTCGCCCTCTCCCACTCGTCGATCTTCAGGATCTCCAGTTCAAGTCTCTTGCGTTCCGAGATGTCTTTGTAGACGCATAAAAACGCGCGCCGCCCCAACCATTCGGTCGCCTTGATGCTGACTTCCACAGCGAAGGACCCTCCGCCCTTTCGACGCATAACCGTTTCGTATATATCAGGAACGGAAAGTCCAGCCACCCTTTTTTCAAATCGTTCAACACAGGCAGGGATCTTGCTCGCATCGAGCACCAGTTCAAATCTTGACCCCAGCAGTTCGCTGCTGGAATAGCCGGTCAACTGCGTCATCCGCGTGTTACAAAACAGGTAACGCCCTTCAACATCCGAAAGCGTAAGCGCGTCGAAAGCCCCGTCCGCAACCGCTTTGAATAACGCTTCTCTTTTTTTCAACAGTCTTTCAGCCTCGCGCCTTTCTGAGATGTCGCGCGCCGAAACGAACACGCACGGCTCATTGTGCCACACGCTTCGGCTCACGCTCAGCTCGACGGAAATCAGTTTACCCGCTTTATCGCGAACATCCATCTCATAGCGCGAAGAGACGGCCGTTTCCTTCATCAGCGCCTCTAAACGCGCTTGTGCCAACCCCCATTGCGAAGGCTTCATCAAATCACGAAATATATACGGAGAAAGGCACACTTCATCTGCCGCATATCCCGTGAGAATTTCGAATTGCCGGTTGACGTAAGTGAACATGCCTTTCCGGTCTATGATGGCGATCACGTCCAGATTGTTTTCGGCAAGATTCCGGAAGTTCGCCTCGCTCTCCTGCAAGGCTTCCCATGTTCGCCACCTCTCGGAAACATCCTTGGTCATGATCAAAACCAGACGTGCGGACTGCGACGGAAGGGTCAGCGGCCGCATCGTGACCTCGAAGCACAAATGTTCGTTGTCGATTTGGAACCGGCTGACGAACTCAATCGTTTCGCTTTTCTCAAGAACCCGCCGAATCTGATTCTGGCGACGTTTCCCGCATTCTTTTGCGAAGGCCGCCTCGATCGAGCGACGTTCCTGGCAATCTTGGACGCCGTTGCAGGCTACAGACGGCAGCACATTGTCGAAAATCACATCCCCGGACGCGTTGACCACCATCATGCTCACCCCGGCATGCTCAATCATCATCCGGAACCGTTCCTCGTTCTGACTCAGCTGCTCTTTCGCCTTCAGACGGCTGATCGCGCCACCCATCAACATCGCCAGCGATTCGAGACCGCTCATCGTATTGGCCGGAAAATCGGTTACCGTATGCGAGGCGATGGCCAGCGAGGCGATGACCTCCGACCCGTATTTGACCGGCGCGATCAGAAATGCAGTCACCCCCTCTTCCATCAATGCGGAATCGCAATTCACCTTAGGCATGTCGTTGCCATTCACGCAAACGTGCTGACCCTTCAGTATTTCTGCGCTGCCCGGGATGCTTGCATCGTGAATCGCAAACTTTTTCGCAAACGCGTCGCTGACTCCTCGACACGTCGCCAATTTCAGTTTTCCCTCCATCGGGTCTGCCAGATAAACCCCGCTGTAATCAATGCCGGCTATCCTCAAGACCAGAGACGTCGCCCGGTCCAAACAGGACTGCAGTGTAGAAGACTCGCTCATCGCCGCCGCAAAATCGCGCTGCAACCCAAGCATAAGCTCCGCCTCCACAAGTGCGCGGTTCTCCTGCTCCAACTTTCGATTGGACTCTGCCAGGGCTGATGTCTTGCGAGCGACAATAGCCCCGAGCATCCACACCAGCACGCTCAAGAAAACGATGACGCAAAGAGCCGCTGAGAGAACGACCTTGAGACGATAGACCCAACGACGATTATGATGCCTGACGAATTCGGTAAAGAGAAATGTATCGGCTTTTTCAGCAGAAACCGATGCGGGCGAATGGCCCTGGATCATCGCGAAACGTCTCATCATATTTCTCCAGCGGTCCGGGCTCACATGGCCGAGTTCAACCAGATCGGAGGCCATCAGCCCGCGAAGCGTCCGTGCCTCATATTCCAGTTCGTCTCGATCCGCATCGGACGCATATGATTCGATGATCAGATCAATGGCCTCGTCCACATGCGTGACCGCATACGCCCAACCGCGCATACTGGCATCTCGAAAAGCCTGCACACGTTCCGGCTGTGCCCGAGCCCTCTGCCGTGAGGTTACGAGCAACTCTCCATAAGCATCCACATTAAACTCGCGCGGGATAAAGGCCTCATACGGCACACGCCTCATTTGCAGGATATAGGGTTCATCGGTCATGTATCCGACACAGGCGTCGACCCGCCCATCAATCAAGGAACCAAGCGTCTGATCATACGGGGCCGTCTCGATTTCACTGAGCGAAACGCCTTGGGATAAAAACATGGTCTCCACCTCGAAACCCGGCCGGTCTGCCGCCATCATGACGCGCTTGCCGGCCAAGTCTTTCAGCGAATGGATCCCCGTCTGCTTCGGCACTAACACCATGAACGGGGAGTGCTGCAACACTGCCGCCAACACCACCACGGGCTCCCCGCGCAGGCAATCCACGAGCAAACGCGTGTCACACACGCCGAAATCGGCACGCCCGGCCACAACCTCTCCGACACTGTCGGAACCGGCAACAGCTTCGCGGAATGCGACATCGAATCCTGATTCCCGATAATATCCCTTCTTTTGCGCTATGTAATATCCGGCAAACTGGAACTGGTGCCGCCAATGCATTTGCAGGACGACACGTTCACAGGCAATCGGATGCGCCCCTTGCACCGGCAGTCCGCTTTCTTCCGCATACAACACGTGTTGTACCCCGAGAAAACCAATCGCCACATACAGGTATAAGCCACGCCGCATCAAAACATGCCCCCTTAGTATTTTATGTCAGTATGACGCATTTTTTGGATCTTTTCAAGCATAATCTATTCACTTGTTAACTCAGTATTTCTTAAATTTATAAAGCGTATTCGGTTATAACAAAATAGAGCGAAAAGGATCCTGCACTACGCCCATCACCACGAGGTTTCTGACAGGCATAGAGGTTGTCGTCGCAACCATTCCGTCACTTTGTCGGCTCAACCGGTTCGAAATCGCTCTCGTTCACCCAATCGGCGGGAAGCTTTTGCCCCCGGCTCCGCTTTTCGTAATACCCCCGCATCTTTTCATTGGCGTGCGGATACGCATCGAAGATCTTGCCGTCGCCGGCGACGCGGGGATCACCCTGCGCCTTGAGCGCATCGAAAAGATGACGCCTGAGCAAAGCCGCATCCCGTTTCCCGGCCAGATTGTCCAGGCAGTCGGGGTCGCTCCGCAAGTCATAAAGCTCGTCCGTCCCGCGCTTGCCGAAACAGGCGTCCCAGAACTTTTTCGCAGCCGGCGTGACGCGCGCCTTGAGCACTTCGGTCTTCGTGGGGCTGCCGTCCGTATCCAGATACCCCGTCTCGGGATTGCAGGCGGGCCAGCGCGACGGCTCGAAGTTGTGCAGGTAGAGCGTGTCTTCTTTGACGATGCCGCGCACGGGATAGCCCCCGTCGTGCGGACGGCCGATGTCATTGCGCTCTCGGCCGAGGATCACGTGGTCGCGCGCAGGAACCACGCGGCCTGCTTTTCCGGAGAATAGAATCTCGGTCAGGCTGCGGCCCTGCGGCGGCGCCATTCCGGCCTGCTCCCAGGCGAGTCCGGCGGCCTCCAGAAAGGTCGGCGCAAGATCGATGAAACTCACATAGTCGTCCACCGTGCGGCCCGGCACTTTCACGGCGCCCTTCCACATCACGGCCAGCGGCAGATGGTTCGAATCGCGGTAGGTCTGGCCCTTGCTGTGCGGGAACGGCATGCCGTTGTCGCCCGTCACCACCACCAGCGTGTTGTCGAGCAGGCCGCGCCGCTCCAGCGCCGCCAGCATGCGGCCGAGATGCGCATCGAAGTGCTCGACCTCGAAAGCATAGTCCAGCATGTCGTTGCGGACCACCTCGTTGTCCGGCCAGTACCCCGGCACGCGCGGCACGTCCTCCAGTTTCTTCCCCCCCTTGGCCACGCCGCTGCCGTATTCATAGCCGCGGTGCGGCTCGACGCAGCCGTACCAGAAACACCACGGCTGCCCTGTGGGAGCGGCGTCGAGGAAATCCGCGAAGTTGGCCGCGTAATCATTGTCGCTGATGCCCTTCGTCGGCGGCGTCAGCTTGCGCCGGTTGAACGGCCTCCCCGCCATGTGCCGGTCCTTCCCCGACGCGTCCTTCGCCACGCCCGGCGCCCAGCCCTTCAGCGTGCGGCCGACAAAGTAGCCGTGCTCTTCCAGCGCCTCGGCGTAGGTCTTGAACTCCGAAGGGAAGTAACACCAGTGGTTCGCTGCGGCCTTGAGCTGCCACGGATTCCGGCCGGTCAAGATACTCGCCCGCGACGGCGCGCACTTGGCGGTCGGCGTGTAGGCGTGCGTGAAGAGCACGCCCTCCCGCGCCACGCGGTCGAAGGCGGGCGTCTTCACCCAGGCGCAGCCGTATGCGCCCGCGTGGCCGTACCCCCAGTCGTCCGCCAGCGCGAACAGGATGTTGGGCCGCGTCGGGCCCCCTTCGGCAGCCGCCCCGCAGGCCCCGGCCAGCAGACCGGCCCCCAGGAACACAGCAGCCTTCGCGAAAAGAAGCGATTTGCCCATTTTCCACCCTCCGCCCGTCATTCCCTTGACGCATCATCCCCGCGCGCCGGCCGCGTGTCCAGCCCGAGTCCGGCCTCAAGGATGCTTGCCATGAATGTACCATGAAGGGCCGGCCGGGTGCGATCCAACTTCGTCGAATCCACACCCGCCGCTTCCGTCTCTCCGTTTTTTCGCTAGAGGGCCGCGGCGCTTTTGCTTTATAGTGTTGTATAAGGTTTTTTAATTATGGGGGACATGACGTGACAACGAACGCGCCGATGCGTCTGCTGGCCTTTCTTTCGCTTGCCGCACTTTCTTCCGCAGCCCGCGCCGACGGCGGGTGGCCTCAATTCCGGGGACCGACCGGCCAGGGGCTTTCTGAGGCGAAGGGCCTGCCGCTGACCTGGAGTGAAACGAACCATGTCGTCTGGAAGACCGCGATCCCCGGCATGGGCCACTCCTCGCCCGTCGCCTCCGGCGACCGCGTCTGGCTCACCAGCTCGCCCGACAAAGGCAAGACGCGCCACGTGCTGCGCGCCGATTTCAAGACCGGCCGCATCACGCTCGACCTCCCGCTGTTCGCGACGGACATCACCGAGCCCTGCCACGCGATGAACAGCTTCGCCACGCCCACGCCGGTCCTGGAGGGCGACCGGGTCTACGTGACCTTCGGCAATGCCGGCACGGCCTGCCTCGACGCCGAGACCGGCAAGACGATCTGGGAACGCCGCGACATCAGGACCCGTTACTTCGACGTCGGCGCCGCCAGCTCGCCGGTCCTGTGCAAAGACCTGCTCGTCCTCACCTGCGACGGCCAGTCCGATGCGGAGCGCTTCGTCATCGCGCTGGACAAAAATACGGGCAAGACCCGCTGGCGCACGGACCGCGCCTTCCCGAACAACACGGTCCCCAAAAAGACGCACTCCTCCAGCATCCCCTTGGTCATCGACGTCGCCGGCAAGGCCCTGATCGTCAGTCCCGGCGGCCACGGCGTGCGCGCCTACGAGGCCGAAACGGGCCGTGAGCAGTGGTGCGCCCGTTACGAAACGTGGTCCGTGGTCCCGCGGCCGGTCTTCGCCGACGGGATCCTCATCGTCTGCGGCGGCTCCGCCCGTCCGACGATGTACGGGATCCGCCCCGAGGCCGCCTCCGGAGAGGTCACCAACACGCCGGCCCTCCTGTGGAAAGGCTCGCGCAACGTGCCCACGATGCCGTCGCCCGTCTTGACCGGCAAGCGTCTCTACACGATGACCGCCACGACGTTGAGCTGCCTCGACCCCGCCACCGGCAAGGAATTCTGGTCAGGCAACATTCCCGGCCAGCATCTGGCTTCTCCCGTCGCGGCCGAAGGACGCCTCTACCTCTTCAACACGACCGGCGGCGGGGCGGTCGCCGCGCAGGGTGACACCTTCAGGATCCTGGCCACCAACCGGCTGGACAGCGGCTGCTACGCGTCGCCGGCTATCGTCGGCAAGTCGCTCCTCGTCCGCACCAGCTCGCATCTCTACCGCATCGAAGAGTGAGGGCGGAGGTCCTGTCCGCGCAATTTCACCGGCTGAAGGGAGCCAACATAACAAAATGAAGAGGAATCACAGAGTCGGTTTCGCTGCGGCGCTTCTCCTCGCGGGCGGGGCGGTCGCCGGTGAAACTATCATGGATTTCGCGGATCCGGCGAACACGTTCAACCTCGAGGCGGGAAAGTATTTGGACCCTGCCGAAGCGGCCACGCAATTGGAGGCGAAGCCGGACGGGCTTCATCTTCATTTGGACGCGGCAAAGATGAACGCAGCCCCGCAGTGGTGTACGCTGACGGTTCCCGACCGATTGGCCAAGGCGCGTCCCTGGCTGGCGCAAGGGGTTGTCCTCGTCATGCGCAAGGCCCCGTTTCGCCGAGTGACGAAAACCATGGCGCTCAACCTCACGGACCGCGACGGCGAGACGTTCCAATTTTTGCCGCGCAAGATCAAGACAAACCTGGCGGACGGCACGCTCAGGTGCAGCTACACCTTCAACGAGGCCGGCCACTCCCGCCCTTGGGGCGGAGGCTCCAAGGCCAATGGGCGCATGGACGCCCCGGTCCGCCTGACGACGATCAATGCGCACTATTCGCAGGCCAGCGGCGAGGGCGAGGTCGTCTTCGTGCGCCTGCAGGAGGAGCCGCAAGCCGCGACGGTCGCGCGGACGGTCCGTTCGGTCGAGCCGATCTCCGTCGACACCACGTACCCCGGTGCGGCACCGTTCCCCGGCGCAAAGTCGCTCGCGTTCCAGCTCTCGCCCGCTTTCCGCGGCACGGCCACACTCACCCTCTCGTATGACTCGCACGGCAACGCGATGCAAGGCGCGATGACCAACCTGACGGCCTGCACGACGGACGGCACGCTGCGCTTCCCCTGCGACCTCTCGCGCCAGAGCCAATTCCAATTCGTGAAACTCGACTTCACGCCCGCCGTCGATTCGCCCACGGGACCGTGGAAGATCGTCAGGGCCGAAGCCTCGTTCGAGCAAACCTCCGCCGAAGCGTTCCGCCTGGACGTCGAGACGGGTAATTACCTGCACATCGTCCGAGCCGAAAAGGCGAACGAGAGGCCCGTCGTCACGATCCGCAACCCGGCGGACACGCCGCAGACGTGGAAAACCACCTTGAAATTCTCGGACGTGTTCGACCGCCGCTTCGAGATTCCCTTTAACCGGACGCTCGCGCCCGGGGAGACGGTGCGGATTCCCGTGCCGTGGCCGTTGCCCGCTAAGGGCATATGGTACCTGACGGCGGACGTGCGCGGCGCGGACGGCTCGACGATGACGCACGAGGCGCGTTTCGCATCCATCGACCTGCATGAGCGCACGCCAATCGTCGCCAAGCCGAAATTCCGCTTCGGCATCCACTACCACGGCATCCTATATCTTCCGGACCTCGTGGACCCCACCATCGACGCGCTCGTGGCCGCCGGCGCGAAATTCACACGCACGGATTACGGGTTCATGTTCGGAGACGTGAGGCCCAGTCCGGACGTTACGGATTGGTCCAAGGCCGACGACCTCCTGCGCCGCCTGCGCGATGCGGGCCTAGCCCTCGATATCATCGTCCAGTCCACGCCCGGATGGGCGGTGGATCCGGAGATTCTGAAGGCGCGCCAGAATGTCAGCCGCAAAGGCTGCCTTCCCATCCGCCCTGGCCTTCTGCGCGAGTACTGCCACGCGATCGCGGCCCGTTACGGGACGCAGATCGATTATTACGAGATCGGAAACGAATGGGACCTCGTGACGACGAACACCCTCACCCACGCCGAGGCGGTGCGCATGCAGCGCGAGGCCATGGAAGGCGTTCACGCGGCGTGTCCCGCGACCTGCGTGACGCCCAACGGCTGGGCCGTGGCGGCCTCCGAGGGCTCCAAGGGGTGGAACCGCGCGAACCCGGGGCTGATCGAACGCTTCGCCGACGAACCCGACCTGTATGACGTGTGGGCGCTCCACTGCCATGGCTCGTTCGATTCGTATGTCAAAAGCCTGCAGGATCAGTTCTTCCCGCTCCGCGAACGCACCGGCATGAAGAACAAGCCGTGGTCGTCGCACGAAACGGCGATGACCAGTTACGGCGACGCCGAGCTGGACGTGGCACGCACGGTGTGGGCGAAGACGCTTTACGCGTGGTCTTGGGGCGCATGCGATTACATTTGGTACAACCTGCGCGCGACGGGATGGCTGGAGGGCAGCGAGCCCGGTTACGGCCTCATCACGGCCGGGTTCCGCCCGCGGGCCGGCTATGCGGCCTTCGCGGCCCTGACCGCGATTTTCCAGGGCCTCGACGCCGACGGCCGCCTCATCTCGCGCCATCCGCTGCACCTCTACCGGTTCAAGGGCGAAAAGGACGGCTTCCGCGGGATCGTCCTCGCGGGGTGGGATTGGAATGCCGAGACCGCGCACAGCGTCCGGATCAAGACCGACGCGGCGCGCGCCGCGCTCTCGGACCACATGGGCAACCGCACGTCCGTCGCGATCAAGGACGGGGTCGTCACGTTTCCGCTCGATTCCAAGCCAAAGGCCCTTCTTCTTGACGGCGCAACAACGGCCGAATTGGCGGACTGACGCATTCCGGGGCGAAAAAGGAGGCATTTTAGGGTCGCAATCGAACAACGAATCCTCAGCGGAAAAGCAATTTCCAACCGCGCCTTGCGCGTCATGTCGTGATCGGCAGGCACACCGCATCCACCCTCAGCGCGCGGACCGTCCGCAGCCCCCCCACTCGCCGAACCGCATCTTCCGCGCCCCCTCCCTGCGTTTCGGACCGAAAAGTCCCCTGTTGTCGTTGAAAACCTGTTCCACGAACGCCTTGCCGCCGATCGCCATGCCGTCCGTGAAATACCTCACGCGGCACCGCAGAAGCTCCGGCAGGGGCAGTTTCCCGTTACTTTCGAGCACCTTGTCGACCTCCGCCGTCGCGATGCCTTTGCGCACCACATGCCCGCCGTAGGCCGCCCGGCGCTCTTCGCCTTCGGCGTAGAGCAACACGCGGTAGCGCGCGCTGACATGCCGCCACGTGCCGGACTGCCCGAAATGCCGCGAATCGTGCACCGCCGCGAGCCCCTCGCGCGCGGCCTTCCCGCCGCCGCACGCCTCGCCGTACCCGCTCCGTGAACGGACCGGAATCCGCTAAACAGTTACGAATTTAATTTCGCAAATATCCTAACCTTTTTGCGCGGCTGTCGCTAGCGGGTAAAGCCTGATTATGAAATGATGAGAGAGTCATATGATGCGCATCGCAACACGGAAGAGCAGGAGAGCATCGCATGGGAAAGGAACCAACCCTCAAAGCCGGACACCTCAGAGCAACGTGGGCGGCGTTAACGCTGGCCTTGGCTTTGGCGCTGCCCGCCGTCGCAGACGTACACATCCGCCCCTCCGTTGTTCTCCGTGCAGCAGAGGGTATGCGGATCCGGTTCGTGCATCGGCGAACGGCTGCGCACGAGGTGTACTATCTTTTAAACGAGCACACGGTACCGGGCAGTGTGCCCTGCACCTTTCGGGATACGGGCAAGGGTGTTCCTGAGCGATGGGATCCCTCGACCGGTGATATTGAGTTGCGGAACACGGATGTGTGCCTGAACTCCGACGGTCGTGTGACGGTCAAGGTGTTTCTCGGTGCGCACGATGCGTGCTTCATCGTTTTTGACCGCTGAGTGCGCGGCGGCGATGATTCGGGGTGAACAGGGAAGTCGATGCAAATCGGATGACGCTCAGACGCTGCTCAGGTTTCAACGTGTGGAAACGGAACGGAACGGTTGGGTTGGATGGGGTATAAAGAAGGAAGCGGACGCAATAGTCTATGAAGAACATGAAATCGATTATCGGCGCGGTTGCGATTTCTGGCTTGGCGCTAGCCTCTTCGGCCGCGACCTACACGGCGACCTTGCCGCACGGGACCACCAACACCTTGGATGAGGCGTTTTCGAACGGCTGCGTCGCGGCCAGCGAAGGCGAGGCGACGCCGGCGGGCCTCTACGGCGCGAGCGATTTTCGGATCACGGGCGGCGGACGCCTGGAGATCAACGTGGATCTCAAGACCGCGGGCTTCGCGGGCGAAATCCACGTCGAACCGGGGGCGACGCTGCGCATCACCGCGAACGGCGCGCTCGGCGACACGTCCCACGGCACCTTCGTTGCGAACGGTGCCACGCTTGAAAACGAGTGCCTCGACACGAGCGCCGACAGCAAGCTCGCTTTCGCGGGCGAACCGTTGACGTTCGCGGGTGCCGGTGTCGATGGCGTAGGCGCGCTCGTCGCGCGCACGCCGAGCAAGCAGGAGCGCAACGGCGTGTGGGGCGGGACCGTGCTCACGATGACCGGCGACGCGATGATCTCGACGGTGAATGGCTACCAGGACTTCCCGAACAACTCGTCGATTAATTCGCTCGACATGAACGGGTACACGCTCACCGTGCGGGGTATTCCCAGTGCGACCGGCGTGTGGCCGGGCAATGTCTGTCTGCGTCCGGTGGTGACGAATCCGGGACATATCGTCCTCTCGAACTGTTATGCGACGATGAACGAGTATGCCAATCTTGGCGGCGGTGCGGAGAATACCTTGATGATCGGTGTCGGTTGTCGGTTTGAACTCTACAACGCGACAATCTTGAACAAGAAGAAATGGACGCTGCAGATTGTAAAGGATGCCCATTCTAATCCTTTTCAGACGTCTGCGGGGGGCGGATACTGGGATGGCCCGATTGTCTTGGGCAGTCGAACGGGAGACTGGAATATGTCGCTCCAGGCGCAGAGTGTCAGTTCTGTCATTACGACCAACCATTCGACTTTGGCGGGCACCATCTCTGCCGCTAGTCGCTTGAAGTATTACAATGCTGCCCCGACCCTTCCCAATCCGTATCTCACGCTGAAGTCGCCGGACAACGTATTCGCGAAGGGCGTGGACTTCTCCAATGTCAATTTGACCTTGGACGCGGACGGCGCGCTGCCGAGCGCGTGCGGCACGGCCGTCGTGGAGAATGCGTCAATCGACTTCAACGTGTCCGTTGCCTCGTATGCGCTGCCGGTGCTGTGCACGTCCAGCAACGTCACGATTTCTGACGCCCAGGGAAGCTGGGACGGCATCGTGAAGACCGCCGGCTCTACGTTGGCCTGTTCGGCGAACTCGCCGGCGTTCACGACACTTGATCTTGAATCCGGTACGATGACGCTCGAAGAGCCGAGCCGGAACTTCAACGCGGGGCTCTACGAGGGACACAAGGCCTATGCCTACTGGTACAAGGATGGTTCAGGGTTGGATCCCTATAAGGCGAATGCACATTGCGAAGGTGCGGACAACTGCAATACCAATCTGATCACGTCCACCGTGCGGCTGGCCTACGAAGCGTATTCTCCCGGTGAACAGGCGTTGAATGAGTTCGGGGCGCTTGTGTCTGCCGACGGCTACGCATTCTCCTATACGGGATATATCTGGAATCACGACGCGACAAACGTCACGTGGACGTTTGCCGCGTCCGAGCGGACAGTGAGCAGGCTCTACATCAACTACGCCGATGTCTATGGACGTCAAGCGACGGGACTCTCTCCAGAGAATGGCGTCAGTGCCGACTTGCGTTATGGCAATGCGACGTTGCATCCGGGCGCGAACCATTTCTGGTGGCGCATTGGCGTGAGCGGAAAAACGGTCGGTCCCTATAGCACGGTGAAATCCTGTACGACCTGGACCGACGCGACCAAGATGGGGCTTGTCTATGACCGGCTGGGGCGCTTGTCCAACGATCCCGCCAACTACGAGCGTCTCGTCAATTCCGCGGACGGGGAACTCTTTACGTTGACCGATAAGGCCACGGCGGAGTATACGGCGCTAAGGGAGAAGACGACGGCTCGTCATCTGGAACGGCTGAGCGGAACATCTGGCGCGATTCTGAATGCGGTGAGCCGTCGGCTGATTGTCCAGGAGCTGGTGGGCTGTCCGGAAGTGAACACGGCCAGTGATTGGCTTGACGAAGCGGGGATGACCGTGACGGACAGTTTCACGGCGCAGGTGACGGACTTGGCGGACGGGCGACATTTCACAACCGACGGGAAGCTGATTTTCGACGTGGGAACGACGTTCGAACTGGAGGGCGATGTGAAGCCGCTCAAGGGAGCGAAAACCATTCTGGCAACTGCGGCGAATGGCATCCAAGGTATACCGACTGTGACGGGTGAAACGGCCCTGTACTTCAAAGTGTCCAAATCCGCCGACACGAAGACGCTTTACCTCGAGTACGTCTCCCGCGGCACAATGGTGACCATCCTATGAACGCACTTCTGCTGGCAGCATTGATTCTTTCGCCGTGGGCGTCTGAAAAGGGGACCATTACCGTTGAGCGCGGCGAGGGTGACGCCTGGTCGTTCCGTCACACCGGCGCGAAGAACTGGTGTGTCAACATCACCGATCGGTTGAAGGTGGTGCCCGGTGACCGGTATGAAATGAAGTGCGACACGTCCGCGCTCGGGGACGCCGACGGACGTTTCGCAATGAACATCTGCCTGTTCGCCGCGGACGGCATGGCCATCGACTGGCAGTTTGCCAACGAGCGGATGAAGCCGGGGCGCAAGGTTGCTACGGAGTTCGTGGTTCCGGCTGGGGTCGCGCAGATGTATGCGCGATTCCGAGGCGACGGCCCCGCCGCGGCGAAGGTGAACGCCTTTTCGTTGGCGCGCATCGGCTCGGTTTTCCCCGAGGGGTACGTCGCGCCGCAGGAGCCGGAAATCGCCGCGGCCGCGCAGCGTGATTTCGAGACGCGCGACACCTTTGACGGTGATCCCGGGATGACGGAGTCGCTGCGCGGCAGACGTGGGTTCTTCATCCGCGACGTCGCCGCGGGCGGCAAGTACCTTCCGATTGTCGAGTCGGACGACTTCTTGTTCGAGGTGGAGCGCTCGGACGAGGGTGGCAGCGAGTCCTTCGACGTCGTCTTGACCGAGAAGACGGGGCGCGACCGAGCGGTCTCGCTCGTCTACGCGGTGGCGCTTCCTGACGGACCGATCACCTGGCACGAGACGATGCGCAAGTCGGAGACCTTCACTCTCGGTGAGCGCCAGTATAATGTCAGCCAGGGCGATGCCGGCCGCGGGCGCCTCGCGCGCTGGCCGTTCGGCGCGGTGACTTGCGGCGGCAGAGGTCTTGCGCTCGGCATCGATCCCGAGGCCCCATCCTTGCACCGTTTCGGCGCGAATGCCACGACGCGGCAGCTCTACGTCGTCTTCGATCTCGGTTTCGCGAAGGAGCATCCGGCGGCGCATTTCCGCTTCCGCGGCTTCACGTTTGACGGCGTACAGGGGCTTCGGGGCGCGCTCGTCGCCTATCGGCGGCTCTTCCCCGAAATGTTCAGGGTGCGTTGCGAAAGTCACGGACTCTGGACAGTCATGGACTCGCTCAAGAATCTGCCGGGGATCGAGGACTTCGGCTTCCGCTTCCGCGGCCGGATGGGCGAGATCGGCTTTGACGACGAACACGACTACCTGACCTTCCGCTATACCGAACCGAGCACCTGGTGGGTCTCGTTGCCGAAGGAGATGAAGGGCAAGCCCTACACGTTTCAGGATGGCGTCGCGATGTGCGAGAAACTGGCCGCGCAGGGGCAGGAAGAGATGAAGACTCCGCTCGCGCAGGCGACACCCGCGCGGCACGCGCAGGCCTGGAAGACGAGCGTGATCCTCTACGAGGGCGGCGAGCGGGCCGGTCAGACGTGCAAGCGCTCTTGGTGCGAAGGCGTTCTGTGGCTGCTCAATTCGGCGCCGGGTATCGGTGGACCGGGGGCGATGAACGACTTTCGCGCGAAGATCGCGCCCGAGCTTTTCGACGCGCGCTATCCCGAGCTGTTCCCAAAGGGGCTGGACGGCGAGTACTACGATTCGGCGGAGATGTACGTGACGCCGTGGTGCGATTTCAACCGCGCGCATTTCGCCGGGATGGACACGCCGCTCGTCTTCGACCGCAACTCGAAG
>Ga0209098_1000642_pt1 | contig 37564 bp, 29 predicted proteins | sample AD_JPNHW1_MetaG_FD_184429 | JGI IMG/M metagenome (GOLD analysis project Ga0209098, IMG submission 184429) | Active sludge microbial communities of municipal wastewater-treating anaerobic digesters from Japan - AD_JPNHW1_MetaG (SPAdes) (version 2) | ecosystem: Engineered > Bioreactor > Anaerobic...
ACGCAAGCCTCTTCTGTCGCAAACTGCATGCGGAACTCTCTCACCGTCTTCGGATAAGCTGGCTTGGTTGTCCCCATGGCCAACAGCTTACCCCGCCATCATCGTAGGAGTCAAGTGCCCAAGCATCTTTGCCTATATGCTGAGCTCATGCGAGCTGTCAGTAAGATGGACTCCTGTTGTTCACTCATCCAAAAGGCTGACTTATTGCCGGTCCGTGAGCAAATCTTGCGAATTGGAAAAGCAATAGGGCAGTTGTATGAGATCGAGATGGCTATCGTCAAAGAAGACCCGAGACTCTATCCGGCCTTCTTTAAAATCAAAAAAGAGCATTCGGGCACAGCCATCGCTCTGGCAGAAGATGAAGCGAGAAGAGCTGTTCAAGAAGAACGCTTAGATGACGCAATAGCGTTTCTTGAAACTTACCTTGAGAAACACATGACCGACCCAGAGGAACACAGGGCGATTGCATCTGACGAGATCGTTCGACTTAAACTCATGAAAGAGGCACAACAAGGCAGCGTACCGAACGCGAATACGCGTCGGTAGCAGCCGACGTGTGTGCCGGGCATGGCACGTAACTTGTGGGGTGCAAGTCCCCGCGCCAGGTAAAGGAGAAGCCGAAGGCAAGCGGAAGGGCAACTGCGTCGCCGCGAGGCGGGGTGGGGAGGAAGCCCAACGCGAAAGCACGGGGCGATGAACAAGAACCGGATACGAGGTGTGGCACGCTCGGGACCAGCGGGCACGTGACTGGCGAAGTCCTCCATTCTCCCTCGGGGTGTGCTTTATAAATCCGGCGTCTGCGTGCGGAAGGTTACGTGTCTTACCCCGGGAGACCTGCGTCCCTGTGGGCGACCACTGGGACGGCGCGGGAGCGCCGCCGACCGGGACGCAGGAGTCAGCAGAGGGCGTAGTAGGCGGGAGCAGGCGAGGCTAGTGAGGCACCGCAAGGCCGAAAGGCGCGGACAACGGATAGGCCGCGCCGCAACGCGAGCGCCGAAGGCCCGAACCATCGGACGGGCGAATACGGGACAGGAAGACATGGACAGTCAGCCGGTCAGACAACTGTGGCTGCCCTTGCAGGTGGAGGGCGAGCTGGGCATGTGCGACCTGTCGGAGGAAAACCCGACGGAGACAGGCGGGTTGATGGAGCGCGTCGTCGCTCCTGAAAACCTGCGCGCGGCCTATGGCCGCGTGATGCGGAACAAGGGCGCGCCGGGCGTGGACGGGATGACCGTGGAGGGGCTGGCGGCGCATCTGCGGGCGGAGTGGCCCGCGGTCCGCGGGCGGTTGCTTGCGGGGACTTACCGGCCAGCGCCGGTCAGGCGGCACGAGCTGCCGAAGCCGGGCGGCGGGACGAGGGTGCTGGGCATACCGACGGTGCTGGACCGTTTCATCCAGCAGGCGGTCTTGCAGGTGCTTCAGCCGGAATGGGACCCGACGTTCTCGGACGGAAGCTTCGGCTTCAGGCCGGGGCGGTCGGCCCATCAGGCGGTGGCCCGCGCGCGGGAGCACTACCGGGCGGGGCTCTGGTGGGTCGTGGACATGGACCTGGAGAAGTTCTTCGACCGGGTCAACCATGACAAGCTGATGGGCCTCGTCTCCGCACGCGTCGCCGACTGGCGCATGACGCGGCTGATACGGCGGTACCTGTGCGCGGGCATGGCGTGCGGCGACATCTACACGCCGAGGTCGGAGGGGACGCCGCAGGGCGGCCCCCTCTCGCCGCTGCTGGCCAACCTGCTGCTGGACGGTCTGGACAAAGAGCTGGAAAGGCGGGGCCTGCGCTTCGTGCGCTACGCCGACGACTGCAACGTTTACGTGCGCAGCCGCCGGGCGGGCGTGCGGGTGATGGCGTCGCTGACCCGGTTCCTCGCCGACCGTCTGAAGCTGAAAGTCAACGAGGCGAAGAGTGCGGTCGCGAGGCCGCATGAGCGCTCGTTCCTCGGCTTCAGCATCGGGTACGGCGGTGCCGTGAGGCTCAGCGAGAAAACGGTCGCGCGGCTGAAGGCGCGGGTCAGGGAGCTGACCCGCCGCGCGCGTGGCTGCGCGCTGCAGAGGGTCGTGGACGAGCTTGGCGAATACCTGCGCGGCTGGAAGGCGTACTTCCGGTTCGCCGAGGGCCGCAGCAGGATGAAAGAGCTCATGTCGTGGATCATGCGGCGGCTCCGGTGCTACCTGTGGGTCCAGTGGGGCGCGCGAGGATACCGCGAGCTCCGGAAACGGGGCGTGACGCGGGACCTCGCGTGGAACACCAGCAAGTCGGGGCACGGGCCTTGGCGGCTGAGCATGAGCCCCGCGCTGTCGTACGCGCTTCCGACTGGCTATTTCGTTGGGCTTGGTTTACCCTTGCTGCATCAGGATTCGTGATGGAACCGCCCGGTACGTGACCCGTATGCCGGGTGGTGTGGGAGGGGGGCGGCCGCGAGGCCCCTCCCTATTCCGATTGGGATCACAATGAAAACGATCTTCAAACAACTACTGTTCTGTGTTATGACTTGCCTCGGATGCGGTTCTCGAGCTGATGAGGACAAGGCATTCAACAATAACTTTGCCGAAGCCGAATCATGGAGCTATTACAGTGAAAGAGATCGGTGGCCAACAAACCTTGCCGATTTGGCTTCATTCTCGACCGCGAGATATGCAAAAAGCAAACTTCATCCCAGATTCTCACCCGAAGACTATCGCACCGTTGGCTTCACAAATCTTGCGGACGGCGATCTTCAACTCACGCTAACGTCGCAATCCGGGAAATCGCAAATTCGGGTCTGCAAAAGACCTCCGACCACGGCAACGAAAGTAATCCAGCAAGAGGGGTATCTCATCGTTCAAGACGGCAGTTCATTCTACTATTTTGACAAGGAGAACACATTCTTCAGCGGCCCTTTGAACAGCTGGTGTGGACGAGCTTTTCATGGAAGCTATGCGACAATAGCCCCTTGGTCATTTACAGCAGAGGGCACGATGACCTATTTCAATCGTCCCTGTACACCAACGCGATACAGGATGAGGATGGAGGTCAACTCCGTACAGAGGGATAGTCAACCCTTTGATTTCAAGAACTTGATCTTCTTTGTGGGATATCAGAAAGGGAAACAACAATTTCCGACCAACCCGGTCGTTCATCAGGCGTATTTTGTCTTTGACAGTTTGATCCCTGTCGAGAAACAAGCGAGAGCATCCCAACCCGGCGACGCACCCAACACCCGTTCGCCTTCGGCTCAGGGTGTTGGTGGTCGCTGACGTTAACCTCAAGAATGTTGGTACTTGAGCCGTGTGTCACAATTGTGCTACAGTGATGCCATGAAAACAGCCGTATTACACACTCGAATCGCTCCGACATTAAAAACCCAGGCGGAAACCGTTTTTGAGAAGATCGGCCTTTCGTCATCGGACGCGATACGTATTTTCTTCAAGCAGGTTATTCTCCGAAAGGGGCTTCCTTTTGACGTCGCGATACCCAATAAGGAGACTGCGGCAACCTTGAAGAAGAGTGAACGGAACATGGAGGTCAGGACGTTTGAGACACCCGAAGATGCCTTTGCCGAGTGGAACAACCTGTGAAACAACTCCAGCAGACGACGAAGTTCGGGAAAGACTTGGCGCGGATGAAGAAACGCGGCATGGACGTACGCATACTTCAGCACGTTGTCCTGTCTCTTCTTCAAGGCGAACCCTTGCCCGTCAAGCATCGCGACCATCCGTTGAGCGGAAACTGGTGCGCCCACCGAGAGTGCCACCTCTCCCCGGACTGGCTGTTGATATATCGATCAACACCGGATTTTGTCAGGCTTGAACGCACAGGGACACACAGTGATCTATTTTGAAACGGGCACACACGACAGCGTACCGAACGCGAGTACGCGTCGGTAGCTGCTGGCGTTCGTGATGGAACCGCCCGGTACGTGACCCGTATGCCGGGTGGTGTGGGAGGGGGGCGGACGCAAGGCCCCTCCCTATCCCGATTGGGCACACTGACAACGAAAGGAGACGCATGTCGGAGAAACAGCAACAACCGTGGACGAAGGACGAACTGATTGAGGCGGCCAAGCGGCAGAAGAACATCCAGTGGCTTGTGCTCGCGAATCTGGTGGCGATGTTCATTCCATTTGCCACCATCGTGACAGGCATCATCGGCATCTACTTTATATACAAGCTTGCCGCTGCGCTTCGTTCGTCCTGCGCATGGCTCTATATCATCCTTGCATTTGTTCCGTTGGTTGGCCTACTCGCCCTCTTGCACATCAATGGCAAGGCGACCAAGGTTCTCAAGGAGCACGGGGTGCACGTAGGTGTGATGGGTGCCAGAATGGCAGACTTCGACAAACTCCAGTAGGATGCCCAACAACGGCCTGCTCTCGTATTGCTCACCCGCACGGACTCGGGTGAGCAAACGGAGAGGCCGGGCGTTTGGAACGGGAAGACGGCGAGTGAAATTGTGACGCGTGTGAACACGATTTTCATTCCTAATCGTAATCGTACGCCTAATCGTAATCCGCTTTCTAGGCGGGCGAGATTACGATTATGATTAACATCCCGGACAGACACAGGACTCATGGGTACACGCTCGCCCCTCGACAACCGCCCGGTACGTGACCCGTATGCCGAGGTGGCGTGGGAGGGGGGGGGCGGCCGCGAGGCGCCTCCCTATCCCGATCGGAGAACGATAACAATGGTGACGAAAAAAACAATATCGTTCCTTTTCGCACTGGCATTGGCTTGGATTGTGGCAACCATCCTGATCCTGCTTAACATTTTTCCACTTCACCCCAAAACGAAAACAGGATGGGCACTCTTGATTGCATTGGCTCTTCCCGTCTACCTTATCATGGAAGTTGCAGGTTCGAGGGTCTTCTCAAAAGAGAACGGGTTGCGAATTTCAAAGAGTAGTTTCTCTATCCTCCGTGTCACTGGGGGCACATTGATTATGGCGATCTTCCTGGTGATTGTTATGTGGATTACGAAGGCAATCATGGGTTAGACTATTCCCAGCCGGAGAATACAAAGGAAGCGGTCCGTGGCAAACAGAACATGGTATTATGCAATTCAGATGCTAAGCCTCATTGCTGTCTGTGAGGCGCAGCAAGCGGTGTCTGAAGAACCTGTAGCCAGGCGCATCGCCAACCGAGCTTTTCCGTCCGTGTTTCAGGCGTGGAATCCGGCCGACAACCTGAAGGAAGATCGGGTGGTGACGGAGGCGCGGCATGACTTGATCTTTCATGGGGAAAGGTTCTTTGGCTTGCAGTGGGACCATGCGTATCCCGGACTGGCGACCAACTTCACGGCGGCCAGCATTCAATCCGGGCTCCAACGTCGTCGTGACCTGTTGCGCCGGAACCGGAACCTGATTCTGCTGGTGGAAATCCGCTACCGCGACGCCCACCGGTCATTTCTGCCTGATGGCCACACGTGGTGGCGGCGTGACGCGCAGGGGAAAATCGTTCCGGGATGGGAGGAGGGAGGCTATTTGCAACTTGACTTCTCCAATCCCGAATACCGGGAACACGTGGCGAAGCAGGCCCAAGCGGCTGTCTCATCCGGCGTCGTGGACGGCATCATGGTGGACTGGTGGCGGGACGACGTGGATCGCCTGTCGCTGGTGAGGTCGATCCGGTCACGCATCGGAGAAGAGGCCCTCATCCTGGCCAATGCAAATGACGTCACGACGCCGCAGACGGCGCCTTATATCAACGGCTACTTCATGGAATGCTACCGCAGCCAAACTGCGGAGGACTGGAAACGCATTGCCGAGACCTTGACATGGGCCGAGAAGAAGTTGCGGCAACCGCGGATCAACTGCCTGGAGACGTGGCACCACCAATCGCGTGCTGACGAGGCGCTCATGCGTGCCACCACGACGTGCTCCCTGGTTCTTTCGGACGGCTACTGCCTTTTCTCGGACCCGAACCCCTTGCCGACTCCCGATCACCTGCACAACTGGCAGCCCTTCTGGGAACGGTGTCTCGGCGGAGCACTGGCGCCCGGTGTTGCACGCCCCGATGGAGCCATGACGAGAGAATTTGCCAATGGGACGGTCACCTACAATCCAATGGGGAATCAGCCTGTGACCATCACCTTCGGCGAGCCAAGAAGCAGCAGGGCGACAGGCAAACGCGCACGCATTCACACCGTCGGCCCGTGTGACGGGGATCTGTTCCTGAAGGACAAGGCGGCCCAACAAGGTGATGGTTGGGAACGTCGCTAAGGCGCCGTTCCTAACCACCGGCTTTCTGCAAAGGACAAACGATGAAAAATCATGAAAAAGGTGGTTTGGCTTTGTCCCGTCGGAAACAGACGGCCCTTTGGGCAACTACGCGAGTGCTATTACGCATGGGGGTCTGCGTGGCGCTATGGTGGGGCATGTGCCGTACGTCGGCATACGCGGGCACGCTTCACGCCCCGTTTTCCGGCAGTTATTTTTTTGTTCCGTCCCAAACGGTCGCAGGAGGCATCCCTAACGCGATGCCGTTCACGGAAACATTCGACCTCGACCGTGTCACACCGCTTTGAGAATAGGGCACGGGGGGAGCCCACGGCTGCGCAAACGAAAGAAGGAGGCTGGAAAATGAGACAAATGCTGAGAAATGCGGTCCAATGCTGCGCGGTGGCAGGAGCCGTTCTGATCCCTGCGTGCCAGCAACACACGGCGGCCACTGGGGCTGATCCCGCCGGGGTGTACGCCTTGGTTTCCGTCGACGGGAAGTCGCTGCCGGCGACCGTATCTCACGGCGGGGCAGAACTGCAGGTGCGCTCGGGCACGTTCAGCATCAATGCCGATGGCACATGCAGCAGCAAGATCACCCTGGCTCCGCCGTCCGGGACAGAGGCGACCCGTGAGGTGGGCGCAACGTACACGCAGGACGGCCCGAAGTTGAAGATGCGATGGAAAGGCGCGGGGCGGACGGTCGGCACCATCGACGGCAAAACCTTTACCATGGAGAATGAGGGAATGGTGTTTGTCTATAAGCGATGAACGATGCGGCCAAGGGGCCGCGGACAGACAGCGGAGCGGTTGGGCTGTCAGAAATAACTTCAAAACAAGGAGATGAACATGAAGCAGCAGATGTATCGGGCCATCCGCAAACGTTCGGCCAAGACGTTATGCGGACTTCCCGTCGTGGATATTGCGATCGGGCCGGATCCCGAGAAGGGCGAGATCCGTGGCCATGCCCACGGCATCATCGCCATCGGCGACATGGCCAAAGGCTGGATTGCTGTCGGCGGCGTGGCGCGGGGCGGCGTAGCGCTCGGCGGCGTGGCCGTCGGCATCCTGGCTTTCGGCGGCGTCGGCATCGGAGCCGTTGCGCTCGGGGGTCTTGCATTGGGGTTGCTCGCGCTCGGGGGCCTTGCCATCGGTGGAATTGCGGTGGGCGGCGGGGCAATCGGCGTTGTGGCCGTCGGTGGCGGCGCACTCGGATACTACGCATGTGGCGGCGGCGCACTCGGTAAACATGTGGTTTCGGCCATGCGGCGCGCTCCGGAGGCCGTCGAATTCTTCAAACACTGGTTTCCGTGCCTGCTAACCCGATGACGCATCCGCTTTCGTGTTTGAAGCCGTAGGCAAGCAAAAGAACAGCGGCTACACCGCGAGGGGGTTGAGGAGCGGCTGCGATCTTTGGTAAGGTGGGCGTATGAAATTGATCGAATTCGTTCCTCCCCGGCCGCACCGGCTGTGGCAGCTGTGCCTGCAGATGGGCATCACGGACGTGGTGGTGAAGGTCGCGCCCGAACTGACCGGACGCCCTGAGCCGTGGAACCGCGACGCGCTGGCGGGCGTGGTGGATGATCTGGCCAAGGCCGGCCTGCGCGTGGTGGCGCTGGAGGGCGACCCCTTCGACATGTCGCCGATCAAGCTGGGGCTGCCCGGCCGCGACGCGACGCTGGAGCATTACCGCCTGCTGCTCGGCAACATGGCCGAGCTGGGCATCGGTCTGCTCTGCTACAACTTCATGGTCGGCACGGGCTGGCACCGCAGCGGCGAGCGCGCGGGGCGCGGCGGCGCGAAGGCCACCTATTTCAGCCTGGCCGAGAACCGCCGCACCATGCCGGGCCCGCTGCTGAGCGCGGAGCAGGTCTGGGAAAACTATGCGTATTTCGTCAGGGCCGTCATGCCCGAGGCGCAGCGGCTCGGCCTCCGCATGGGGCTGCATCCGGACGACCCGCCGCTGCCGTCGCTGGGCGGCATGGCGCGGGTCTTCGGCTCGGTCGCGGCCTACGACCGCGCCTACGCGCTGGCGCCCTGCCGCGCGAACGGCGTGACCTTCTGCCAGGCGAATTTCAAGCTGATGGGCGCGGACCTCGACGCCGCGGCGCGCCACTTCGGCGACCGCATCGCCTTCGTGCACGTGCGCGACGTGCGCGGCACGGCCGAGGAGTTTGTGGAGCTGTTCCACGACGAGGGCGAGACCGACCAGCTGGCGCTCTTCCGCACGTATCGCGAGCTCGGGCTGGACGTGCCGTTCCGCTGCGACCACGTGCCGGCCATGGCGGGCGAGGGCGACGAACCCGGCTTCGTGCCCGGCTACGGGACGCTCGGACGGCTCTTCGCCAACGGTTATCTCAAGGCGCTGGTCCACGCTGCGGGACGGTGAGGACGGTTCTTTCTAACGAAAATGTAATCCGCTCTCGCCTAAAAGGGATAGACAAAATCCCACACCTTGTTAAAGTAACAGTCTTTATCGCTATGGGGTAATCCGTAGGATAGCCGCAAGAGATCTGCGGTGGTTTGTTCAGGTATACTTATCATGCATATTACGTTTCCGAAAATTATCCAAGGCGGGATGGGTGTCGGCGTGTCAAACTGGCGGCTCGCGCAGGCGGTTTCCAGGATCGGGCAGCTCGGCATCGTGTCCGGAACCGGACTTGACCAAGTCCTGGCCCGCCGGCTCCAGGATGGCGATTTGGGCGGCGAGGTCCGCCGCGCGCTCGCGCATTTCCCTTTCCCGCAGATGGCCCAGCGCATCATGGACGCGCTTTTCATTCCCGGCGGCAAGGCTCCGGACGCGCCTTACAAGCCCGCTGAAAAGCAGGTGATGAAGAGCAGCGCGTGGCGCGATGAGCTGTGCATCGTTTCCAATTTCGTCGAGGTGTTCCTCGCGCGTGAGGGCCATTCGAACCCCGTGGGCATCAACTACCTGGAGAAGATCCAGATGCCGCATCTCGCGTCGGCCTACGGCGCGGTGTTGGCGGGCGCGGCGGTGGTGATCGTGGGCGCCGGCATCCCCGTCGAGTTTCCACGCATGCTGGATGCGCTCTCGAAGCACGAGGCGGCCACGTACACGATCCACGTGCATGGCGCGGTGCCCGAAACCGATTGCAGGCGGGTCTTCGACCCCTCGCAGTTCATCGAGGCGGGCGCGCCGGTGCCGGTTCTGGAGCGTCCGAATTTCCTGCCGATCATCTCGGCCGATTCGCTCGCGACGATGATGCTGCGCCGCTCGGGCAGCACGGTGGAAGGCTTCGTCATCGAAGGGCCGCTGGCGGGCGGACACAATGCGCCGCCGCGCGGGCAGCTCAAGCTGACCGAAGACGGGCAGCCGATCTATGGGCAACGTGACGTGGTGAATCTGGAGGCGATGCGCAAGATCGGCCTGCCGTTCTTCCTGGGCGGAGCATACGGGTCGCCCGAGGCGCTGCGTGCGGCGTTGGCAGACGGCGCGGCGGGCGTCCAAGTCGGCACGCCGTTCGCGCTGTGTGTGGAGTCGGGCATGGAAGCCGAGATGCGCCGTGCGCTGATCCGTCGCGCGTTGGCCGGCAAGGGCCGCGTCTTCACCGACCGGCTGGCGTCGCCCACGGGGTTCCCCTTCAAGGTCGCGGACTTGGAGGGCACGCTTTCAGAGGCCTCGGTCTTTGAGGCGCGCCGCCGCATCTGCGACCTCGGGTACCTGCGCGAGGTGTATCTCAAGGGGGACGGCACGTTCGGTTACCGCTGTCCCGCCGAGCCGGTGGAGGCCTTTGTGGCCAAAGGCGGCACGATCGAGGAGACCGTGGGCCGCAAGTGCATCTGCAACGGGCTGTTCGGCAACATCGGCCTGGGACAGGTGCTGGCGGACGGCACGCGCGAACCGGGCATCGTCACGCTGGGCGACGATTATCTCAATATCGGGCGTTTCTGTACGCCTGAAAAGATGGACTACACGGCGGCGGACGTCGTGCGTCACTTGCTGGGCTAGGGCTACTGCTGGAACGCGTAGAGCGTCCGCTGCGTGGCGATGTACAGGACGCCGTTGGCGGCCACGGGCGTGGCGTAGATGGGGCCGTCGAAGCGGACCTCGTCGAGCACCTTTTTCTCGCGCGCCGCCGCCGTCACGGTCAGCCGTCCCGCCTCTGTGCCGATGTAGACTTTACCGTCGGCGCAGAGCGGCGAACAGAAGACGCGTCCCTTGAGGTCGTGGTTCCAGTACTCTTTTCCGGTGTCGGCGTCGAGACAGCGCAGCATGCCCGCGTAATCGGCGATGAAGGCCAATCCGTCTTTTGTGATCGCCGTGCTTGAAAAGCTGCGGCCCACATCGAAGCACTGCCAAATCTTCCCCGATGCCGTGACGTCGCCGGTCTGTGTCGCGTCAATGCAGGAGAGACACCCCGGTCCCGCTCCGTGCCGGCTGTCCTGCCCGACCGCCACGTAGATGCGGCTGCCGACGATGACCGGCGTCGCGATGATTTCGCTGGGGCCTTGGCGGTTCTTGTTGTAGGGCAGCTGATGGCCGTCTTTGAATTTGTTGTGAGGCGGATTACAGTCGAACTGCCAGATGCGCTGCAGAACGCCGGGCTGGCCCTCCTTTCCCGGCTCGAAGCGCGCGTCGAAGGCGTAGCACACGCCGTCGCCGCCGCCCCAGAAGATCAGGTCCTTGCCGTTCACGCGGGCTTGGGCCGGTGAAGACCAGTCGCCGTGGAAGACCGATGTGCCCAGCGGTTTGTCGATGGTGGCCAGCAGCGCTCCGCTGCGCTTGTCCAGCACGATCAGGTTGGGCGCGTTCGGCGAGGGGAGCGTCTTGTGTGAGCGGTCCACGCCGTTGCAGACGCAGACGTACAGGCAGTCGCCGTAGACGAGGATCGAACAGTCGACCGCGTCCTGCGGCCAGACGTCGAGCGCCTCCAGCACGTCGTAGCGCCAGACGATGTCCGCGTCTTCGGGGCGGAGCGCGATCGGCGCGGGTGCGGCCGGGGCGTTCGTCGGGCTGAAACGCCCCGGCTTGTCGGGGAAGGTCCGGTTGTCGGCCATGTAGCGCCCCTCGTCGGTGAACGGCCCCGCGTTGCCGTCCGCCTGGCCGCGGATGTCGAGACAAAGCACGTCGCCGCGGCTGCCCATGATGTAGACGCGGTCGCCGTCCACGGTCGGCGAGGAGCAGAGGCCCAAGTCCAGATCGTCAAAGTTGAACAGCTTGTTCTGCGTCTTGAGGCGCGGGATGACGAGCCGCCAAAGCCGTTGGCCCGTCTCCTCGGAGAGGCAGTCGAACACGCTGCCTTTCGTGCGGGCGAAGCGGGCGGGGTCGACCTTCGCATCGTTCGCGCCGACGTAGATTCGCCCGCCTGCGACGGCCGGCGTCACATAGCACTGGGTGCCGAGCGGAGCGGTCCATTTCAGGTTCTTGCCCGGGACCACGCTCTGTATGCCGTTCGTGACGTCGGTGCGGTCGGGACGGAACGTTGCGGGGAGCCCCGTTTCATCGGCGGCGAAGTTGCGCGCATTGCGTCCTCCCCATTGCGGCCAGTCGGCCGCCCGGACGGGAGGTAGCGCGAGACACCACAGAGCAGTGGTCAGCCGCAACAGGATACTCATAGCGTGAAGTCCATCGTGAACGTTTTGCGCCAGCCTTGCGCGAGCGGGTGGTTGGCGGCGGTGCCGTTGGCCAGGCTCTGCACGTAGGCGTCCGCATCGGCGCGCGAAGCCACCAATGCGGGGTCGATCGCGTATGCGGCGCACGCGGCGCTGATGTGCGCGAGCAGCCGGTCGCTTGTCGGTTTCAGCGCGCGTTTGGCGGACACGTCGAGGTTGTCGGCCGGCGCCGGGCATTCGCTGTCGGGGAGCGCGAGGCCGCGCGTAAGGGCGGTCAAAATCTTGGCGACAACCTCATCGGGGATGTTGCGCGGCATGTCGGGGATATCGCGGAACGCCTCCCGGCTGACGGGCGCACGCGTGGCCAGCGCCATCAGCAGGTCGTCCGACAGCACGTGGGCGCGCGGCCAATCGCGCTGGCGGGCTTCCTGCTCGCGCCAGTCGGCGAGTTCGCGCAGCAGCGCCAGCTGCCGCGCGCCGAGGCGCGCGCTGCCCTTGACCCGCAGGTACATCAGGCGCGGGTCGCGGTCTTGATACATCGCGGGGTCGTCCAGCCGCGCGAGATCTTCGTGCAGCCACGCGCGGACGGTGTCACTCGCGCAGCGGGCGAGCAGCGTGTCGCGCAGTGGAATCAGGTGGAGCACGTCGTCGGCGGCGTAGCGCAGCTGGTTGGCGCTGAGCGGCCGGCGCAGCCAGTCGGAGCGGGTCTCGGACTTGGCCAGCTCGATGCCCAGCGCCTCGCGCAGCAGCGCCTGGAGCGAACACGTGGCGCTGAGGCCGGCGAAGCCCGCGGCCAGGCGCGTGTCGAAGACCGAGCGCGGCAGCGCGCCGGTTGCCCGCGCGAGGATGCCGAGGTCCTGCGGCGCGTCGTGCAACAGCTTGACGATGGACGGAGAGGCGAGCACCGGCCCCAGCGCGCGCAGGTCGCGGATGCGCACGGCGTCGACCAGCCAGCAGCCGTCGCCGGCCGCGAGCTGCACCAGCCCGAGCACCGGATAAAAGGTGCGCTCCCAGAAGAATTCCGTGTCGACCGCCACCGCCTCGGCTTTCAGCAGCCGCTCGGCCACACGTTCAAGCGCCTCGCCCGTTGTGATCAGTTCACTCTCGTCATTCATCGCTGTCCTCAATCTCCCAACTTCTCTCCGCTTACTGCCTATTGCCCATTGCCTACTGCCCTCTGCCCACTGCTCACCACTCACTATTAACCATTAACCATTAACTATTAACTATTCACTATTCACTTCTCACTACTCAGTGCACGCCCTCTCCGCTGAGGGCCGCATCGCCCTCGCCGAAGACCTGTACGGTGGCGACGGTCTTGAACGTCTGGTGGTCGTTGAAGCTCCAGACCACCTTTTTCTCGGGTGTCACCTCGAGCAGGTGCGGGGCGGTGCCGAACTTGCCGTGGCCGACCCAGTTGCTGATGAGGAAGTTGCCGTTGGGCAGCTTGTGAAAACCGGTCAAGAACTTGAGCGGCGCGCCGGGCAGGTCTTGGTTGCTCAGCTCCCAGACGGTTTTGCCTTCGGGCGTCACTTCGATCAGGCAGGGCGTGCCGCTGTCGCCGCAGGCGATCAGCGTGTTGCCGTTGGCGAGGCGCGTGACGCTGTGCGGTCCGCCCGGGGTCTTGAACGTCCAGACCACCGTGCCGTCCGGCGCGTATTCGGTCACGTAGCGGCCGCCGTAGTGGGCCACGAGGTAGTTGCCGTTCTTGAGCACGCGGACGTTGCGGATGTAGGCATGGCCGCCGGGCTTGTCCGCCGGCAGGAGCCGGAGCTCCTTGACGATGTTGCTGCCGTCGGGCGCGACCTCCAGCAGGCGACCGCTGGTGCACTCGCCCACGAAGGTGTTGCCGTTGGCGAGGCGCTGCACGGCGTAGATCTCGGCCTTGCTCTGGTATTCGAACTTGACCGTGCCGTCCTTGGCGACCTCCTTGGCGCCGTGGCCGGTGGAGAAGAGGATCGAGCCGCCGGGCTGGATCCAGAGGTCGTTGCAGCAGGGGGCCTTCTGATCCCAGCTGACGTGGCCGTCGGCCTCGACGATGCAGACCTTGCCGCTGGTGTAGTCGCCGACCGCGAAGCGCTTGCCCTGCATGAACGAAACGTTCTCCGCCGAGACGGCGGACGCGAACAACAAAACGGAGCCCAAGGCGCACATGAGACGATGCATGATCTCCTCCCTTTGTAAATAATGGGAAAAAGGATACACCGGAATCGTCCGCGGCGAAAGCGGATTCCATGAGACGGCGGAAAACCGCACTACGCTCTCGATTAAGAGGGGCGGCGGGCAAATCGTTTCCGCCTGCCGGGACTGGCACCCCACCCGCTGTAGAGCGGTCAAAAATAAAAGTCGTTCCTGACTTTTGCGCTACTTTCCGTCAGCGCATGCCTCCAAGCTCTCCGGTTTTACACGCTTCACGGCTTAATCGTCATCTGAGTACAGAGGGGCCTCTTCAGATTCTTGTTCCTCCTCAAGAACAGGCGTTTCCTCCGGCATCGTTTTTTCTTCCGGGGTCATCTCCTCCTCTGGTGTCGGCGTTTCCTGTTCGTGAGACGGCTCCTCTTCGTCCGGCATCGATTCCTCATCCGGAATCATCTCTTCCTCCGGAAGCGGCGTTTCCTGCTCGTGAGCCTGATCCTTTTTTTCGAACAGGGTGTCTTCAGACTCGGGCACCATGTCGTCGAATCCAAGGGTCGGGTCCGCTTGCGCAAGCACAGGCGGAGCGGCAGAAACCAGAAAAGACGTTACACAAATGCCAACGAGCGTTTTCATGTAACCCTCCTCATGGTTCAATCGGTTGTTATAACCCTGATCTGTGTGACGGTCTTGTCCCACAATTTCAACTCTTATTATCGTCGCGCCGGATCGCTAGGCAAGCCTTTTTCCGCACCCTGTCGAGGGTTGCCACCTTCCCCCAGAAAAATCATCTTCCTCCTTGCGTAGAGGGGCTGAAAATGTTACCACCGTTTTATACCCCAGTCGTGTTTGAGCGGTCTTCAGTTGTTCTCTTGCCATCCGGCGGAGCTGTCAACGCCACGTCAGAGGGGTTTTGAAAATACCTCTTTAAGAATAGATGGATGGAGGAATTTGTATGAAGCGCATGCTGTGGGGAACGGCGGTAATCCTGGGAGCGGGCACCGCCTTGGCAGAGGTCGATATCGACACGCTGTGTCCGCCGCGGCCCGAGACGGCGGCCACGTTCAAGGCCGGTGCTTATCCGTCCGCGGCGCGTCCGTATCGCGAGGCCGCGAAGATGGCGTATGCGTACATGACGAAGCTGCCGGCGATGACGGTGCTCGTGGAGACCGGCAAGCCGAACCAGAAATACCAACACAATGCCTACGTCTCGAAGACACATGCGGCGCACATCGAGGCGATGCTCAATTGGATGAAGTTCGAACCGGAGAAGCGCGAGACGGCGATGCGCTTCGCCAAGGCCTCCGCCGAGTTCCTGCTCAAGGAGCTGGAGCCGAAGGACGCGAAACTCGCGTGGTGGCCGCCGACCTATGGTCGCAAGCCGCTCGAGTTCGATCCGAAGACGGACGGCCCCTACCACAAGCCGGCCATGGTCGGCAACGAGCCGGAAGGGGCGGTCAAATACCGCGGCGAGGTGATGCTGCTCTATCCGGCCGACGTCGGAACGGCCTTCGTCGACTACTACGTCGAGACGAAGGACAAGCGGTTTCTCGAGGCGGCGGCAGGCATCGGCTCGACGTACCTCAAGGCGCGCCGCGCGGACGGGAGCTGGCCGCTCAAGATGAAGCTGGCGACCGGCGAGACGATCGGCGAGAACACGCTCGTCCCCAACCGCGTGCTCATCTTTTTCGAGAAGCTCTTCGAGGCGACGAACGACTCGAAATGGCGGGGTGCCGCCGACGGCTGCTTCGCCTGGCTGGAGGCGCATCCGCTCAAGGACTGGAACTGGGACGGTCAGTTCGAGGACATCATGCCGCAGAAACCCTATCAGAATCCCACGAAGCACAATGCGGTCGAAACGATGCTCTACATCCTGACGCGCTTCCCCGGCGACAAGGCGCGGCTGGCGACCTGCCGGAAGATTCTTGAGTTCTGTGAGAAGCGGTTCGTCGTGTGGGAGACCCCGGCGAACCATCAGGAATGGCCTGCGCCGTCCGTTCTTGAGCAGTATTCCTGCTTCACGCCGATCGATGCCTCCGCGGCGAAGATGATCCGCGCGTATGTGGCGATGTACAAGGCTGAAGGCCGCCCCGAAGATCTCGCGAAGGCGCGGGCTCTCGCCGATACGATGACGCGGGTGCAGAAGTCCAGCGGCCGCATCCCGACGTTCTGGGACGGCGTGGAAAAGGGTCGGGGCCTCTCCATCGAGCGTTACGACTGGCTCAACTGCATGGCCGCTGCGGCTCATGCGCTCACGCTCGTTCCGCAGGAGTAGTCCTCGAATCCATAACCATTGTTTTCGGGGTGTTTTTATCGTCATGTCGCTTACGGGGGAGAAATGAAAGAACAGCGTAAAGTTTGTCTGCGGACGCTTCTCGGCACGGCCGCCTGGACGGTTGCCGCGGTCGTGTGCGCAGCGGAGGGGCCGGACGCCGCGCACAGGGGATTCGTCGCGGTCGCCGATCATCTCGCGAATGACGGGAAGGCGGACGTTTCGGACGCGCTCCAGAAGCTGATCGACGCGAATCCCAACCGCACGCTCTACTTCCCGGACGGAACGTACCTCCTCGCGAAGCCGGTTCTGACGCCCGCGGACCCCAAACGGAGCGTGGACCTGCAGTTGTCCAACTACGCCGTCCTCAAGGCCGCGCCAGAGTGGAGCAGTTCTGAGGCGATGATCCGGCTGGGCGCGAGCCACCCGGCCAACGACATCCGCACGGTCGGCAGCAACTATTCCTTCACGGGCGGCGTCGTGGACGGGAGCGGCGTCGCGGACGGCATCTCGATCGACGGCGGACGCGAAACCAAGGTCCGGAACGTCTCGATGAAGCGTGTACGCGTGGGTCTCCGCATCAAGTTCGGCGCCAATTCCGGTTCTTCCGACTGCGACATTGCGGACGTCAACATCGTCGGCAACCGCGCCACGAATTCGGTCGGTGTGCTGGTGGAAGGATACGACAACACGATCTCCAACATGCGCATCGCGGACGTTTTCGCCGGCGTCGTGCTGAAAGGCGGCGGCAATTCACTGAGGAACATCCATCCGCTCTACACGTGTGACTATTCGGATTACGAGAACAGCCGCGGTTTCGATGATCGCAGCGGGAACAACTGGTTCGACTTCTGCTACAGCGACCATTTCGGCGTCGGTTTCAACATCGCGGCTGGAGGAAACGGCGTCTACGACAAGTGCTTCTGCATGTGGTACGCGCCGAACAAAGGCCGCCGCCACACGGCGATCCGCGCCGAAGGCGCCTTCAACGCGGTCATGCACGACTTCACGATCGGTTTCAACAAGGCCGAGGCGCTCAACACCGTGCTCGAAACCGGTAAGGACGGCGGGCAGGGCGTCATCGACAACCTTCGCATGAACGCCAAGCTTGTCAACGAGAGCGCCAAGCAATATGAGAAGTATTTCAAAGGCAAGGTCTTCTGATCGGCAAGAAGATGAAAAGGGCGGGTCGCGAGAAGGCCTCCACGGCTTTCTGCAAAATCACGCGTGCCGCTCACGCGATCATCGAAGGCCCGCCCCGACCGGCTTTGTACAAGCCGGACTCCCAAAACGCTACTCTTGATCTTCCACCACAAGACGATAGAAGCGGAGACTGTTCAAATCCGCATCGATATGCGTGTTCATCGGCGGAGTGGCCTCGATGTGCGACTTGTACAGCAGAAATCCGTCGCCCAGATCGGTGCAGCGATAGAGCGTGTATTTCTGTCCCCAGTAACTGTTCCAGGAGAGCACAGCGCCTTCTTCCGTCACCTGCATGCTGAGCGCAATGGCATTCAACGTGTAAGTGGCGGAGAGTTGGTTGTCGCCATCGCTCCATTCGCAAACTTTGTCGAGGCTGTCGACATAGGCGCGCAAATGCTGCGTGCCCGGCTCATTTCCGATTGTCAGGTTTTGGAACAGGACCGTTTTGGACTCGCCCGGCAGCAGGACGCCTACATTCTGATAGGCGACGCCTGCCTCGCCGACCGCCACGGTCCCCGGCGCATTGAGGTACAGAGTCAGCCGCCCGGCATCGGCCGCCAAGTCTCCATGGTTGCTGACCGTTACCTGAACAGAGAAGGGTTCGTTGGTGAGCGTGGGCTTGCTGACAAAATCAACAGCCGTCACCGCAAAATCGGCACGCTGCCACGCGGCACCGGAGGACGTTCCGTCGCCTGGAGTCGAAGGGGAGCCGATCTTGATGGTCGCACCGTCCGCGTCGGAGACATTCGCGTATCCGTTCCAGCGCGTGCCGTCGCTGTGCACAGGCCGTCCGGTGACGGTTCCGTGCAGAACCGTGTCGGACGACACGTTCAGCAGCGTGGCTCTCAACGTCGCGCTCTCGCCTGCGCCGAGGGGCTGACCCAGGGCGCCGATCGTCCCCAGCACGGTGTCGGTGACGCGAACCTGATCGAGCGAGGTGTTGCCGACATTTGTCACGCGATAGGAAACCGTCACATCCGAGCCGCCCAGCACCGTCAGAACGGCACCGTCGGCCGCATCGCCTGCCGTCGTCGTTAAACGAACGGCGGGCGTCGCCTCGGCTTCTGTGCAGACAGTGCCGCGGAACGGGTAGCGGTGGAACTCGAAGCCGTCCGTCGTTGTCACACTGCCGCCGAAGACGCCGAAGCCCTCAAAGGCACCGCCGCTGAACGTGCCGCTGGCATAAGGCGCCATGACGGCACCTTCGTGCGTGAAGCCGGACGTGCTGATCAGGGTCGCATCGGGATAGTTGAAAAGAATGCGGTCATTCGGGATGCCTGTCAACCGAATGGCGCCATTGGACAACTCCACCACGGAGCCGCGGATGTTGAAGACCACCGTGCTGGATTTCGGCGCGGTAATCAGAATATCCATCTGAGACCCGTTCCAGTCGGCCACATCAACATTGAAAACATTCAGCGTTTCGTTGGTCCCGACGAAGGTCATGGTATTGCCGTCGGACTTGTCGAGATCCTTTGTCGCGACGCCGCGGTCGGACATGGTGGAAATCATCGCGCTGGCGAGCCTCACCTGGCTGAATATCTGCTCGAAGGTGGTCCCGCTGCCATCGTCAGGCACGTTGCCGTTATCGTCCAGTGTCACGGGGGTGACCTGTCTCGGAGTAACGCCCCAACGGCCTGGCCCATAGTAAGAACCGCCGTACACGATATCGCCGTTAATGCCCCACGAGCCGTCGTAAAGATCGCCCCGCACGATCAGCATGTCCGCTCGCCCTGTCAGCGGAGGAAGCGCTTCGCCGCCGGCATCAAAGTAGAGGCCAATGCTGTAGCCGTCGTTAAACCGCGCCGTGCCGCCGACGGCAAGCCGTCCGCCGGTGTCGCCGCCCGTGGCCGTGAAGTCTCCCAGGATCAGCGCGTTGAAATTTTCCCCGATGGTCATCTTAGCGCAGAACCCCGGAGGAAGTCCCCCGCACACGCCGGCGTCCCAAGTCAAGTCGCGCTGGCCGTCTGAGAGCGTGATTGCCGTCGTAAGCCCGGTTGTCTGATCCGCATCGCTGTCCGCCGCGCCATCGGTCCCTTGTCCGCAGGTGGTAAACCGCCACAACGTTGACGGCAGGGTAAAGCGCAGGGAATAGGTGCCCGCCGCCAGATTGTCGAACAGATAGCTTCCGTCGGACGCGGTGACGGCCGAAGACAATGTCGCGCCAGCGGCGTCGCGCAGGGTCACCGTCACGCCGATCAGCCCCGGTTCGCCAGCGTCCTGCACCCCATTGGCGTTCGCGTCCACCCAGACACGGTCTCCCAGCGCGGCGCGCACCGAGGGCAGAACCTGCACGACAGCGTCATCGCTGTCGGACACGTCCTGCAATCCGGCAATCGGATCGTCCTGCGGCGTCACGGGAGTCCCCGTCACCGTGCCCACATTCGTCACGTCGGCAGACAGGGGCGCAGCCGCAGTCAGACTCGCCTCGGCTCCCGGCGCCAACGCCGTGCCGATAACGCCGACAAATCCGAGCTTGTCATCGGTCACGACCAGATTATTGAGGTACGTGTTGCCGATGTTTTTCACGGCATAGGTGTACGTCACGGTTCCCGGCCCGATGATCGTGCAGGTATCCCCATCCAGCGCGGTTCCCGCCGTCTTGACCAACGTTACCGCCGGTTGCGGCAGCCACATTCCGGCATCCAGAGTCATGTTCGTGGCGCCCTCGGGCACGGCGACGGCTGGCGTCAGTCCGGTCTCGGGAGCAGCATCGCTGTCGAGCGCGGTGCTGTCGCCCTCGAAAGTCGCACTCAGCAGATAACCGGCAGGAACTGCAAACAGAACCCGATAGTTTCCCGGCAACACATTCTCGAACCGGTATCCGCCGTTCGCATCGGTCACCGCATTCGCCTCCAGCGCGTTTCCGTCCGCATCGCACAGCCGCACGTCCACACCCGCGAGCCCGGCTTCGCCCGCATCCTGAATGCCGTTCGCGTTCGAGTCAAGCCACACGAAATCGCCCAGCGCGGACAACGCTTTCAGCCGCACGACGGCATCGTCCGTGCCGGTGACGTCGGCGAGGCCCAGCATCTCTCCGCTCTGCATGCAGGGAGTCGCCGCGACCGACCCCACATTGGTCACCGTTGCGGAGACCTCGACCGTCTTGGTCAACGCCGCCGTAGCTGACGGGGCCAGCGGGCCGTCCACGGTTCCGACGGCCCCGAGTTTATCGTCGGTCACGGCCAGATTTTTTAGCCAGGTGTTGCCCACGTTCTGAACTTGATACACGTAGGTCACTGAGCCTGCTCCGTTCAGCGTGAAGACATCGCCGTCCAAGGCGGTCCCAGCCGTCTTGATCAGACGAACGCTCGGAACCGGATCAGGCAAGGCCTGGTTTTTGACCGTGTGCGTCGCGCTTTCGCCTCTGCTTGTGAAGGTGCCGAGGCCCGACGTGCACGTCCAGCCTTCCGGCAGTCCGATTTCCGTGACGACATACGAAACGCCGTTTGAAATCATCAGCGCCGGAGCGACATACGAGCCGAACCCGGGGCCATCGCCGCTGGCGTTATCACCCGATTTGATCCAAATGCCGACGATGCCTTTGCCGGCGTTCGCGCCGGTTCCGGCGAACGTCTGGCAGTATCCGGTCAGACGGTCGAACTTCTGCTCGGCGCCGTCCGCAAACTTCAGCACCACATTGGACAGATTTTTTGTCGAATACGCCGTCACGGCCTGCGAGATGCCGTCGAACGTCGCGCTGACCAGCTCGGGCCAATTCGCGCCCGCCCCTTCCGGCTTCAGCACGGCCGAGGTGATCGCCGGCGGGTTCGTGGCTCCCGCGGAAAACGCGAGCGCCACCCACGCATAGGCGTTTGAGGCGATCACCGTCACGTTGGACACGAGTGCGGGCGTCGAAGACAACAGGTTCCCATCGGCGTCATACCACTGTTTGGAAAGCGTCACGGTGCCGTGGCTTACGCCGTCCAGCACGGCCACGATCGCCTGGTCCGTATCTGACACCGGCGATGTGCCGGGAATCGCACCGCCGGTTGGCGTGCAGGGCGTTGCGACAACCGTTCCCTCGTTCGTCACCGTCGCCGACACGGTTGCGTCCAGCGTCAGAATGGCCGAAGCGCCCGGCGCAACAGGGCCTGCCACAGCTCCGACGGTGCCGAGTATATCGTCCGTCACGGTCAGATCTTTCAGCCAGGTGTACCCGGTGTTTGTCACCACATACGTGTAGGTCACAAGATGCGAGCCGCAAATCGGGTAGACGTCGCCGTCCAGAGCCGTCCCCGCCGTCTTCACCAGCTTGACGGCGGGGGCGTGGCTTTGGGTTGCCTGGTTCTTGACCGCATGCGTGGCGCAGCCCCCGGCGCATGTGAACGTGCCGAGGCCCGCAGCGCAGGCCCAGCCGCCCGGCAGCCCTGTTTCCGTCACCGTATACGTATCGCCGCCGGCGATCATCAGGGCGCGCCCAACGTATGTCCCGTACCCGGAGCCGTCGCCACTCTTGTTGTTCCCCGATTTGATCCAAACGCCGATCACCGTCTTGCCGGCGTTCGCCCCTGTGCCGGAGAAAGTCTGAGAATAGCCGGTGAGGCCGTCAAACTTCTGTTCGGCGCAATCGGCAAAAAGCAAGACCACGTTGGACAGGTTTTTCGTGGAGTTCGCGGTCACGCTTGTGTCGCTGTTGAACGTGGCGCTGATTTCGGCCGGCCAGGAGGAGCCCGCCCCGTCGGGCTTCTGCACCGCAGATGTCAGAATGGGGCGCGACGTGTCCCCCGCGGGATAGATGACCCGCATCCAAGCTTTGGAGCCGGTCAGCGTGAGGGTGACCGTTTGCGAAAGCGAAGGCGGAGCGGACAATTCGGAGCCGTCAGCCGCACACCACGTTTTGACGAGGGTCACAGACTCGTGTGCAGCGCTCGCTGAACAAAACGTTTGCGGGTTGCTTTCGGCCGAACCGTTTGATGCCACAGACCAGATGCCTACGAGCGTCAATGCCATAAGGGCCGTTTGGAATGCCGGGTCTGATGGGCGCATGTGTTTCATGATTAGGTCTCCAGTCCGAACAGGGTTTGATCGCCGACGCTCAACACCATCACCATCTCGTCTAAACGGGAAGATACATTTTGTCAAACCGGCGACGTTTTGTCACCCAACAAAAGCACACGTTCATTTCGTTGGGCGCATCCGCAGGCCACCGTCTGTGGGCCGTGGGCGTGGGGCCACGACGACGGCCAGTCCACGCGCGCGCTTTCGCCCTACCCGAACGCAGTCGCGTTTTCCGGGCATTCCCACACCACACTCACGGACGAGCGCTCGGTCTGGCGCGGGGCGTTCACGTCGGCCGGCACGTCGTCACTCAGTTACACGTGTGTCCCGGGGCCGCGCGAAAACGCCAGCACGCTCAACAACGCGATGCGCGAACACCTTTCGCATTCTCCGAGGTCGCGGCCCCCACGGGCGTACGGCCCGCTCGGACTCCTCCTGTTCACGGGCCCTCATGGCGAGCCGCAGAATGTCGTTGCAGACCAGTCGGCGCAACCGTTCTTCCTGCACGTTCAGGAGGCCGGCCCATTTCAACTGCGGCCCGTGACGCCTGTGCCGTGACGTTCTCTGAGCGCCCTGCAAGGGGGGGCGAGGCGTCTGAGCTACAGGGAGACGTCGACGGTGGCGCCGGCTTTCGACAGCTTGGTCGGGACGGTTTTGCTGGTTCCGTTGTGCGTGACCGTGATCTCGTAGTCGCCGAGGAAGCCGCGCGTGCGGGCCGTGCCGTCCGCGGCGCTCTCGAGCGCGGCGGACGTCCACCACGTCTTCGTCACGAGGTCGAGCCAGACCTGGCCGGCGGGGGTGAGGGACCAGTCGCTGCGGTAGTAGGCCGCGTTGGGGCGCCAGTGGGCGTTCTGCCAGAAGCCCCACGTCAGTACCGCGGTGACCGCGGGGTGGCTGAAGACCGTGGTCAGGAAGTCGCGGGTGAAATCGGCCTGCAGCTGCTCGTCGGTGGTGTCGATGTCGTGCTCGGTGATGGAGATGTCGAGGCCGAGCGCGGCGAAGCGGTCGAGGATCGCCAGCATGCGCGCGGGAGGGGTGGGGGCACCGCCGAAGTGCGCCTGCATGCCGAGTCCCGTGATCGGCGCGCCGCCGTCCTTGAGGAAGCGCAGCGTCTGCTCGAAGTGGTCCTGGTGGCGCGTGTCCAGGCCGCCCGCGGAGAGGATGGCGTAGTCGTTGAGCGTGAGCCGCACGTCGGGGTCGTTCTCCCGCGCGAGCTTGAACCACGCGATCAGCTCGCCGTTGCCCAGGATGTCTGTGACGTCGTGGTTGTCGTAGGGCTCGTTGACCACGTCCCAGTCCACAAGGCGTCCCCGCAGGGCCGCGACCTCGTCGGCGATGTGGCGGTTGATGCGCTGGCGCAACGCCGCGGGGTCGCCCTTGAGTGCTTGCAGGTCCTTCGGCGTGTTGCGCCACGAGGGCCAGATCAGGTTGTGGCCGCGCACCTCGATGCCGCGCGCCCGCAGCCAGTCCGTGGCCTTGAGAATGTCCGCGTGATGGGCAGGGTTGTCCCAGCTGTGCCACTTCATGTCGTTCTCGAACACCACGCGCGTGAAGTGCTTCTCGATGACGGAGCGGTACTTCTCGCCGTCGGCATCCTGCTGCAGAATGCCTTTGACGGTGACGGCCGAGCCCCAGCCGAAGGCGTGGCGCTTCATGGCCACCGTCACCTTTGCGCCGGGCAGCGGCTGGCCCGCCGCATCCGTCACTCGCACGCGGAGGTCGGCTTTGCGGTGCTGCTCGATGCGCGCCGCGGCGGCCGCGCGCCACGGGGCGTCGGGCGCCTGGCCGGCGTAGGCGGCCCGGGTGCGCGGCAGGCGGCCCATGTCGTAGCCCTTGCCGTAGGAGAAGACCTCGAAGTCCGCGATCTCGAGGGTCTGCTCCAGCGCGCCGAGGTGGAAGCCGGACGAGGCCTTGCCGGCCTCGTAGGTGTTGAGCGACTTGAAGGGCAGAAAATACTCCTTCCACTCGCGCCCGAGGTCGATGTCGAGGCCGAGCGACTTCTCGTTCGGCGGGCTCCCGCGCTCGAAGATGGCGCAGGCGCGGCCTTCGCCGCTCTCGGTCTTGGCGGCCACGGTGCGGCCGTAGAAGCGCGCCCAGAGCACCTCGCCCTTCTCGACCCGGCGGGTGGTGCGGAACTGGAACTGGATGCCCCAGGCGTGGCCGGGCTTGGCGGTGACCTCGCAGCGCAGGGCCTCGGCGAAGGGTTGGCCGTCGACCTTCACGCGCGTCAGCGTCCCGTATTGCGAGGGCGTCGCCTCGCGCAGCGTGCCGATGGCGTTGACGGGAATGACCGGCACGCCGCCCTCCGGCGCGGGCGTGGCGGCGAGGAAGAGGGGCAGGAGGGCGAAGAGCGCGAAGAGGCGTGTGTTCATGATTGTCCTGTTTGCTTCGGCACGTTTCCGACAATAAAGGAACAGGCGCGGTCCGGCACCATAGGTTTTTTTGTCGTGGGCCCGTCCCGTATACCAACCCGATTGGCGACTACATTAGCAAGGATTTTGCCGGTTTGTCGAGACGGGGACGAGGAGGAGGGCGCGGCGCCAGTCGGCCCTATTCGCGCGGCCCGACGGGGCGCGAGGGGTTGGAAAGCGCCTGTTCGGCAACCGGTGCCGGGCACTCGGAGACCAAGACCGCCGTGTCGGGCGCCTGGCCGGAGTAGAAGGCGAGATAGTGCGTGCCGCCGATCACGGTGGCGTTCACGTTGCCCGCATCGATCGGGATCTTGCTGCCGATGGCGACCGCCTCGGATACGGGCCAGTTGAGGGGATGGCCGAACACGCTGTCGGGGGCGGCGACCCGGCGCCGAAGGATGCCGCGCCCGCGCTGATAGTAATAGTTGCTGAGCAGGCCGGTTTTGGCGTCGAGGATCAGGCTCGGAGTGGAGGCGGAGACATCGCCGATGTTGGTCTGCTTGCGCGTCCATGTCGCGCCGTAGTCGGTGGAGATCATCTGGAACTGAAAGCGTCCCCCTTCGGCCCGTCCGATGGCCAAAATCTTGCCGTCGCCGAGATAGACGGCCGAGGGCTCGGTCGCCCACTCCTGCTTGGTCAGCCCGGACTCGACGGGAGTCTGCACCCAGGTCGCGCCATTGTCGCGGCTGGTCAGCGTGCCCCACGAGTGGCTCGTGTCTTCAGCGTAGCGCCCGCCGAACCACAGGGCCATGAGCCCGACGGTGGGGACCGCGAAGACGTCGGTGATCTGCACGGGGGTCACGGCGAGCGTCGGCGTCGCCACGCGCGTGAACGTCACGCCGTCCGTGGTGCGGTAGAGGTCGTGGTTCCAGTCCTTCCCGATTCGGCGTACCCAGAGGAGCATCGCCCCCGTGGCGTCCAGCCCCTTGCCGACGGTGACCTCGCCGTAGCCCGGCGTGTTGGCGACCACCGTTTCCTTCGTCCACGTTTTTCCGCCGTCCGTGGAGGTGCGCGCGTAAACCGCGCGGACGTCTTCGCCGATCGAGTGCGCCGTGCCGCGGCAGTACACGCAGACCAGCTTCCCGCCGATGGCCTGGATCATCGGCCACGAATTGTAGCCGCTCACGTTCTCCACGACATGCGGCGCCGCGAGCGCGTCCAAGGGCGTTACCTTGACCAGGACCAGGCCGGTGGGGTGGGTGAAGGTGTCGGCCGGATCGCCGGGTTCCCGCTGAATGCGCACCCACAAGGGTGCGTTCGGCTCCATGGGGTAGTAGGACTCCAGGACGATGGTGCGGGTGTGGAACGGTGCGGCGGGCAGCGCTGTGCGCACAGGGGCGCCCAGAGCATACCGGGACGAGAAGGGGGTGCCCTCCACCAACTGCGACAGATGGCACCGGTAGACATCCTCATAGCTGGGACTGGTCGACGCGTCGGTCGTGGTCACGACGATCTCGACCTTTACGGCGGCGCACCCGCTGGGGAGGCCGGGCACGAGCCCGGCGACAGACTGCCCGACCGTGTTGCCCGAGAGAGACCAGACCGGGATCTGTGTGGACCCGTTTGACATGGGCACGAGCGAGGGTTGGCCCGTCGCGATCGACAGGTCGTTGGCGCTCAGACAGATCGGGGCCCCCGCGCACCGTCCGGACAGTCGGGCATCAGAAACCTGTGCGGGGTGTTCCGCCTGTGTGTCGGAGGTGCTCCGGCATCCGTTCGCCATTACGAAAAGGGCCAGCATGGGGATGAGAATCGGTTGTTTCACGGTTTTCCTTTCGCTGACGTCGAGCGCTTGTCGCGTCTGCCTGTCGAGTGTCCTACCCCCGGGGCGGCGCAACCAACCACTCTCGCCCCGCAGGCCAAAAACATGAGTCTAACACGATCACTTGATGAAGCCGGCGTTGCACCAGTCGCCGTGGTCGCTCTTGTTGCCGTCGCCGGCGGACTCGGAGAGGATCACGACGCGCTCGGCGTCCTTGGGCAGCTCGACGTCGAAGTGCCAGCGCTCGCGCTGGCCGAAGCGGATGACGGGCGAGACGGCGAGCACGCGGCGGCCGTCCGCGGCCTCGGCCGCGACGCTGAAGATGACGCTGGACTGGTTCTGCGGGCGCTGGCTCTCGTCGATGCCCGCAACCGCGACGAAGCGCCGCCACGCCGGGTCGCGCGCGTAGACCGCGTAGCCATCGGCGTGGATGCAGACGCCGGAGGCGTAGGTCGCCTGCCCGAGGCGCAGCGGGCCGTTGAGTGAGGTGCCGACCTTGAGGGAACCCCAGCCTACCGCCGTCTTGAGCGGCTTGAGGCTGTCGAGCTTGACGTCGGGCTTGGGCGGCACGTTGCCGAACTGCGGGATTTCGGGCACGGTGAAGGTGGTGGCCTGCGCTGCGCCGCGCGCGCCGGCGAAGGTGAAGGGCACGACCTCGTAGCGATAGGTCTTCCGCGACGCGACGCGGGTGTCGCGCCAGAGGCCGCCGAGCGCGGCGGGCGCGACGGTCTGGCCGTCGCGGCGGATCTCGCAGGCGCGGGTGTTGCTCTGCCAGGTAAGGGTCACGGGGCCGTAGATGTCGGGCATCTCCGCCTTGAGGCCGGAGGCGGCGGGCGTCAGGGCGAGCGCGGGTTTGTCGGAGAATGTCACCATCCAGGCGACCGGCCCGCCGCTGCCGCAGCTGAAGGCGACGCGCACGAGGCCCTCCTCGGCCTTCGGCTCGAAGAGCGTGGTGGCGGGTGCGTCCGGCGTATTGGCGTTGGAGTAGGCGTCGTCGGGCCGGGTCACCTGGCCTTCGCCGGGGGCGATGGTCAGCTCGTAGCCGTTCGGGCCGGTGAGCGAGGCGGAGGCGACGGCGGCACCGCGGACGAGGCCGTCCGCGCCCCCGGCGGTGCCGGTGTAGGTGAGGATGCGCAGCTCGTTGCGGTCGCCGGCGACCGCTTGGCAGACGCCGGAGAGCGTGCGCGTCTTGGCGTCCCAGCGCTCGGCGGTGACGTCGACGATGCCCTGGGTGATGTGGCGCGCAGTGGAGATCAGCTGCGGGCGGTCGAGCACGGGGCGCACGGCCAGCACGGCGCAGGACTGCGGCCGCAGGGTCTGGACGAGGCGGCCCTTGAAGGGCGGCGTGAGCGAGTTGCTCCAGAAGTCGAAGGCGATGTGCTCGCCCGCGCCGTCGAGGCCGAGCTTGGCGAGCGGCTCGTCGACGGTCCGCTCCGCGCTCTCCCAGTTGAAGAGCCCGAGCACGTCGCGGCGCGGGTGGTCGGCGGTGGCGGCGTCGGTGACGGTCCAGAGGCCGGGGATGCGGTTCTCGAAAAGGTCGGCGGGGCGCGCCACGGCGCTGTGCGAGGGCATGGTGCGCTTGAGGAGGTCGAGGCGCTCGGGCGGCAGCCGGTCGTAGTGCTCGCTGCTGCTGTTCATCGCGCCGCTGAGCGTGACCCACGAGCAGATGGCCTGCGCGTGCTCGAGCGGCAGGGATGCGCGGACGTAGAGCGGGTCGGGATCGTTGTACCAGACGCGGCGGTTGAGGAAGTACTGCCAGGCGCCGAACTCGGGCCCGCGCATCATGGCGGACCAGTTCGCGCCGTTGTCGGGGCCGATGCGCATGGCGTCCACGCGGCCGAAGGCGGCGCCGGCGCTGCGCATGTTCTGCGGGGTGCAACAGCCGAGCAGGAAGACGTCTTTGCCCGCGGTGTCGCGCACGAGCTTGAGGCTGTTGCGCATCATCTGGATCTGGGTGATCTGCGGGTCGGCGAGCGCCGCCTGGCCGATCTCGTCCTCGCGGAAGGTGTCGCAGACGTAGTTGAGGTTGAGCGACGCGCCGGTGTAGAGGCCGTCCATTTTAAGGTACGTGTAGCCCCAGTCGCGCGTGATCGTGCGGATGACGTCTTTGAGGTAGGCCTGCGTGTCGGGTCGGGTGAGGTCGAAGCAGGTGCCGCCCCAGCGCGTGTCGAAGGGCTTGCCGTCGGGCTTTTTGGCGAACCACGCCAGCTTGTCCGCGAACCACGGGTCGTCGCTTGAGCCCGCGAAGGGGATGAGCCAGAGGCCGGCGGTCATGCCCGCCGTGTTGATCATCGCGGCCGTGGGCTGCATGCCCGAGGGGTAGGGGCCTTGGGGGTTGTAATTGATAAAGACCTTCTTGGGGCCGTTCGTGGAATGGCCGAGCTGCCAGCCGTCGTCGATCTGGATCACACCGAGGCCGAAGGGCTTGAGAACCTGCGAGGCGAAGGCGGTGCGGCCGGTGAGGACGTTCTCGCGCGAGGCGCCGTCGACGTACCAGGTGCAGTGCACGGTCGGCATGGGGGGCAGATGGATGTCGTAGACCTTGGCGATGGCGTCGGCGTAGGCCTCGAGGCCGAGGCGGGCGTCTTCGAAGCAACCGACCGCGAGGGTCTCGGACGTCTCGGCCTGGCCGGGGGCGAGCAGGAGGCGGCCGTAATCCACGTGCGGCAGGAGTCGGACGGCGTCGTTGGTGACGCTCATGCGCACGACGCCGCTGCCTCGGTCGGTGGTGATCCAGCCCGCGACCACACCGCGTCGGGTGGCGGGGTCGGCCACGGCGGTCCACATGTAACTGCCGGGATTCTTGTCGGGCTTCAGCAGGCCGCCCGTACCGAGCGAGTTCAGCGAGGCGGCGGGAAGACCGAGGCTCAGCGTCAGGGACGGATATGCGACGCGGTTGGTGACGGCCTGCGCCGCGCCGTTCTTGAGGATGGTGCGGAAAAAGATGAAAGGCTGGTTTTTGAAGATCAGGACTTGGTCGCGCCGGCCGTCGGGGTAGACCGCCTCCAGCGCTTCGCCGGCACCCAAGCGCGTGTCGTTCGCGCCGGCCGTGCGGACCGTCGCGCCGGTGTCCGCGAAAGCCTCGACGGTGGCGAACGCGGCCCGCGAAGCCCCGTTTACGAGTGTGAGCCGGCCGTTCTGCTCATTGAAGACGGCCTGAACCTGTTCCCGGCCGATCGACAGCTCGGCGGCTGCGGCGGCGCCTGCGGCAAACAGGAGGCACCCGATTCCTATTCTGTGAAAAACAGCCATTCGTTTTCCCTCACGTGTCCCGATTAAAAAGTAATGTACCGTTTTGAAGCGCTGCCCACAAGCGGACGCGACAGGAAAAAAGAGGGCCGGGCTGTTACGCCCGGCCCCATTCACGCTCAGCGTCAAACGCGCGGACTATTCGCCGTAGACGATGGTGGTGACTTCGTTGAAGAGGAAAAGGATGTTTTTCACATCGTAATTGACGTGGTGGACCTTCGTGATGCCGCCGTTCCGCATCGCAGCGTCGATCGAGGCGTCGCCCGAATTGAACAGGATGATGGCGGTGGCTTTGGCCATGCCCATCTTGGCGGGACGGACGTTGTTGTCGATCACGGGATCGGACACCATGTGGTCGATGGTGATGGCGGCATGCGATGTGCCCTTCAAGGGCATGACGCCGCACCCGGTCATGAAGCTCGCGCAGGCGAACAGTGAACACAAGACGACCAGCTTTTTCATATTACGTTTTTCCTTTCGTTTGTGATGAATACGGTCTGCAATCACGTTTAACCGAATGGAAATATGACACACAATCAGATTGAACGCAAGTCGTGTCCTGAGCCACGGCCTTTTCTTTTGGTTTTGTGCGGACAGATTTTTTCCCGCGAATCTTCGCGAATAAGAGCCGTTTCTGATTTTTTAACGCTGATCGCTAAAAATCAGAAACGGTAGCTTCGGCTAAGGCCGCTCCCATTCGCGAAGTTTCGCGGGAAAACAAACCTCCTGTTGCCGCACGGTCAGTTACGGGGCGTCGCTGGCGAGCCGTGAGGTGCAGGTGGATGCGGGGGCGTCACTGCAGACCGGCCATGGCGGAGCGCGCGTCGCTCCGGGGCAGGTCTTCTCCGGCGGCAGCGCGGTGTCGGGTCTGCTGCAGGTCGGGACGAATGGTGTCATTGCCTCCCGCTCGGCCATGGCACTGACGGTGGACGCGTCGGCCAGAGTGGTGCGCCTCGCCACGCCGACCGGAACGCTGATCTCGGTGAAGCAGCACGTGGGAGACGGTCACCGCGCCAAAACAACGGCAGAGGAATTTTTTAAGGCTTGCGCAGGATGCGATTGTCTGGTAAAGAGAGTCTCATATCGGGCCAAGAACGAGGATAGCGAAGGAGAGGGCTTATGGAGCAGAGACAGATTTTCATTACGGACAATGACGCCCGGCGTCTCGGAGAGATTTTGGGCGTCGCCGGCGAGTTCAAATACCGAGACCGGCGCGATCTGGAGGCGTTGGCCGGCGAACTGCGCCGCGCGAAGATCGTGGGGGCGCAGGTCGTTCCCAAGGATATCGTGACGATGAACACGCGCCTGGTGCTGGAGGACCTCGACAGCCGGCAGCAGATGGAGTTCACGCTGGTGTTTCCCGCCGAGGCCGATGTCGATAAACACCGGATATCCGTTCTTTCGCCGGTCGGAACCGCCGTTCTCGGCTATGCCGAAGGGGATGTGGTCGAGTGGACTGTGCCGGCGGGACGTCGCCGTCTGTTGATCAAGAAAGTGGTGTATCAGCCGGAGGCGTCTGGCGATTTCCACAATTGATTTGGAGGTTTCGCGGCGGAGGGGACTCGCCATAGTGAGCGGTCTTTCACCGTCATGCATGTGCCAGAGCCAGTCGCCCCGGCTTTTCCGGCGCTGCATCTGAAACGAGGACACCTGCGTTTTGCCGTGGCCAACCGTGTGTCGCGTCGGCTATAATTCACCTGAGAGTCTGGAACGGGCGCGATCGGATCTCGGCCTGTGCTGGGGGATGATGCGATGCGAACTGGAGGAGCGTTGCGTATGGCCAAGCACATGTGTGTTGTCTGCGGCTGGGTCTACAGGCAGGATCGAGGCGATCCGTTTCACGGCGTCGAGCCCGGCACTCCCTTCGAGGAAATCCCCGACGACTGGGCGTGTCCCCAGTGCGGCGTCCACAAAGACCAATTTACGCCCCTGTGACGGGCGGGCCGATATCTGTGATGTCGCCTTAGCGACCTTCAACTGCCGCGGACGATGCGTCCGTAAACTCTGACACTGACAAAAGGAGCTGAAGATGAAAGCGAGAAAGATGTGTGACGGCGTGCAGTGGATGGGGTTTGTCGACTGGAACCGCAGGCTTTTCGATTCGCTGATCCCTCTTCCCGACGGGACAAGCTACAACGCTTACCTCGTCAGGGGAACGGAGAAAACCGCGCTCATCGACGCCGTGGATCCGGCCGTTACCGACGTTTTGCTGAGCCAGCTTGCAGACGCGGGACGCGTCGATTTCGTGATCGCGCAGCACGCCGAGCAAGACCACTCCGGCGCCATCCCCGCGGTGCTGGCCATGCACCCGCAGGCCGTGGTCCTGTGCACGGCCAAGGCCAAGCCGCTGCTGATCGACCACCTGGATATTCCGGAGGCGCGGATCCGGACGGTCGCGGACGGGGAGGCGCTGGAGCTAGGCGGCAAGACGCTCAGGTTTGTGCACACGCCCTGGGTGCACTGGCCGGAGACGATGTGCACCTTTCTTGCCGAGGACGGAATCCTGTTTTCCTGCGACTTCTTCGGTTCGCACCTCGCCACGACGGACCTTTACGCCGGCGGCGACCCCGCGGTCTGCGAAGCCGCCAAGCGGTATTACGCCGAGATCATGATGCCCTTCCGCGCCGCCATCCACGGGAACGTGAAGAAGGTCCGCGCCCTTCAGCCCCGCCTGATCGCGCCCAGCCACGGCCCCGTCTTCGACCGTCCCGAGTGCATCCTGTCGGCTTACGAGGACTGGATATCCGACCGCGTCTCGAACCTTGTCGTCATCCCCTACATCTCGATGCACGGCAGCACGGAGGCGATGGTCCGCCACCTTGTCTCGGCGCTGGCCGAGCGGGGCGTGAAGGTGCAGACGTTCGAGCTCTCGGTCGCCGACATCGGCAAACTTGCAATGGCGTTGGTGGACGCCGCGACCGTCGTGATCGGCACGCCCACGGTCCATGTCGGACCCCATCCGAGCGTGATCTCGGCCACGCATCTGGCCAACGCGCTCCGGCCCAAGCTCAAGTATGCGGCGGTCATCGGTTCGTACGGATGGGGCACGAAGGCCGTCGAGCAGATCTCTGCCCTGATCCCTAACCTAAAGGTCGAGGTCCTGGGCGCGCTGATGTGCAAGGGACGGCCCCGTGAGGACACGTTCGCGGCGTTGGACGCGCTGGCGGACACGATCCGCAACAGACATTCGGCGAACTGAGTATGAATCCCCGCTCCGCGCAGTCTGCCGCGCACGAAACGGTTTAACGCGATGCGGAAAAATTAGAGAGTCGACAGTATTTCAGTACTAAAATACCATAATATCAATTGGGGCAGAAAAGGCCTGCCCCGGCCCGCAGGCAAAATGGAAGGAGAATGAAGTATGAAGGCGATAGTGAACAGCGAAGCGTGCATCGGATGCGGTCTTTGCGCGACGGTCTGCCCGGCGGTCTTCGAGATGGTCGGAGACGTGGCCGTTGTGAAGGTGGACCCGGTGCCTTCGGAAAGCGAGGCAAGCTGCCGCGAGGCACGTGATGGCTGTCCGGTCGAGGCGATAACCGTCGAGGGGTAGAGGCGCCTTGAAACGGGCCTCTGAAAAGAGTGTGCCGCCTGTGTAGGGGACGTCGCTGATTTCGGACCATAAAACGGAGGGTAAGATCATGGACAATGAAAGAGCAGTCAGCACAACACAGGTGTCGGCAATCTTGGCGGCGGGTGTGGCTTAGGCGTTCGTGGCGGGCAGCGCTCTGGCTCACGGCGATATGCGCCGTCGCCAATACGGGCGAGCGCCGCTTTTGCTGCAAAGGGGTGGAAAATCTTCAGAGGTAAGGAGAAAAAGACATGGTAGGAGCTTTAGTTGCTGCAGTGGTTTTGAAAGGGGCATATCCGCTGTTGGTTACGCCCTACACGGAAAAAGCGGAACTGGATCGCGATGTCCTGGTCCGCGAGGCGGAATACGTCGATGCGCAGGGCGTGGGCGGCGTGATCTGGCCGACGGCAAACGAAATCAACACTCTCGACGAGTTTGGCGAGTACGAGTCGGGACTGACGGCGCTTGCCGATCGCTGGGCAAAGGGCGGTGTGAAGTCCCGGCTTACGGCGGTCTGTTGCGGAACCAACTCCGCCGCGGCGCTGAAGCGGGTTGGGCTTTGGGACGCCATCGCGAGCCAGCGCGGCATTTCGGCGGCGATTCTGGCACGTCCTCCGGACGACGCCAAGACCGATGCCGCGATGGAGGCATACTACCGTTCGCTCGCGGCGAAGACATCGCTTCCTGTGATCATTCAGACTTTCTGCAAAATGACGAATCCGCAGCCGTCGGTGGATCTGCTGGTGCGGCTTTCCCGGGACTTTCCGGATACCTACGGGTATTTCAAGGAAGAGTCGAATCAGCCGAATGTCAACGACCGCATCGCCGCGCTGATGGCCGCGAAACCCGTCGTGAAGGGTGTCTTCTCCGGTTGGGGGGCGAGTCAGTTCCTGTATCAGGGACCGCGGCTCGGGACGACCGGCATCATCACCCAGCGTCCCATGTACGCTGGGCTTCTCCAGAAGATGCTTGATCTGACGGCAACGGGGAAAACGGCCGCAGATTCCGAACTTGCGGACGCCTTCGGACGGTATCTCATGATGGTCAATCTCGGCGAGGTGTTCAAGTCGGAGGGAACGGACGGCGGCACGATGCGGGGACCTCACCTCGTGGTGTTAAGGCGGCTCGGCGTGTTCCGCAATACGCTCACGCGTGCTGTCGATGGGAATGGACGCAAGAGCGTAAAGTCCTTCGATCTCCCTCCAAACGCCGTTGAGGAGATCGACGCGCGCATTAAGAGCGCGGGACTTCAGGTCTGGTGAGCGCGGTGAGCGAGGTCGGCACGTGGGCGCTCTCGATCAACGAACAGGGTCAAGAACTCGGCGATTTCTACGTGCCCGAACCCTAGCGTGACGTCTACTGCCGCTGTGACCTCCATCCGCGGTGCCGTTCGACGGGCGGCGTGAACGGGCATCTCGAGGTTCGCTAATGGGCGATGTGTTTTTTGAGAAGTTCAGTTTCCATTTGGGTCCTTCATTCTCCAAACTGGCCGTTCCATTGCTGCTTACAGGGGCGTCAGAGTCACATCGCGACTTTTGACAATTGGCTTGCGGGAAAACCTCCAGAGCGTGCTTTCCCCCTTGCCCCTCCCGGTGCGTTCACAAGTCGAAGAGCGCCAAACTTTTCGATGCTAGCCCCTTCAAAGTTCCACCTCCAGCAGAAACGGGGGGGGCACGTCCGCGTTATGAACGTTCACGCAAGGCTGACCCGCGGCCTGCTTTAAAACGATCGCTGGCAGTCCGTCGTCTCCTCTCTGACGCCGACGTGGGCCGAGACCGGAATGGTCTTTCCGTATGCGGCGCGGCCGCCGACGACGATGCGTGCGCGGTTTTCATAACCGATGAAACGGTTGTTCCTGAAGAGGATGTCGTTTCCGAATCCGCCCTCGAACCATTCGTATTCAGGCCCGATGAACGCGGCTGCGCCCTGTGTGGCGCGGAATGTGCAGTTCTCCACGAGTCCGTGCGAGGCGCGGATGCGGAGCCCGAACGCGCGGTTCGGCCCGAACGAGCAGTTCACGAGCGCCCAGCCGTTCCCTTGGCGGTTCTCGGCGATCACGAGGTCACCCTTCCGCAGGACGTCCGGACGGTCGAGTTCGATACGCGCGCCGTCCGTGCAGATTTCGGCCTGTCCCATCCAGAGCTTGAGCGTTTTGAGATACGCAAGTTCCTCCGGCGTTTGCGGCGCGTCGTTACGGATTGCGAGGAGTTTCGGACGATCCGCCTTCGCTTCGCCCTCTTGCGCGGTTTTAACAGGGGGACTAGCAATTGACTTCGAAGACACCACGAAACTGATTCAGCATGCATTCCGAAATCACCGAAAGGCAATTGTCGATGTTCAATGCGGGGGAGGAAAAAGCGTTGTGACAAGCGTTATCGTTGCCCAAAGCAAGGATACTTGGTTAATTGTCAAAGACACTGTTGGGGCTTGCCTTGTTGAAAGGGATAGACTGTTGAAATTCAGTGTTGAGAGTACTGATATTCAAGTCCTTCGGGGCTGGGATAAACAGATGTGCGAAGCAGCTCTTTCTGAACTCGAAAACAGGAAGTGGGGGAAAGGGAAAAGAGGAATGATTCAAAGGCAAGTGCAAGGTGCCCGAAACGTAATTGACAAAGGCTTCTCTCCATTCTACTCGAAGGTTGACTCGCCTTGTCAGGACTGTTGGGCAAGGTGCGATTTTAAACAGAGTCGCACACACAGAAGCGTTATCAAATCTCTGAAGAACAAGCGAATTGTGATTTGCACCCATGCCCGTTTTCTTGAACTTGCGCACTGGGGAACCAAGGCGTTGACGGGAAGAAGAATCGTTATAGATGAAGAACCCGCCTTGTTCGAAGGGGTGGGGTTTGGAAGCAAGGAACTGGAATTGATTCAGACCATCTTCAGGGGGTGCCTGAAAGGTAAAGTCGAAACACACATTCAGGGCCTTTTGAACGATTCAAAGACTGGAAGCATTGCCGATAGCGTTTACTATGATCGTGGAGAACTCAAAGTCCTTCAAGGCCGGTGTTCAAAGCTTGATCCTTCTAGTAAAGAAATGTGCTATTCCTATCTTCACTTCATGGCTTATCAAGCTCAAAGGTTTGCCTTTGTCGAAACCGACGTTTACGGCAAGAAACTCTCACTCGTTCGGAATAGACTGAACTTCAATTTAGAGAATGACACCTATGTTTTGAATGCCTCTTCTAGATTCGCCCTTGCGACTTGGGAAGGCTTTACAGTTGTCCGCCAATTGGAACAGAAACGGGCTGAAGGTGTAACCGTCTATGCCTATCCTTGCAACAGCACGAAGCACCGCTTGGACATAGAAGCCCAAGACTATTTGAAGTACGCACTGAAGTCGATCGTTGCCAATGGAAGAAAGAAAATCATGTTGGCACTGAACAAGGAAGAGTCTCAAACATCGAACATCAAACAAGCCGTCGAATGGTTCAAAACTGAATGTCAGAAAATCGGTGTTGAAGTCCGGGAAGGCAACAGGGGAAGCATAATCGGAAGGAACGATTGGAGGGATTGCGACGCCGTGATTCTGGCATACGGACTCTTTACCAGCGTTTCTAATCTGGCATTGAAGCAGTCGCTTGTGGAAGGCCGGGAAATAGAAGGTTCAAGGGTTTGGAATTCAAAAACCGTAGAAGGAAAGTTAGAACTTCAGCCCCGAATGAACAAAGGAGTGACTGACAAGGCAATGAGGGAAACCGACAGAAGGCTTTTCTGCGACGAAGTTTACCAAGTAGGCTTGCGTGGAGTAGCGCGGAATTGGAAAGGCGAAGAAATGGACATCATAACGACGGCACCGGGAACCGATTACCTTTACCCCATCGAAAGCGTTCTTCCCGGTTGTAAGATTGTCAGTGGTGACACGGAACTTGTAAGAATTGAAACCGCTGATCTTCTTCAGGGAGACACGGAACTCTGTAAGGTTTTCGGATTGCCCAAGAACGCAGAGAACCTTTCCAAGGTGCGCGACATGGCACAGGATATCCTAAGCCAAAGGCTGACGCCTAACCTAGAAGATCTTGGCAGGGAAGACGGAAATTGAACCCTTGGGGAATAATTATGCTACATGCTTATGCACTTGACTAAGGTGGCCTCATGCGGGATCATTGACGCATGGGACGACCAGAATTTCCGAAGACGTTGCAGGAATTCCGGCAACAATTCTCTACCGACGCCGTCTGTCTGGAATATC
>Ga0209098_1000652_pt1 | contig 37104 bp, 31 predicted proteins | sample AD_JPNHW1_MetaG_FD_184429 | JGI IMG/M metagenome (GOLD analysis project Ga0209098, IMG submission 184429) | Active sludge microbial communities of municipal wastewater-treating anaerobic digesters from Japan - AD_JPNHW1_MetaG (SPAdes) (version 2) | ecosystem: Engineered > Bioreactor > Anaerobic...
TGATCGAAAAAACAGATTTTCAAAGAGCGAGTAAAGTGCGTTCTACTAAAGGCCTTATTGTTCATGTCTTTGGTAAAATTGCCGCTGCTTTTATTTATTTAATTTTTAACCCTTGATTCGCATTATTCATATATTGATAGCGAACCTTACAGTGGTATTTCTTATTATCGTCTTAAACAAACTGATTTTGATGGAAAGTTTTCTTATTCTAAAATTGCTGTTACTTCTTGTAATAAAGACAGCCATCTGTCAATGACTCTTTCTTCTTATGATGATAATATAAATTTATTTATTGATCCCGGAAAAAGTGAAAACCTTATTCTAAATATTTTCGATATTACAGGAAAAATGATATATAATCAAAATATTAATGTACTTGACAGCAATAACCCTTTAACAATTTCTTCTCATCTTTTTAGTTATGGAGTGTATATATTCCGTTTGCAATCAGAAAAAGAAAGTGTCGTTCTGAAAACACTTATCCGGTAATCTCTGACAGTGATTTCATATTTTCTGACAGTATTTTTCAAATCTCAGACAGGGGTTTTATTTTCCCCTACTGCACTTTTCAAAAAAAAGAGCCTGGGTTTAAGTCTCTCCAAGTTTTAAAAAACTTGGAAAGACTGTAAAGGATGGAGCAAAAAAATTCCTATAATTGGAGACATCTTGTTTGTTATATGTTGACAGGTTGGGCAACTGGTTAGGTCAATAGTTTTAAGTTAAAAGTTTTTCTACAAATCACATTTTACATTCAACCAAACCAGTTGCCTTAAACCTACTACTAATCCGCCTTGGCGGACATCTATTTACTACTTACTATTATCTATTTTCTATAAAAAGTCAATGGTTGAAAGTCTTAGCAACTAGCCAAGTCAAAGGTCATAAGTTTATGGTTAAACCTCCATCAACAAATAACATTCAACCTAGCCAGTTGCCCTAAACATACAACCTAAGACTTCAATTTTATATATACTATTATCTATTTTCTATTTAAAAAGTCAATGGTTGAAAGTCTTAGCAACTAGCCAAGTCAATGGTGAATCGTCATTGGTAAAAAGACATATAACATTTTAATTTCAACCAGACCAGTTGCCTTAAACCTACACTTATAACTGAAAAAAAAGAGCCTCACCACTTAAGATGAGACCCTTAAAAAAAACAAATATGATATGAATTCTAACGGTTCATTACCATTTTACCTGTAACTACATCGCCATCCTGTGAAATAAGTTTATAGAAATAAACTCCTTCACCAAGGTTACCGGCATCAAATGTCATTTCGTGCGACATGTTGTTTTCAGCAACGCCATCATATAACTTGGCAACTATTCTTCCTGTAATGTCATAAACAACAAGAGTTACATTGCTTGTTTCTGGTACACTGAAACTGATGGTGGTTTTATAGTCGAATGGGTTTGGATAAACAAGTACCGATACACCTTCTTCAGAAATTTCTTCAAAGTAATTGTCATCAACTTTTCCATTTGTTACACATGATGCCATAGTACCGCATGAACCTAAAGCATCGCCATGTGCAAGGTGTGAAGGAACATCAATCGGGTCAATACAAATAGTGTTTGCTTTCTTTATATTTCCTGATGGAACATGACAAACCAAAACTTTATTGCCGGTACCTGTAATGATAGCATTACCGCCTTTTTCGCATCTTACATCTATCACACATACTTTCACCTGGCTGGTAGCTACACATCCGTTAACATCTTTTACAGTTAATATGTATGTGGTAGTAGTATTCGGACATACAGTAATTGTAGCTGTTGTAGCACCTGTACTCCACATATATGTATAAGGAGCAACAGCACCGCCAGCTGTAGCGTTAAGTGTTGCACAACTCATTGGAGTATATCCATAATATACAGTTGTATTTGCACCAGCATTAGCAACCAATACAGTTGGTTCTGTTAATGTAATACTTTGTGAAATCATGGTTCCGTTAGCATCGGTAACATTTACAGTATAGTTTCCAGCACCAAGACCTGTTGCAGTTGCAGTTGTTTGAACCGGAACTGTAATCCATGTGTATGTATAGGGCAAACAACCTCCGTTTACAGTAACAGTAGCTTCTCCATCCTTGGCGCCATTACATGAAACATTATATCCACCTACAAATGTTTTCACTGAAATACTTGCAACTAAAGGTTCCGGAATTACAGTAACATTAAATGAACATGATGCTGCATTTCCCGATTTATCAGTTACAGTATAAGTAACAACAGTAGTTCCAACAGGGAATTCATCACCTGAATTATAATTGCTGTTTATGCTGAATGTACAATTATCGCTGGCAATCACACTAGCCCATGATACATTAGGCGTGCAATCATTGCTCATAGCAGTTACAGTAATATCAGCCGGACATGTAATAACCGGGGCAATATTATCCTGCACACTTACAATTGCAGTTGCAGAAGCTACATTTCCATTAACATCAGTAACGGTTAAAGTAACAGTATTGTCGCCTAAATTGGAACAATCGAAATTCATTTTATCAACAACAACGCTTGCAATACCGCATGCATCGTGGCTTCCATTATTTATATCATCTACTGTAATGGCAGCAGTTCCATTAGCATCAAGCTGAACAGTTGCATTCCTGGTAATTACAAAAGGTGCAACTTTATCTTCAATAGTTACTATTGCAGTATTTGAAGAAGTGTTTCCGCTGGCATCAGATGCAGTCAGGGTAACAGTATTATCGCCAATGTTACTACAGTTGAAAGCATTTGGAATAACACTCATTGATACAATTCCACAAGCATCTGCAGAACCATTATTTACATCAGCCGGAGCTATTGCTGCATTACCATTTTCGTCAAGCTGAACAATTATATTTTTTGTAGATACTATAGGGTTGGTAATATCAACAACGGTTACAATTGCAGGTGCAGATGCTGTATTTCCGCTTAAATCAGTAACGGTTAATGTTACAGTGTTAGAGCCTAAATCAGCACAACTAAAATCTTTCTTATCAATTGCAAGAGCAACTGGTCCGCAAGCATCATAACTTCCATTATTTATCATCGAAGGTGTGATATATGCAGCTCCGCTGTTATCAAGCTCTACAGTGATATTTTGCGTTAATGCTATAGGTGCTGTAACATCCATAATATTTACTTCAAACATACAGAACGATTGATTGTCTTCTTTGTCAGTAGCTCGAAGTAAAACATTCTGTACACCGTATGTCAATACAGTTCCGGGAGCAGGCATTTGTTCTATTGATTCTATCTGGCAGTTGTCGGTAACTGTTGCCAAAGTCCTGTAATCAGGAAGTACAGCTTTACATTTATCATCAGCATTTATTGTCTGAGTAGCCGGACATACAATTACTGGAGCGATTTCATCTCTTAAACTAACATTGATATGTGCTGTAGATGTATTACCGTATAAATCAGAAGCAGTAATCACAACAACAGTATTTGAAGATATCAGAGTTCCTGCAGGAGGTACTTGTGTAACCAAAGGATTTGCATCACAGTCGTCATGTATCGTTAAGCTAGGTATAAAATTATCAAGCACTGCCTGGCAGTTTTCATTAACCGATGCATAGCGTGGATATGTGCCATATATTGCCGGAGCCTGAACATCTTTTAATGTTATATTCATTGTACAACTTGATGCATTACCTGAATGATCGGTAGCAGTACATGTTAATGCAATTGTCTGAGGTCCGTTGAATACTGTTCCTAATGGAGGATTAAATGTTATTACGGGATTTGGATCATAAATATCCCATGCGCTTGGAGAAATGCCCGATAATATCCATGAACAATCTGAGTTTGCAATGCTGATATTCATATCAGGTCCACAAATAATTGTTGGAGCTGTAACATCAACCAATGTTACATTGAAAGTACAACTGCTGGTATTTCCGCTTGCATCTGTAGCTGTTATCGTAACAGGTACAGGAACACCAAGCTGTGTTAATGGTGTGTGAATAGGCAACTGTGTAAGAACAGGAGCATTATCACAATTATCAGTAACAGTTACCAAACCTCTGAAATCATTGATATAAGCACCACTCATTTGTGTAGCATTCTGTGTCTGGTCACCGGGACATGTAATTACAGGAGCAACTTTATCTTGCACGGTTACTACTGCTGTTGCAGAAGCTGAATTTCCATTAACATCAGTTACAGTTAACGTAACATTATTATTTCCGATATTGGCACATGTAAATGTATTAGGTGATACACTAATTGCAGCAATTCCGCATGCATCGCCTGAACCATTGTTAACATCATTTGCAACTATTGACGCATTTCCTGAAGCATCCAGTTGTGTAGTGAAACTTTTTGTTAAAACAACAGGAACAGGGTTAATAGTAATATTACTTCCGTTATCAATACCATTTAAAACAGGGCTGTTTGCTGTAACTCTTATTCTATATGCAGTTCCGGATGTTAAACCACTTGGGATTGTTACAGGAATACTTCCACTCAATGCAGTTGATGTCAATGATCCAATTGAAACAGGAGTTGTAAAGTTGCCTGTGGCATCTGATAACTGAACAGTGAAAATATTTCCAGCAGCAAAAATACCGCTAGCAGTATAAGTAACATTTAATGATTGTCCTGAACATAAAGGAGATGTTACTATACCAGTGAATAATTCATTACCAAGGCATACAGCTTTTGTTGCACTTCCACCGGTATTACAATTATTTATTGGAGTAACAACCACATCGCCACACCATGAAGTGTTCGAAGCATTAAATGTAATTGAATTTGTATTGGCACCAGCAGTAACAACAGACCCCGGAGGCAATGTCCAGTTATATGATGTAGCACCTCTTACAACCGGAATTGAATAATTATTTCCTGTAGAACCTAATATTATTTTTGAAGGACCGGTAATTGTTCCGGCATTCCCAACAGCAGGCGCAGCAACAGGATTAAGAGTTATCGAAATTTGAATTGAACCGCAGGTACCTGAGCCGGTAGCAGTATATGTAGTAGGAGAAGTAATGTTTGCTATTACACTTGTTCCGGTATATGTATTTAATCCGGTAGTTGGAGTCCATGTCCAACTTGTATATGTTCCGGTATTTGTAAGAGTGATTGGAACACCTGTTCCTGAACAAATATTAGCGTTACTACCAGTTGTATAATTAACATTACCTATATTAAAATTAACATTGGTTGCTGCAAGAGCTGTATTCAAATCAACTTCACTTAAAATATATGCGTAAGCAAATTTTACTACCTGGTTAGGTGCAAGGTTTCCTAAATTAAAAGCTATCGATATAGCCTGATCAGCCTGATTGCTTCCAGATGTGAATAAACCTGTACCATTCCATATACCCAAGGCGCTTCTGTTTGAAAAACCACCATAGGTTACTTTTGCTCTTGAATCAATTGAACCCAATCCAAGATATGAACCATAAGTTAAACCTGTTGCTCTTGCCAAAGCCCTGTTACATGAATTTGGATTTTGAGAAATCACTGCATTATTAGTAACAAAATTTCCTGTTAAAGGTTGTTCCTGGTCAGGGTCAACATTACGCATATAGTACACGTTATTTATTGTAGAAGCAGAAGTGTTAACAATGGTAACTTCTGTTATAAAATAAAGTGAGTTTAAAGGCATATATGTTCTTGCTGTAATACTTAACCCAGCAACAATACCTTGCCATGTAGCCGAAACCTCAGTTGATGACATATTATAATTAATTATCGAACCCGGAATATTATTTGAGCTACAGATAAGATTGTTATTATAATTTACACCATTCACTGTTAATCCCCATCCTTCTTCTGGAGTACCAGGAAGAAAATAGTCACCAATGAAATTTGGTGTACCAACAGCCCATCCATCTTTTGCCGGATCGGCAACAAAACCAAGGCCCGGATAACCGTTTCCTCTGGGATGATATCCGCTTGGGGGTGCAATCGACGATCCAAAGGTTCCACAAGGTGAAATACCTACTTCTACATAATTACCTTTTAAGAAAGCATTATTACTTAAAATCTGCGAAAAACTATTTACACTGAATAATGTATATAGAAAAACAACACTTATAAATAAATATGTTTTTAGTTTTAAAATATTTCTTTTTGTTTTCATATTATAATTATTCATTTTTTAATTTATCATTGATATATTTATTCCACTCACTTACACCCCATGAAGAGTCAGCATAAGTAAGATGCAATTGTATGATAACCTTTGAAGTTGCATAATCAAGAGTATATGCTATTAGGTTATCTGTTTTTGAATTAAAATAATTCATAGCTTCTTCTTCCGACTTAAATCCTAATACAATAATGTTAGCTTCATAAAATTCCGAGATAGCAGATGTTGTATCAAGTTGAATCTCCTTTTTACTTATGAAAACCCCAATTGGATAACCAACATTTAAATTACTGTTTAGGTTTTCAATTCTTAAATCACTATTTTTTTGTGATAGCGATAAACTAGTACTGGCTTTTATAAGATTATTTGAACAACTTATAAAAACAAATAATAAAAACAGAGGTACATTTAACTTATATACCTTCCATTTACTATTTAGAAAATTTTTAATTGTACTTTTCATTTTCATTGGTTTAAAAATTTTATTATTAATTAGGTTATTTTTTAACGTGGGCGAAATTATATAAATTTAACAATATAAGTAGCAATATTTTTTACGAACAATCATTTTTTTTCTATTAATTAAACCACAACACATATAAATGAAATCGTATTTGTTTAATAATGAAATTGTAAGAATTTTATATCATTTGATTCCATTTAAAAAAAAATTAGAAAAATATAATATATCTATTTGAAAATAATCAACATTTATTAATTTTGCATTTTATAAAAAATCCAAGTGATTTACTTTAACAAAAAAAACACAAACCAACTTACTTACTTTATAAATGAAAAATAAATATAGCGACCTTATCGAACAAACTTTTGAGTTCCCCCAGGAAGAGTTCAAAGTAATTGATAATGAATTGTACTTCCACGACATTTCACTTATGGATTTAGTGTCTCAGTATGGCACTCCTTTAAAAATCACTTACTTACCTAAAATTGGGGAACAAATTCAAAAAGCTAAGAAATGGTTCAATGTTGCTATAGCAAAAGCTGATTATAATGCTGATTATAACTATTGTTATTGTACAAAAAGTTCACATTTTTCATTTATTATGGAAGAAGTACTAAAAGAAGATGTACATCTTGAAACTTCATCAGCTTTCGACATACATATTATTGAAGAATTATATAAGTCAGGAAAGATAAATAAAGATAAATATATTATATGTAATGGATTTAAACGCCCTCAATATATTGACAATATAGCCAACCTTATTAACCTTGGATTTGAAAATACCATACCTATTCTTGATAATAAATTTGAACTCGACAAATATAAAATATTAAAAAATAAATGCAAACTTGGAATCCGAATTGCCACTGAAGAAGAACCTAAGTTTGATTTTTATACTTCTCGTTTAGGAATAAGGTATCATGATGTTCTTTCTTATTACGAAGACCATATAAAAGATAATCCCAAGTTTGAATTAAAGATGTTACATTTCTTTATCAATACAGGAGTAAAAGACACTGCTTATTATTGGAATGAACTTTCCAAATGCGCACAGTTATATTGTGAACTTAAGAAAATATGCCCTGAACTTGATTCACTTAATATAGGAGGTGGTTTTCCTATAAAAAGTTCCTTGGCTTTTGATTTCGATTATGAATATATGGCTGAAGAAATCATTTCCCAGATAAAAAATATTTGCGAAAGAAATGTAGTTGCTGAACCTAATATCTTTACCGAATTTGGTTCTTTCACAGTTGGCGAAAGCAGTGCAGTCCTTTACTCTATCATCGACCAGAAACAGCAGAACGACCGCGAGTTATGGAATATGATTGACAGTTCATTCATGACCACATTACCCGATACATGGGCAATCAATCAACGTTTTATTCTATTGGCAATAAACAACTGGGATTCAGAATACCAACGCGTGAACCTTGGCGGTTTGACATGTGATAGCCATGACTATTATAATGCTGAAGCGCATCAGAATGCAGTATTCCTTCCTAAAATAACAGATAACGAAACACAATATATTGGTCTTTTCCATACAGGTGCTTACCAGGAATCATTGGGCGGTTTCGGTGGAATTCAGCATTGCCTTATCCCTTCACCAAAACACATTATTATTGATCTGGATGAAAACGGTGAAGTTTATACTCGCCTTTTCGCTAAAGAGCAAAGCTATAAGTCAATGCTAAAAATATTAGGATATTAATGTGTATCACATTTATATTTATTATGATATACTTTGAATTTTGGAATTTACAGTTTTAAATTCTTGGTATCATTTTAGCATTTATTTCATATCATCAAAAAAAAATGATATTTTTGCTACATAAACATTTTAACTAATCTAATAATTATTAATATGAAAACTTCATTAAGCATTTTGCTGACTGCTGCAACAGTTTTTTGCTTTACAGCAAACCTTTTTTCACAGAGTAAAAAACCTTTTCAGGGAACTATTTCATACGACATTACTTGCTCAGGGAAAATAGAACCTGCGATGAAATCTCAACTTCCGACAACCGAAGATGTAACTGTGAAAGATTGCAAAACAAAAACAGAAGTAACATCTGCAATGGCTTCACAAGCAAAAATTACTGATGGCAACGCAAAAAAAGTAATATCACTTATTGATTATATGGGTAACAAATTTGCCATAATATCTGACTCTGTAAAACTCAAAGAAGAATTTTCTAAAGTTACAATAAGTGTTAATAAGTCTGACGAAACCAAAACCATTGCAGGTTACACATGTAAAAAAGCAATAGTTTCCATAAAAGATGAAGAAGGATCTGTTATTAATGATACAATATATTATACTGAAGAAATCGGTTGCAGTAATTTAAATTTTTCAACACAATATAAAGATATACCCGGAGCTGTACTTGAATATAGTATTTATATTGACCAGATTGAAGCCAGTATGAAATATACAGCAAGAGAAGTAAAAAAATCAAAAGTATCTGATAACATATTTCTGATACCTAGTGATTATAAAGAAGTAACAGAAGAAGAACTAAAAAAACAATTAGGTATGTAATTCTATTTTCTGCTTTTTCAAATCCCCCTCCTATGGGGGATTTTTTGTTTATAAGAATATCAATAATATCTGTTTTCTATTTAAGTATTTTTTTACTTTTGCACACCTGAGAGGTAAAATAAATGGCAGACGTAAAAGACAAATTCAAAAAGAACACATTAAAGAACGAAGAGCAAACTAATACCGAAACAGAAAAACCTGAAAAGAAAAAAAATAATCCTAAGGTTAAATCTAAAAAAACTACGGTAAAAGTAGAAGCAGCTCCAGAACGTTTTGCATTCCTGAAAGATGAAAGATTTCATAAAGTTATGGGACTTTTCTTTCTTTTGGCATCAGTATATTTATTTCTGGCATTTACATCATATCTTATTTCATGGAAAACAGATGATAATATCTTTTCCCGCTCATTCACTTCTTTCCTTTTCGACAATAGTGTTATACCCGAGAACTGGATGGGTAGAATGGGATCATTCTTAGCATGGATATTTATAAAAAAGTGGTTTGGTATTGCTTCATTTTTATTTGTTTTGGTCTTCCTGGTAACTGGATTAAAATTACTTTTAAACATACGTTTATTACCAATTGGACTTACATATAAATATTCATTTTTTGCAATTATCTGGATTTCTGTTGCACTTGGATTTACCTTCAGAGCACCCTATTTAATATTAGGAGGTATTTTTGGATATCAATCCAATATATTTCTTAAAGGCATTCTTGGTAAAGCAGGAACAGGACTACTCCTGATATTTGCCTTTTTAAGTTTTCTAATTATTGCCTATCGCTTTTCTTTTAAATGGTTCAGGAAAGTAAAACAAGAAATGAAACAGGAAAATCCTGAAGAAGAAACAGAAGAAACAGAAAATGTGGAACAAAATATTTTTCAAAAAAATTCTATTATAGAAAATATAATTGAAGAAAAAAATGAAACAGCTGAAACTGTTATAGAATTTGACCTGAATAAAAAAAAAATAAAGGAAGAAGCTCCTAATAAAGAACCAATAATTGAAAACAATATATCCAATAAAAAAAACGAGATAGAAGAGATTGCCAACCCCGAAGTTGAGTTCACTGTTGAGAAACCAGCTGAAATTATTGAAGAAAGCGATATCGAGAAAATTGCTGAAAAATTAGTTAAGGAAAAAGGCACATTCGACCCTACTCTCGACCTTCGCGATTTTAAACTTCCATCAATAGACCTATTAGATGATTACGAAATAAGCAGTGTTGGTGTCCAGAAAGAAGAACTGGAAGCCAACAAAAACCGTATTGTTTCAACACTGAATAATTATGCTATTCAGATAGATAAAATTAAAGCAACCATTGGACCTACTGTAACATTATATGAAATAATACCGGCTGCAGGTGTTCGTATTTCTAAAATTAAAAATCTTGAAGACGATATTGCTTTAAGTCTCTCAGCGCTTGGGATCAGAATTATTGCGCCTATTCCCGGTAAAGGAACCATTGGTATTGAAGTGCCTAATCAACGACCTGAAATTGTTCCGATGAAAGCAATTTTATCATCCGATAAATTTCTGAATAATAATTTTGAGTTACCTATTGGAATTGGAAAAACAATTGCCAATGAAAGTTTTGTTGCCGACCTTACTAAAATGCCGCATTTACTAGTTGCCGGTGCAACCGGTCAGGGTAAATCTGTTGGATTGAATGCCATTCTTACTTCATTGCTATTTAAAAAACATCCGGCACAACTTAAATTCGTACTTATTGACCCAAAAAGAGTAGAGTTAACTTTATATTCAAAAATTGAACGTCATTATCTTGCAAAATTACCTGATGTAGAAAATGCAATTATTACTGACACAAAACAAGTTGTAAGGACATTGAATTCTTTATGCCTTGAAATGGATGCACGTTTAGATTTGATGCATGATGCAAGAGTAAGAAATATTAAAGAGTATAATGAAAAATTCATTGGCAGAAAATTAAATCCGGAAGAAGGTCATCGCTTCCTTCCATACATTGTTTTGGTTGTTGATGAATTTGCCGACCTTATTATTACTGCAGGCAGAGAAGTGGAAACGCCAATTACGCGTTTAGCACAGCTTGCAAGAGCAATCGGGATACATTTAATTATAGCCACTCAAAGACCATCAGTAAACATAATAACGGGTACAATAAAAGCAAATTTCCCGGCAAGACTTGCATTCCGTGTTATTTCAAAAATCGATTCACGTACAATTCTTGATACCGGTGGTGCCGACCAGCTAATTGGTCGCGGTGATATGTTGCTTTCAACAGGAAGCGACTTAATCCGATTACAATGTGCTTTTGTTGACACTCATGAAGTAGAAAGAATAACTGAATTCATAGGAAGTCAGCGTGGATATCCGAATGCATTTAGCCTTCCTGAGTTCAACGAAGAAAATGGAGAAGAACCTAATAAAAATATGGACCCCTCTGAAAGAGATGAATTATTTGAAGAAGCTGCACATATAATCGTTTCTCATCAGCAAGGTTCTACATCATTACTACAACGTAAATTAAAACTGGGATATAATCGCGCCGGAAGAATAGTTGACCAGTTGGAGGCTGTAGGTATAATAGGGCCTTTTGAAGGAAGCAAAGCCCGTGAAGTTAAAATTAAAGACCTTGAACATTTGGAACAATTTTTGAAATGCCTATAACGTTAAAACTAACTCATATCATGAAATCATTAAAAAACTTTGCAATTATTTTTTCAATAATTTTTTTCTGTTCAAATAACATTTTTGCACAGGAAGACACCAAAGCCAAACCCATTCTCGATGCAGTAAGTGCAAAAATGAAGTCATATACTTCAATGAAAATAGGCTTTTCATATAACATGACCAATACCAAAACCAATGTTAATGAAACAAAAACAGGAGTAATACAGGTTAAGGGAAATAAATATCGCCTCGAAATAGGCGGTCAAATTGTTTTTTGCAACGGAACTACTGTATGGACATACATTGAAGATGATAATGAAGTAAATATAAATAATGTTTCGACACAGGAAGATGCTGCAAATCCGACTACGATTTTAAACAATTACAGTACGAATTTCAAACCAAAATTCATTAAAGAAACAGTTCAGTTAGGTAAAACACTTCAAATCATCGACCTTGTTCCGATAAAAACAAAATCGTATTACAAAGTCCGTTTATATATTGACAATACATTGAAACAAATAGTTAGCACTGTTATTTACGATAAAAACGGATCAACCTATTCTTATACGGTTACTTCATTCGTTACAAATGTTGCCATGAATGATAGTATATTCATATTCAACAAAGCCGATTATCCTGATGTTGAAGAAAACGATATGAGATAAAATAAGTATTAAACTGATAAAATTATTTGATGTCAGCAAAAGGAAAACCGGGTTTTATAATTAAACTGATATTTTTACTTAATATTTTCATTGCTGTATTCTTACTTTTATCATATGTAGCTGTTTATATCAGTCCTGCTAAATTCTGGCCAATAGCTTTTCTCGGCATTGCTTACCCAATTATTTTTCTAGCAAATTTTTTATTTATCATTTTTTGGCTTCTTGTAAGGAAGAAATACGCTCTGCTTTCAGCATTTGTTATAATCATAGGTATTAACAATGTTTTCAAATATATCCAAACAAGTAAAGTATATAATGAAAAAGAATTGTACGATGCAATTAAAGTTTCATCATTTAATGTCAGGAATTTTGACCTATATAATTACGGAAAACGATGGGAATATAACTTCAGTATTAAAAATCAAATTTTTAATTTGCTTGAAGAGGAACAACCAGATATTCTTTGTTTACAGGAATATGTATACGATGTAACAAAAAAATTTAATACCACCGACACATTAAAAAAATTTCTGAAAGCAAAGAATGCAAATATTTACTATACTTCAGAAAGCAGGAAATTAAATTATTTCGGTATAGCAACATTTACTTCATATCCCATTATTGATACAGGAAGCATCGCTTTTAAAACAGTTACTGGTAATATTTGTATCTATACTGATGTGATCATAAATAGCGACACGGTGAGGATTTATAACGTACATCTTGAATCCATAAGACTTCAGCCTGAAGATTATATTCTTGCTAACAACCAGAAAGAACACTCGCAAAACGATAAGAAAAAAGAAGTTACAGCAAAAGAAGGTTCTGAAAGGATTTTAAGACGATTAAAAAAAGCTTTTATTTTACGGGGAGCTCAAGCAGATTTAGTAGCCGAACATATTTCAAAATGTCCATACCCAATTATACTTTGTGGTGATTTTAATGATACACCCGTATCGTATGCTTACAAAAAAATATCGTCAACCCTCACCGATGCATTTATTGAAAGCGGAAACGGTACTGGCCAGTCGTATGCCGGAGATTTTCCTTCATTCCGTATTGATTACATAATGCATAGTAAAGGATTTCGTGCATATAATTATGAAACCATCTATGAACAAATGTCAGATCATTACCCTATTAAGTGTTTCCTAAAGATTGATAAAAATAAATAACTTTGTAAAAAGTATTTTATCAGAACATTGTGGATTTTGAATTAACCAGCGATTTCAGGCCAACTGGCGACCAGCCCGAAGCAATTAAGCAACTGGTGGAAGGTATTAATCGTAATGATTATGCCCAGACTTTGCTTGGTGTTACAGGCTCCGGGAAAACGTTTACTATTGCTAATGTTATTCAGCAAATACAAAAGCCTACTTTAATTCTTAGTCATAATAAAACGCTGGCAGCACAATTGTATGGTGAATTCAAACAGTTCTTTCCAAAAAATGCTGTAGAATATTTTGTTTCATATTATGATTATTACCAGCCCGAAGCATACATTCCTGTTACGAATACCTATATTGAAAAAGATTTATCCATTAATGATGAAATAGAAAAACTCCGGCTGAGTACATCATCATCATTGCTATCAGGAAGAAAAGATGTGATAGTCGTATCAAGCGTTTCATGTATATACGGAATTGGGAATCCCGATGATTTTAAATCAGGCAGAATATGCATTAATAAAGGAGAGCTAATTAGCAGGAATAAATTGCTTCATCAACTTGTAAGTGCTTTATATTCAAGAAATGAATTGAATTTTAATCGCGGGCATTTTCGTGTTAAAGGAGATACCGTTGATGTTTTCCCGGCATATACTGATATTGCTTATCATATTTGTTTTTTTGGTGACGAAATCGAAAGCATTGAATCATTTGATCCAATCAATGGCAGGACGATTGATTCAACAGATAACCTATGCATTTACCCGGCAAATATTTTTGTTACATCACAGGATAAAATGAATTTGGCCATTCACGAAATCCAGGATGATCTGCTGAAGCAGGTAAATTATTTTAAAGAAACAGGAAAGGAATTTGAAGCAAAACGACTGGAAGACCGTGTAACATACGACATGGAAATGATGAAAGAATTGGGTTACTGCTCGGGTATTGAAAATTACTCACGATATTTTGATGGAAGAATTCCCGGCTCCCGTCCTTTTTGCCTTATTGATTGCTTCCCCGACGATTACCTTTTAGTAGTTGATGAAAGTCATGCTACCATTCCTCAAATTCGTGCCATGTTCGGTGGCGACCGCTCTCGTAAGCAAACACTTGTAGAATATGGCTTTCGCTTACCATCAGCCATGGATAACAGACCTCTGAAATTTGATGAATTTGAGGCCATGATCAACCAGGTTATTTTTGTAAGTGCAACTCCATCCGATTATGAATTACAGAAATCAGAAGGCGTAATGGTGGAACAACTGATACGTCCTACAGGCCTGCTTGACCCGGTAATTGAAGTAAAACCATGTCAGAACCAGGTTGATGATTTGCTTGATGAAATTGAAAAACGAATATCAATAAAAGAAAGAGTTTTGGTTACAACGCTTACAAAGCGAATGGCTGAAGAACTTTCAAAATACCTTATAAAACTTAATATCAGTTGTAGTTATATTCACTCTGATGTAGATACACTTGAGCGCGTTGAAATATTACGCAATTTAAGACTTGGAGTTTACGATGTTCTTATCGGAGTGAACCTTTTACGTGAAGGGCTTGACTTGCCTGAAGTTTCATTAGTTGCAATTTTAGATGCCGACAAAGAAGGGTTTTTACGTTCAGAAAGATCACTTACACAAACCGCAGGACGTGCTGCACGTAACCTAAACAGTAAAGTGATTTTTTATGCCGACAAAATCACACAGTCAATGAAACGCACTATTGACGAAACAATCAGAAGACGTGAAAAACAATTTAAATACAATGAAGAAAATAATATTACTCCTGAACAAATCATGAAATCAACTGAATCGATAATTGGACAGACCAGTGTAATGGATAAAAATAAATCTCCAAAAGTATATATTGAAAAAGAGGACTTCGATATCGCAGCTGACCCGGTGATAAAATATATGAGTAAGGAACAAATCAAAAAAAATATTTCGCAAGTAAGAAAGGCAATGGAAAAAGCTGCCAAAGAGCTTGATTTCGCAGAAGCAGCAAGGATTAGAGACGAAATGTTTGCACTTCAAAAAATGATAAAGGAAGAATAAATATACTTTCACGGTATAAAATTTGTTAATTTTTTTGTCATTATTTTTATATTTAATATTATTTTCTGATTTTTGTCGTTATTAATGTTTAACCTTTAAATCCCAAATCCATGAGAACTTTAACTTTAAAGAGGCTATTTTTATCTGTGTTTCTTATCAGCATTGTATTAACCATGAATGCTCAAGACACCACTTCATTTAAAACATACTATGATCAAGGTCTTGCCAAATACAAAGCAAAAGATTACGCTAATGCGATTACCGATTTCAGCGGTGCTATTACAAAAGGCTCTGGTATTGCTACAAATATTGCCAGTGCATACTTTTATAGAGCAACATGCAAAAGACTAAACAAAGATTTCCAAGGTTCATTACCTGATTACGACAGCGCCATATCAAATAAAAATGATAATGCAGATTATTACACAGGAAGAGCTGAAGCAAAAAAAGCATTGAACGATTATGATGGTGCCATTGCTGACTATTCAAAAGTAATTGAATTAAAACCCAGTTCAGAAAAAGCTTATTTTGAAAGAGCTAATATGAAAAACCTGAAGAAAGATTTTACTGCAGCAATTACTGATTATACTTCAGCAATAGGATTGAAACCCGATTTTTATGAAGCGTTTAATTTTAGAGGAAGGTGTAAATACAATACGACTGATACTACCGGTGCTTTAGAAGATTACAGTAAAAGTATCGAGATTAAACCGGATTATGTTCTTGCATATAACAACAGGGCTACAATAAAATATATACAAAAAGATTATGAAGGTGCTAAAAACGATTACACAAAAGTTATTGAGCTAAAACCACAGGATGGAGCTTCATACAACAATCGTGGCAAAGCATATAATGCATTAAAAATGAAAACCGAGGCTTGCGCTGATTTTAATAAAGCAAAAGAACTTGGTTATGAAAAAGCTGATGAAATGATCACCAAATATTGTAAATAAAAATCATAATTTTCTTAAAAAGCGGCATCCTTCGGATGCCGCTTTTTTTTACTTTCGCATAACATTTAACATCATGGAAAGAATTGAATTAATAGCACTGATCATTTTTATACTTACATACATCGGTATTATTTTTACACGATTGCCAAAAATGAATATCGACAGGCCTTCTGCTGCATTCTTCGGCGCTGTTGCTATGGTTATTTTCGGTGTACTTACATTTAATGAAGCCATTCTCGCAATCGATTTCAATACAATAACATTGCTATTGGGAATGATGATAATTATTTCAACACTTCAGCTTGATGGATTCTTTTCATTGATTGCACATAAAACAATTTCATTTGCAGGAAATCAAACTAAACTTCTTGTTATCGTAGTTTTTATTACAGGTGTTGCCAGTGCATTTTTAGTAAATGATGCGGTAGTATTGATATTCACACCTGTGATAATCATGATTTGCCAGTCGTCGGGGATTAATCCTATCCCCTATCTTATCGCTGAAATTCTTTCTTCGAATGCAGGAAGCGCTATGAGTATCACAGGAAACCCGCAGAATATGCTCATCGGGTTAAACAGCGAAATCACTTATAATAATTTTTTACTTCATTTACTTCCGGTTTCTATATTAAGTATGATTGTAATTATAATTATCATTAGATGGCTGTACCCCTCTTGTTTCCGGATTAAGCAGACTTTAGTTTTTCAGGAAAATAATTTCGGTTATAACTATTCTTCCATGAAAACATCTGTTCCTGTTTTCATTTTTGTAATAGTATTATTTTTTCTTAGTAATATTATAAACTTATCTATCCCATTAATTGCGCTGGCCGGAGGTTCGCTCATACTAATTTTCGGGAGGATAAAACCGTCGCTTGTTATAAAACAAATCGACTGGGTTTTGCTTCTTTTCTTTGCTTCCTTATTTATTGTTGTGGAAGGAATTCACAAAACCGGATTGTTATCAAATTTAGTCAGCCGCTATCCGCTTACTGATGATTTAAATGGAATTATGGTTATCCATGGAATTTCATTTATAGGCTCTCAAATAGTGAGCAATGTTCCATTGACAGTTGTACTTCTTCCTTTTATGAAAGCTGCAGGCAGCGATATGTTATGGCTTTCCCTTGCATCAGCATCAACTCTTGCAGGTAATGCGACAATCATAGGAGCCATGGCAAACCTGATCGTTATTGAATCGGCAGAGAAACAAAAAGTAAAAATTAAATTTATGGAATTCTTTAAAGCAGGAATTATCGTAACATTGATAACACTTATCTTATCAATTCTAATAATTTATTTTGAACAGATTTTATAAATTCTTTTTCAGCCACTCATACCATTTACTCATCCCCTCGCCTGATTTTACTGACAACTCAATAAATTCAAGATGATGATTTACACGTAAAGCATATTCTTTAGCTTTTTCCACATTGAAATCAACATATGGCAAAAGGTCGGTTTTATTGATGATGCAAAGGTTTGAAGTCATAAACATATTCGGATATTTTATTGGCTTATCTTCACCTTCCGTAACACTTATCACAACCACTCTCTTCGATTCGCCCAAATCGAATAACGACGGGCAAACAAGGTTTCCAACATTTTCAATAATCAAAACTGATTTTTCAGCAACATCCAGTTTCTTTACAGCCTTATTGATCATTTCGGCATCAAGGTGGCAACCATTTCCTGTGTTTATCTGAATCACAGGAGCGCCAGTTGCATTGATACGATTGGCATCATTCATGGTTTGCTGATCACCTTCAATCACATAAAACTTCATTTCTCTTTTCAGTTCGTTTATTGTACGCTCTAAAAGGCTTGTCTTTCCTGAGCCGGGCGAACTTACCAAATTCAATGTAAAAATATTCTTTGCTTCAAAATATCCGCGGTTACGTTCGGCAAGCATATCATTTTTATGCATGATATCTTGTTCAATTTTTATTTCATGGCTGTGAGAATGTTCGTGGTCATGCTCATGTTCAATATGTTCATGTTCGAATTCATGCGAGTGTTCTTGATCATCATGTGAATGCGAATGTTTGAATTTATGGTGATGACTATGTTTATGAATTCCATCATCATGTTCATGATTGTGTTTATGTTTAAATTCATGATTATGTTCATGGTGATTTTCATCACCGGGTTTTCTTATTGTTACGTGGTCATCAGGCTGACCGCATCCACAAGTTCCACACATATCGTTTATTTTTATTTAGATACAAATTTACTCAATTTTTATTGATTTTACTTTCAATTCTTTTCCAAGTACAATATCATAATTGGTACTATTGCAATAAGTACATATCGTGAAAATATCATCAAGTTTAAATTCTTTTTTACAATCAAGGCATACCGCCTTGGGTTCAATAAAATTTATTTTTAAAATAGCTCCCTCAGCTATAGTGTTTTTCACCGATAAATCCCAAGCAAATTCAAGTGTTTCGGGAATTACACCTGAAACTGCACCAACATCAATTAATACTTCTGTAACACGTTGTGCATTCATTTTTTCGGCATATTCAGCTACAATTTCAATAATATTTTGCGCTATACTTAATTCGTGCATTTTTAATTATGAGTTAGATGTTTAGAGTTAGTTTATTGATTTTTCACTTGCTTCAAAAATTTAAAATTTAGCATTAATAATTAAACATTTTTCCGTTTAACAAATCCTGGGTAATTGCTCTCCTGCAAGCATATCAATAATTCTTCTTCCACCGATTCCGGTATTCATTACAACCATCTTATTATTTTTATTTGTGATTTCGCCAATGATTGCGGCATTCTTGCCATACTCATCTTTCCTTAATTCTGCAATAATTTTTTCAGCATCTTCATCAGCAACAATCATCACAACCTTGCCTTCATTAGCCATATACATCGGGTCGAAACCAAAAACTTCACAAAGTCCGCGAACACTTTCCTGAACAGGAATCAATTCTTCAGTAAGTTCAACACCCAAATTATGTTTCTCGGCAAGCTCGCATAAAACCGTTGCTAATCCTCCACGTGTAGCATCGCGCATGAATTTTATTTTATCAGAAACAGAAAGTGCTTTCGCAATCATTTTGTTTAATGAAGCACAATCCGAATGAACGCTGTTGGTATATTCAATACTATTTCGTGCGCAAAGTATTGCAGTTCCATGGTCGCCAATGGTTCCGTTGACAATAATTTTATCGCCGGTTTTTATTTTATTTCCAAAACTTATCATTTTTCTTTTCTCGTCAAGCATTCCGATTCCGGAAGTATTGATAAAAATTTTATCGCATTTTCCTTTATCTACAACCTTTGTATCACCGGTAACAATTTTCACATTCGCTTTCTTTGCTTCCTCAGCCATTGATTTTACAAGAGTTTCAAGCTCTGAAAAGAGCAAACCCTCTTCTAAAATAAATCCGCAGCTCAAATAAAGTGGAGTAGCACCCGAAACCGAAATATCGTTCACCGTGCCACAAACAGCCAGTTTACCAATATTTCCACCCGGGAAAAAAATTGGGGATACAACATACGAATCAGTGGTATAAGCTAAAAGTCTGCTATCAATATTTAATATCGCAGAATCGGTTTGGCTTTGCAAAATTTCATTATCAAAATATCTGACAAATAAATCACCTATCAGTTCATGTGTCATTTTCCCGCCACTGCCATGGTTTAAGAGTATTGCATCATTCTTCATAACATTATTACTTAATGCTGCAAACTTACGAAATAGAATTTTAACGGGATAATTTATTTTATACCAATCGTTAATTTAAAATAACCAAAAGGATATTTTAATTTTCACAATGGTTATGCCGATGACATAGATTTTATAGTACAATTTATTGGGCTATAGCATATATACAATCAGTATTATTTCATAAAGTCAAATTAAAAGCCGTTGATAACTGGAAAAACCTAAAAAAACCCATAATCCCCAGCATCAACGGCTAAAAAAAATATAAATCACTAAAAAACTATATGGGTTTCTCTATTGATTTAATATATTCTACAATCTCTGCAATTTTTTTCATTGAACCTTCAGAAGCCCTGCAAAGCGGCAGCCTAAAGTTTGGTGAACAATACCCCAACATCGACATGATTTCTTTAATTGGAATAGGGTTCGATTCAATGAAAGCTACTTTCATAATATCAAGCAACCTGTAGAATAATCTTTGTGCAGTTTGATAATCGCCTCTTAAGCAGATACGCACCAAATCTGATGTTGCACGTGGTGCGCAATTCGATATTACCGAAATAACACCATCGCCACCACAAGCCATAAATGGAAGTATCAATCCGTCATCGCCAACAAGAACAGAAAAATCACCTGGAGTTTTATTGATAACATCTATCATTTGCGACACATCGCCACTGGCTTCTTTTACTGCAACAATATTTTTATGTTCAGCCAACTTCAATAATGTCGAAGTTTCCATATTGATACCGGTTCTACCTTTAATGTTGTATATAATAATTGGAACATCGGTAGTATTTGCAATTGCGGTAAAATGGCGTAATAATCCTTCCTGTGTTGGTTTATTGTAATAAGGCACAACAGCAAGCAGTCCGTCAGCGCCAGCATGAGCAGCTTCCTTAGCAAGTGTTATAGCAGTGTTTGTGTTATTTGAACCAATGCCATGAATAACCTGGCAACGTTTGTTAACAATTTTTGCAGAGCGGGTTAATATTTCTGCATGCTCGGCTTCGCTCAGGGTCGGACTTTCGCCAGTTGTGCCCATAAATACAATACCTTCAACTCCACCGGCTATCTGCTGTTCAATTATTCTTTCAAACGCCGGCCAATCGGTTCTATTATCATTAGTAAAAGGTGTGATAACAGCTGTATAAGTACCTTGAAAAACTTTTTTCATCTTTTTATTTTTTGATTTATGATTTGGGTTTAAATTATGGTATCGAAAATTTCAGAAAAATTATGTAATCCCGGTTTCAGTATATTTATCTTTTCGGCAGCAATCACAGAACCTAATGCAAAACCTTCTCTTGAACGTGCGGTGTGTGTAATTTCTACCGTATCGAAATTGCTGTCAAAAATTACAGTATGCGTTCCGGGTATTGCACCTCCACGAGTTGATGTAACATGTAATTCATTATCTTTCCGCTTTCGCTGTAGCGTTTCGGTAATAATTTCGTTTTTCACCGATGATGCATTTAAAATAAAGTTTGCTGTTTGAATTGCAGTACCTGAAGGCGAATCAACCTTATTCTTATGATGAAACTCATGAAGAAGAATATCATATTCATTAGCAAACTTATCAAATGTAGCAGTCGATTGTTTAATAACCTTCCAGAACAGGTTAACGCCTAATGAAAAGTTACCACTCCAGATTCCTACATTTTTTTTATTTAAAAATAATTGTGTGTATTCATTTATATTTTTATTCCATCCTGTTACACCTATCACAACAGGTACCTGCAATTCACAAAGTAAATTAACATTTTTTCCCAAAGCCTCTGCTACCGAGAAATCGATATAACAATCTGCTTCTTCAATAATCTTATCATTTCTACCAACATCAATAATCGAAACTATTTTATGGCCTCGCTGAATTGCAATTTGTTCAACAATTTTACCCATTCTTCCGTATCCTATTATACCTAGTCTCATAGTTTGTTTGCTATTGAATATTTAAAAATGTTTTCAAAAGTAGATTTAATTTAAATCACAGAAAAAGAATTATAAAAATTCAACATAATTATGCATTTTTGTTAAAATTAAACATTATTCTAAACTATAAAAATTATTTTGAATCCGAACTAATTTGATTCTTATCTTTGTCAGTAATAACGATACTTTTAAATGATTTACCTGGCGCCATTACAAGGATACACCGATTTTATTTATCGTAATGCTTACAGCAAATATTACGAATGCATTGATGTAGCTGTAAGTCCTTTCATCCCTATGGCTAAAGGTAAAAACGGGATTTTGCGAATTGCAAAAGATGTGCTTCCTGAGAATAATCATACCATGCCTGTAATTCCACAGCTTATTGGGAATAATGCCGAGCATTTCATACAAATGGCGTCAATACTTAATGATTGGGGATACAATATTATTAATTGGAATTTAGGTTGCCCGATAAAAAATATTACAAAGAAAAAAAGAGGTTCAGGATTATTACCATTTCCTGAATTAGTAAATGAAATTTTAGAAAAAGTTATCCCTCATATTCCTCAGAAATTATCAATAAAATTAAGGCTTGGGTTAAATGACACAGATGACATTTTTCAATTGATTCCTATATTAAATGATTATCCTTTAGAAAATATAATTATTCATCCCCGCACTGCATCGCAGATGTACGAAGGGGAAATACATCATAACGTTATGCAGAAATGCATTCCGTTAATAAAACATAAAATCATTTATAACGGAGATATTTTCAATTTAAATGATTTTCAAAATATTCAGAAAATATATCCTGAAATGAAAACATGGATGATTGGCAGAGGTGTTTTACTGAATCCACTACTTCCTTCATTAATTAAGGGAAAACAAAATTTATCAGATGAAAAGCAAAATGAAATTTTTCTGAATTTTATTCTCGAAATTTATCATCAATTAAAAATTCATAAAACAGAAAAACAGCTGATGAATAAAATAAAAGATTACTGGAAATTTTTCAGCAAAAGGTTTTTGGAATCAGAAAAAATATTTAAAATCATTTCACACACGCACTCTTTCAATGAAGTAAATGATATAACAAAAAAAATATTTAATAAAGAAAACAAAAAAGACTGGAGCACCTAAACTCCAGTCTTTTCAATATTTTTCAGCAATTTATTATTTTACTTTCAAAAGTTTTCCTTCAAAATTATCGTTATCATTAGATAGTTTATAATAATAAACTCCCGAAGAAAGATTTGATAAATCAAGCTCATGTTGTGTAATTACATTATCCCACATTTCAGTAATAATGCTTTGTCCGGTGATATCAAACAATTGAAATTTTACAGGTTCATTCAAATTTGTAATTGCAAATGTTACATTTTCAGTAATCGGATTAGGATAAGTATTCACAATAATTTGGGGTTTTACATTTTCATGTAATGAAGTCAAAACAGCATTTACAGCAGCCAGTGCATCAATACGACCATAACCAAAAGTATAATTCGGAATGGTCGAACCCGAAACACTACCGCATGTTTGAGTGCTTGTTAAATGTACTGCAGAATGTTTAATTACCGATTCTATAGAATCTACATTACCTGCCAGTGAAGGGTTTGCAGAAATTATTAATGCCACCATACCTGCAACATGAGGACCAGCCATACTTGTTCCGCTCATTGTTGAATAAGAACCTCCGGGCACGCACGACCTTATATTTGAACCCGGGGCACTAATATCTGGTTTTACCATTGTTGATGTATAAACTGTAACAGGCCCGCGACTACTAAATGAAGAAATTGCATCGCTGCTGGTTGTTGAACCTACAACAAAACTATTGTCATATATAGCAGCCGGTGTTGTAATGGTTGAACAATCAGAGCCATCATTACCTGCTGATACCACAACCACTATACCTGCAGCTTTTAAATTATTAATTACCGTTTCCATAGTTGCATAATTCGAACTATTGCATCCCTCAGTACCGTCACAGCCCCATGAGTTGTTAATTACATGTGGAGCTTTTGTAGCATCGGCAGCAGTTCCATCTAATTTTGTTGGAGCCAGGAAAAATTGAAAACAATCAATGTATGAAGTTAATGTACCTGCGCCCTGGTCCATATTACGGCATCCAATCCATTTAGCACCTGGAGCCATACCAATTTTATTTGTCGCACCATCATCACCTACCATTGTTCCCATAGTATGTGTTCCATGAGAATTATCATCACAGGGAACTTGTGAATTCACTCCACAACTCCCGCCATTACCCGTTTTAATTGCATCATGCCAGTTGTAGTTATGATCGGCAGTTGATCCATTCCATCCACGGTATTTACCTTTTATTGCCGTATGCGTCCAATCATAACCTGTATCTTCACCGGCAACAACTACACCTTGTCCTGTGAATCCCAGTGCCCAAACCTGATCAGCTTTGGTTTGAGATATACCCCACTCTACAGCCTTAGTATCGTCAATATTATTTGTCTCTTCGAATATAGGTTTAGGAAAAGTATAAGTAGCATTATCAATAATTTCTCTTACACAGTCGAGCTTTGCAATTTTATTTACCAAATCAACATTTCCTTTTACCCATATTGCATTAACAACCCAGAATGATTGAAATTCAGCTTTGCTATCGTAAATTATATTTAAAACTTCTGACTGCGTTTGCGAAGCTTTCTCAGTAAGCAAATCATATACATACTGACCTTTCTCTTCTTTAGTTTTAAGTTTATAAGCTCCACTCACATCCGCCTGGTCTTTCAAGACTACTACAAATTCTGTTTTGTTTTCAGATTTTATCTTTTTAAGTATAATTGAATCAATCTTTGGTTGTAATTCATCTTGTGAACGAACAATGTTGGTAATGAATATTCCAATTATAATTATTGAAAAGAGTAAATATTTTTTCATGTGTTTTTGGGTTACAAATTTTTATCTTTTACAAATATACAAAATATTAGATACCAAAAATTAAATAAACTTGCTGTAAATAAAAAAGACTGAATAAAACATTCAGCCTTTTTATAAAAAAAGTTTCAATAATTATTTTTTCCCCGGATATACCTTTAACGCTTCCTCAAGGCATTTCATTGAATTTTTAAGCGATTCAAGGTTCAACACATAACTGATACGAACCTCGTCTTTACCCAAACCTGGTGTAGAATAAAACCCTGTTGCCGGAGCTAACATTACCGTTTGCTTTTCATAATTAAAATCTTCAAGTAACCACTGACAGAATTTATCTGAATTATCTATTGGAAGTTTTGCTACAGCATAAAATGCACCACTCGGTTTAGGACAATAACATCCAGGCATTTTATTTATCGATTCCACAACAATATTTCTTCGTGCAATATATTCATTGAGCACTTTATCAAAATATTCTTTAGGAGTATCAATAGCAGCTTCAGCTAAAATCTGTCCAAAAGTTGGAGGACTTAATCTTGCCTGCGCAAATTTCATCGCAGTTTTCATCACTTCTTTATTCTTGCTTATAAATGTCCCTATGCGCGCACCGCATGCACTGTATCGCTTAGAAATAGAATCGAGAAGAATCACATTTTCTTCAATACCCTTCAAATTCATAGCAGAATAATGAACTTTACCATCATAACAGAATTCCCTGTAAACTTCGTCTGACATAAGATAAAGATCATGTTTTTTTACAATATCTCTGAGCAGTTCCAGTTCTTCTTTTGAATAAAGATACCCTGTTGGATTACTTGGATTGCACACCATAATAGCTTTGGTTTTTGGTGTTATTGATTTTTCAAAATCAGCAATCGGAGGAAGAGCAAAACCAGTTTCAATAGATGAATTGATAGGCTTTACGGTAACACCTGAATTTACAGCAAATCCATTATAGTTAGCATAAAAAGGTTCAGGAATAATAATTTCTTCACCTGGATTCAGGCAAGTTTGTAATGCAAATAAAATTGCTTCTGAACCGCCATTTGCTACAATAATTTCGTCCGGAGTTATATCAATATTAAAACGCTTATAATATTCGCAAAGTTTTTTCCTGTATGAAGGAATTCCTGCAGAATGGCTATATTCAACCACTTTTAAATCGGTGTTGCGAATAGCATTCATAGCTATTTCAGGCGTTTCAATATCAGGTTGTCCGATATTAAGATGATAAATTTTTATTCCTCTTTTTTTTGCTTCTTCAGCAAAAGGAACAAGTTTTCGAATTGGTGAGGCCGGCATCATGCAGCCTTTTTGTGATATTTGTGGCATAGTATATAATATAAATAAAAAAGTCCCGAATAATCGGGACAAAGATATATTTTTTGTTAATTCAAAAACTGCTTCTTCTGAATTTTATTTCAAAGGAGTAACTGTTTCGTTTACTGGTTTTTCAGGAGTAGTATTTGTTGTATTATCAACAACGGTACCTTTAATGCTTAAAACAATAGTACCATTGTTTGCATTAGAAAGAACAGTAATTTGTTTACTGATATTTCCCGGACTACTCATTTTGGTATAATTAATCTTTATAACTCCTGATTTTCCAGGTAAAATTGGTTCCTTCGGCCAAGCCGATATAGTGCAGCCTCAGCTGGTAGTAACATTGGTAAGAACCAAAGGCTCATTACCAGTATTAGTGAATTTAAACTCTGTATTCCCATCTGAACCTTTCTGAACTGTTCCATAATCGTGAACAAGGTTTTGAAAAGTAATTACTGGTCCATTGGTAGCTGTCTGCTCTGTAGAAGTCTTTGTTTCAGTTTGTGCATTCGTAACCATGAACATGACAAATGCAAACATTAATAATAAAGTGACCTTTTTCATATTTATCAAATTTTAAAATTTTGGGATTATTTCAATGGCGTTGCTTTTTCATTTGCCGGTTTGTCTGCATTATTAGTAGCTGGTGTATTATCTACAACAAGACCTTTAATACTTAGTACAATTGTTCCATTACTGGCATTGGAATTTACTGTAATTTGTTTACTGATGGTTCCAGGAGTATTCATTTTAGTATAAGTTACTTTAATTGCACCTGTTTTACCAGGAAGAATTGGTTCTTTAGGCCAAGATGGTACAGTGCAACCACAAGATGTGGTAACATTCGAAAGGATCAAAGGTTCAGTACCCGTATTTTTAAAAACAAATTCACATTTTCCATCTGCACCTTTTTGAACGGTTCCATAATCATGAACAATATTATCAAATTTTATTTCTGCACCTGAAGCATTTTCTGAAGGAGCAGTTGTAGTTTGAGCATTAGCTATAAACAACACAAAAAACACGGATACTAAAGTTAAAATTACTCTTTTCATAATTAACAATTTATAAATATTTTTTCCTTCTCTTCAAAAATTATACCTTTAAATAAAAAAGAACAAAATAACACAATTACAAAATTAACTAAAAAAAATTATTTTCGACCAAAATTATTAATATTAACACATATTAACAATTCCTGCTAAACAGTTCATAATAATGACGCTTATTTTTTAAAAAAGTTGCCTTCAAAAAAAATTTTACATATACAGTGAGGTTATTTAAATTTTATTAAAAAACATTCTATTTTATTTTTAATACTATTATTTCAGGGATGAAGCCCTTTATTTGTGGTTATTTTCCATAACTACGCCCTTAAGGGCGGAGTTATTTGACACCTTAAATATTTGGACTTTAGTACTGAAATTATAAAATTTAACAAACTATGAATATTTTTTTGCTGATAATAAAAATTATATTACATTTGCAATCCTTAATTCAAGAGTTCATTATTTAATGGTTCGGTAGTTCAGTTGGTTAGAATACGTGCCTGTCACGCACGGGGTCGCGGGTTCGAGTCCCGTCCGGACCGCTTAAAGCTCCCGTTAGTGGAGCTTTTTTTATTTTGTATGGATGATAAAAAATTATATAGCATGGAAAACCTGATAGATTTATCAGGTGGAGATGCTACTTTCATTACTGAAATGATACATATGTTCCTTAGCCAGGCTGATACTTTTATTCATGATATGGATACTGCTTTAAAAAATGAAGATATAACCACATTAAAACAAATAGCCCATAAATACAAAACTTCAGCACAATTATTCCAAATTCAAAATTTACATTCCTTACTTGCAAGTACTGAAGCCTATAATGATTTCAACAGAAAGCCGGAAATTGAAAAAATATTAAATGAAATTAAAATCATTTCTGATGAAGTTGTAAAACAACTTAAAGAGGAACTCAAAAATTATTAAACCTTAAGATAGTTCTGAATTCTATCATTAGGAATTTTAGTATCACAGTATACCTGCCAATGTTTAATTTTATTATTCTCAACAATTATTTTCCACGCAGAAGGAAGTCGCCAGTAATTTGAATTCATTTTATCTTTTGCACCTTTATATGTACCTGAAGCATATCCAAACATAGCTGTACATTGTGAGCCGGCAATAATTTCAGAGATATTAATTACATAATCGGGAAACCAATCAAAATAAACTTCCCATGCCTTTTTCATTTTATCTTTTCCAATAATATTTTGCCCATATGCATCAATAAAACAATGATCATCACTCAAAAACGCAGCAATCTCTTCAACATTATGATTATTGATATGTTTTACAAATTCAATAATTTTATCATTATCATTTGCCATATTTGTTTTTTTAACGAAGATACCATTTTAAATTATTTCAAGGGTTCCCATTCAGCAAAGTTTTCAAAAACAATATTTGTGTTCGGTTCTGTAGTATAAAATTCATTAGAATTATAATTCCACCCCATTGTTTCCGAATCGCCACCACTTTGAGTTGTAATAAAAAATCTATTTAATAATGCACCAAACGAATCTGCCTGCTCACGTGGAGAATCATTATCGCCACCACTGGGGTCAACAGGAATCCAACCATAACCCGGTAAATAAACTTCAACCCATCGATGAAATACATCATCCATTGAAGCTGCATCGCCTCGAACTACTACAGAACCCACATAACGAGCGGGTATTCCAGCAGCCCTGCACATCGAAATATATACGAAGGTATATTCCGAGCAGGAACCATTCCCTCGTTTCAACACTGTTGGTGCTGTATTCCAGCCACCCACCCTTTCATAAAACATATTTGCAATAATATAATTATAAATTTTTCGTGCTATCCAATAAGGATTTTTTTCAGAACCAATAGCATCCTTCAATGCGCTTTGAATATAAGGGTCATCATATTTAAATTTCTCATCATTCACAAGATATTTACTTTTAATGCTATCAGGTATTACTGATAATGAACCAACCTTTTCGGGAAAAACAAAATAGCGTACATCATAAGTGGTAACTGTTGAAATCATTTTGATTTCTTTACTGTCGCCTGTTTTAATATTAGTAAATTTATAATGTGCTGTTTTTTGTCCCCATTGATCAGTAGTAACTTCATTATAATTCGGAGCATAGGAAATGTTCCCGGTGATTTTCTGGTTTACTCTATCGACAGGCATAGCAAGATGTACATCAAATGTTTTAACATTGCCCGGGCCAAAATTTGTTAATGTAAATGTATATGTAACTTTCGATTTTCGCTCGTTATATATACGAAAATTGTCATCATCAACTGCTTTCAATTGATATAATTTATCTTCCTGGATATCGGCTGCCCATAAATATTTCCCATCAAAACATAAACTATTCGTATAGGCTCCCGGTGCATCAGTAATAATAATGACACATTCTGTTTCAGGGTCGACCATATAAATTTCATTAGTAATCCTGTCGGAAACCCATAAATATTTTCCATCCCATGCAAGACCGTTGGGATCGGATGCCGGAGATTTTATGGTTTTAATTGTAGTTCCATCATCTGCATCGAATTGAATAATTTCATCCGATTCGTTATCGGCACACCACAAATATTTTCCGTCCCAAGCCAACCCTATAGGAGAATTGGAAGGAGCAGGCAAAGTACGTAAAATAGTTCCGTCAGCAGGATCAATACGATAAATTTTTCCCACATAATTTTCAGCCATTGGAATTCCACCGCGTATATCGGCATTCCATAATGCTTCACCGTCCCAGGCTAAACCTGTTGGCCAGTATGCAGGCGATTTTATCGATCGTATAACTTTCCCGTTAGTCGTGTCAATACAATAAATTTTATCATCTTTCCTGTCGGATAACCAAATATATTTTCCATCATAAGTTAAGCCTGTAGTAAATTTCCCAGGCGTATCATATGTTTTTAAAACTTGTCCCGAATAGGCATATACCATATTAGAAATAAGGTATGACATGGATAGAATAAGAAAATATTTTTTCATAGATTCTAATATTAAAATGTTCGTTACAAATATAATTTTTAATAAATAAACCTATAATAATATTCTGGAATAAAAAAATCAATTCACTAAAATAAAATTCAAGTATATTTGTTACATTATATGAATGATAAGAAATGACGAAAACTAAAAAAGAAAAAAAGCCTGTAATTCTTATTACTAATGATGATGGCATCATGTCGCCAGGAATAAGGCAGTTGATAAAACTTATGCGTATACTTGGCGATGTAGTAGTGGTAGCGCCCGACAAACCGCAATCAGCAATGGGACATGCCATCACTATAGCCACTCCTTTACGATTACAACAAATCAATATTGATGGCAGGCATATTGAATACAGTTGCAGCGGAACACCTGTTGACTGTGTAAAGCTTGCCGTTGATAAAATTCTTTTCAAGAAACCGGATATGCTTGTTTCGGGAATTAACCACGGTTCTAATTCATCAATAAATGTAATTTATTCTGGAACCATGTCAGCAGCCCTTGAAGGAGCTATTGAAAATATTCCGAGCATTGGTTTTTCAATACTCGATTATTCTTTCGAAGCTGATTTTACTCCATGTGAAAAACAAATTCTTACTATTGCCCGGAATGTGCTGCAAAACGGGTTACCCAAAGGAACATGCCTGAATGTAAACATCCCCAAGATAGAAAAGATAAAAGGAATAAAAATATGCAGGCAAGCCATCGCATACTGGGATGATGAATACTACGAACGCAAAGACCCTCATCACAAAAGCTATTACTGGCTTACCGGAGAATTCATTAATAACGATAAAGGTAAAGATACCGATGAATGGGCTTTGAAAAACGGTTATATTTCGGTAGTTCCTGTATTATATGATTTTACTGCACACCATGCCATTCCTTATTTAAAAAACATTGAAGAATGATAAAAAAAATATTTAATCAAAATTCATTTACGCTTGGACTGATCATAGGAATTGTTGCTCCTTGTATTTTATATGGAATAATATATTCTATTGATTTACTTATTCGAAATATTTTCGAAATGTATGTTCTTCTCACACCTTCAACAATGCAGCTAACGTCAATCATTGTAAGTATTCTGGCTATGCGCTATTACTTAGTAAAATTGAAATACGAAAAAACAGGAAAAGGATTGCTTTTAGTTACCTTTATCTTTATTATCGCATTTTTCGTGAATGAATATTTAATAAAATAATTTTTGTGAAATATTACATCATAGCCGGTGAAGCATCGGGCGACTTACACGCATCGAACCTAATTGCCGAAATAAAAAAAATCGACAGCAATGCTCACGTCAGGTGCTGGGGTGGTGATTTGATGAAAGCCCAGGGAGCAGAACTGGTAAAACATTACAAAGACCTTGCATTCATGGGATTCATAGAGGTGCTGATGAATCTAAGCACCATTATGAAAAATATCCGTTTCTGCAAAGAAGATATCAATTCTTTCAAACCGGATGTAATCATACTTGTTGATTACCCGGGGTTCAATCTACGTATTGCAGAGTTTGCCAAACATGCCGGATATAAAGTTGTGTATTATATTTCTCCGCAAATATGGGCATGGAAACAATCGCGTGTTCATAAAATAAAAAGAACTGTAGATAAAATGCTGGTGATATTACCTTTTGAAAAAGAATTTTATCAGCGCTTTAATTTTTCTGTTGACTTTGTAGGACATCCTTTGCTTGATGCTATATCACAAATAAATCAAAAAGATATTTCCGAAATAAGGAAAGATTTTGGATTTAATGAAAAACCTGTAATATCAATACTTCCGGGAAGCAGGAAACAGGAAATAATAAAAATGCTTCCCGAAATGCTTAAAGCAGTAAAAGCTTTTCCCGAATTTCAGTTTACTGTAGCTGCCGTTAATTCTCATGAATATGATTTTTATCAAAATCTATGTAAGGGCTATCCTGTTAAAATCATTTTCGGGCAAACATATCATCTATTGATGATTTCTGATGCAGCAATGGTAACATCGGGAACAGCAACACTGGAAACTGCATTATTCGAAGTTCCTGAAGTAGTTTGTTATAAAGGTTCTTTTATTTCTTACCATCTTGCAAAAAAGTTGATCAAGGTTAATTATATTTCTTTGGTAAACCTTATCATGCAGAAAGAAGTGGTAAAAGAACTAATCCAAAATGACTTCAACTCTGAAAACCTTATTAGCGAATTGAAAAAAATATTTATCAAAGAGAATATTCTTAAAATGAAAAATGAATTTGCTGCTCTTCGCGAAAAACTTGGCGGCAAAGGAGCTTCAGAAAAAGCCGCACAAATAATTTCTCAATTTTTACAAAACTAAAAAAACGTTTTTCTGTTTTTTTAAGAAAATATTTTTTGATTTATCAAATGCTTCCGCTATTTTTGAAAATTCAAGCAGGCGAATTTGATTAAAAGAATATCATACATATTTGTAATTATAATTACTTTTTTTTCGCAAATAGCAAATGCTATAGATATAGATGTATGCATTTATTCATCATCCGAAATCAAAAAAGTAATGATCACTCCCTTATCAGGGAAATATGTTATTTACAGTAACAAAACTAAAATTGCCGATCTTTATAAAAATAATCCTGTTATCCTTACCGCTGTTGGCGAAAAAATTAATATTTCAAAGTCCGGCGAAGACCTTGGCACTTACAGCATACTTTCATTTTCTGCTGAAGGGTTTCTTAACACTTTTACTTTATCGCCTCTTGAACCTAACTTACTGGAGCGCGTATATGATGACGGGATAACCATTTCCGCTGCTGACAGCATTTTAAAAATCATAAATAAAGTAGATATAGAGCATTATATAGCCGGTGTTGTTGAATCGGAAGGCGGCATTAAAAAAAACCTTGAATACTTAAAACTCCAGGCTATCATTTCACGAACATACGCAATCAGCAACATTCGTAAGCATTTAAAAGAATCAGGTTTTAACCTTTGCGACAATGTTCATTGTCAATTATACAAAGGTCGTTGCACTAACAGCATGATCATGATGGCTGTTTCGCAAACTGCAGGCGATATAATTATTGACAAAACCAACAAACCTATTTCCGCATCCTTTCATTCCAACTGCGGCGGAGAAACAGTGAACTCGGAAGATATATGGTCAATAGCCACTTCTTATCTGCGTTCAATAAAAGATACTTTTTGCTTAAAACAAACCCAGGCTCATTGGGAAAAAAACATTCCTACAAAAGAATGGCTTGAATATCTTGCCAAGAAATTCAGTTACCCAATTAGTGATTCATCAATGGTTTTAAAAGCCAAAACTTTTTCTCAAAAAGAGCGAAAAATAAATTTTAATGATAATCCCAATATTCCGCTTAAGACCATACGTACTGACTGGAAATTAAGATCAACATATTTCAGTATAGAAGATAAAGGCGATACACTTGTGTTCAAAGGCCGTGGTTATGGTCATGGTGTTGGACTTTGCCAGGAAGGCGCCATGCACATGGTTGATTTGGGATGGACATTTAAAAATATTATCAAATATTATTACAAAGACGTTTCATTGGTCAATATTTCCGATCTGAAATAATTGCGTGCATGAACATCTGGAATCAAATTCCATTACTCCGTATATTTATACCTTTTCTTACAGGGATAATACTTTCTATACTATTCCCCGAAGTGTTTAATATTTCTGCAACTTTTGTAATTATATTAGAAATACTGGTAATAGCACTTGCACTAATATTTAACCAATGGCCTTTAAATTATAAAAACCGATGGATATTCGGCATATTACTCACTTCAGTTATTTTTTTATTTGCCTGCAACATTACTATACCCCAATTAATCAACGATAATAAATCTTCTGAATTCAGGAATTGTAAAGCAACACACGATACAATAATTGCTACAATAGATGAAGCCGTTTCAGAAAGAGCAAACTCGTATAAAGTTATCCTTGCCGTTAATGCTGTTAAGGAAAATGGGAAATGGGAAAATATAGAAGGAAAAATAATGACTTATTTCCAGAAAGACAGCGCTGCATCAAAACTAAAATATGGCGATCGGCTAATAATTTCTTCATCATTTACTGAAGTGAAAAGCAACCGGAACCCTGAAGAATTCGATTACAAAAATTATCTTGCCATGCGGTCGATATTCATACAATCATATGTAAAATCAGGGCAATGGGCAATATTAGAAATCAACAAAGGAAATATTATAAAAGAATACGCATTAAATATCCGCGAAAAATTTTTAACTATTTTCAGAACATTCGGAATGAATGGCGATGAATATGCTGTTGCAGGTGCATTGATACTTGGTTACACCGACAAGCTTGACCAAGATATAATATGCATGTACTCAGGCTCAGGAGCCTTACATATACTCAGCGTTTCAGGAATGCATGTCGGGATTATCTTCATTGTATTGAATTTTCTTCTTGCATTTTTAGATCGTTATAAAAAAGGGAAATATTTCAAAAACATTCTTCTGATATTATTAATCTGGTTCTATGCTGCTATAACCGGATTATCGCCGGCAGTATGCCGTGCAGCAACAATGATCTCATTTATCATTATTGGAAGATTGATGAAAAGAAATACAAACATTTACAATACGCTTATCGTATCGGCAATATTTTTACTCATCTTGAACCCGCTATACATAACCGATGTAGGCTTTCAACTTTCGTACATTGCTGTTTTCGGAATTATTTTATTACAGAAAAAAATAAGTGAGTTATGGCAACCTTCAAATTGGGTAATTAAGCAGGTATGGCTTATCATTTCTGTTTCATTAGCCGCACAAATAGCAACATTCCCTTTAAGCATTTTATATTTTCATCAGTTCCCAAATTATTTTCTTATCACCAATTTAATTGTGGTTCCTCTTTCCAATTTAATTATTTATTCAGGAATGCTTGTTCTAATGATTTCACCAATCGGCAGTATCGCATTTTATTTTTCAAAAGTTTTTGTATTAATGCTAAATGCACTCAACTCAAGTATTCGCTATATTGAAAGCCTTCCCTATTCTATTACAAAAGGATTGTCAATTGACATAACGGAAACCATATTGCTTTACATCATTATTGTTTTTATTATCGCGTTTCTATTTAAGAAAAAAGGTATACTACTGAAAACCGCATTAATATTCAGCATTATATTTTTTGTTTCATTAGGAATAAAACAATATCGTTCTTTTTCTCAGAAAAAGTTTTTTGTTTACAACATTAACAAATCGATGGCTATTGAACTGGTATCAGGGAAAAACCATTTCCTGATTACCGACTCATCATTACAACAACATCCAAAACTATTGGAAGTACATGTAAAGAATAACTGGATAAAACTTCGTTTGAACGAACCATTGATAATAAACAGGAAACAACTTTCCGATACTATTATTAATTATCCCAATCATACTATTTTTATAAAAAATAATATTATCAGGTTTTATGATAAAGTAATTGCCATAGTAAATGAATATAACTTTCAAAGTATTGCAAGTTCAGGATTAAACGTGGATTATCTAATATTATCAGGAAATATTAAAACCAATATTTCAAACCTGCTTCATTCATATAAACCTAGGCTGGTAATAATAGATTCATCAAATTCAATGAAGAAAACTGAAGCATGGTTAAACGAATGCAAAACGATAGACATCCCATGCTATGCAGTATTGAAATCGGGAGCGTATGTTCATGAGATATAGAATTAACATATAGCGCTTTCTGTATATATGATTTTATTAAATATTTTTCTCAATAAAATTTGTTGATTAAATAGATTTTTCTACATTTGACGTATTCAATTCATATGAAAAAAATAATCTTTATATTATTTTCAATCTTTTTACTCGCAAGTTGCGAAGACCATAATTTTCCGTGGACCAAAAAATACAAAGTGCTTTATAAAGCCAGTGGAACTTCCAAAAAGTTTAGTATCTCTTATTATAATGTTGACGGTTTAAAATGCGACACTGTTTCATCTGTGGAATGGACATATAATTTTAAAGCACGACAACATTCATACCTGGCATTGCACATTAAAAATCTTGATACATTAACAGCTAATTCATATGTTGAAGGCAGGATAACTGTATCAAACAACCAGGAATACTATGATAAAAACACACTGATTGTTGATTTAAGCGGCTCTATTGAATAGAATGTTCGTTGTTCAATGATATCCTTTTTTACTTTAATTTTAATTTATACCGACAGAAAAGAGTTTTGCAAAAATATTTTTTGTTTTCTGTACGGTATAACTCGTTCTAAACAGTTTTGCCTTTCAAACCTGATAAGAACGAGTATAACAATTGGTATAATTTCAGTCTACATTAAATCAATTATACTCCTTAAATAATCCAACTTATCGGAATTTTATTTATTTTGCAATGATAGTGTTGTTGTTTTGCTGTATAAACAATATAAAGCGCAAAACTATGAAAACAAAAATTTTATTTATTTTAATGTTTTTATTTGCAGCAACTGTAATAAATAATAGTTCGGTAAAAATATAGATATTAACAAAGGTATGTAAAAAACTTAAAATTAGTAATTGTAAAACAAAGAGAAAAGGCATCAAATTTTGTTTATGCAGAACAAAAGCTTTGATGCCTGTAATA
>Ga0209098_1000656_pt1 | contig 36984 bp, 26 predicted proteins | sample AD_JPNHW1_MetaG_FD_184429 | JGI IMG/M metagenome (GOLD analysis project Ga0209098, IMG submission 184429) | Active sludge microbial communities of municipal wastewater-treating anaerobic digesters from Japan - AD_JPNHW1_MetaG (SPAdes) (version 2) | ecosystem: Engineered > Bioreactor > Anaerobic...
ATACCAAAGTGAATTTGTAGATAGTCCATGGTTGCTGAGCTTGCCGAAGCAAAGACGTACTACAAATTCTTACTTTGGTTATGCCGATAGAAAAATAAATAGTGCAAACAATTGAAATGAAGTTTGGACTATATTATTTTTCAAATCTATATAACTCGCTCTTAAAACATACATAATCAAACACTTAATAATACTTTTTTTCAATTGTCCTTTTTGTCTTGAAACAAAAAGTACCAAAAAATTCAAGAAAATATATATCGAGCCTTCGCACTGGCCACTCCCTGACACCGACATATTTTCTTGCCACCGCACTTTGTTTCTACGAAACAATTCGGTTTTTTTCGGGATAGGTTTGCCGATATTAGGCGCGCTGGCAATTCCTGGCGTGCGGGCCAGCGGTGGCGTGAATCAGAAAACATTTGAAAATCTGCAAAGGCCCCGCTACAGGCGGGGTTTCACGGCTCCTTTTCGGAGTCGTGACTACTTTGCTTAGATTTCAATGTTTTCTGAGGGCGGGCTGAAGCATTCGCCAGGATGTCTTTTCCTGCCTACCGAAGTGTTCGTCACGCAGGCAGGTTTGATTACTTTTTTGCCTGCCCCGTACCGCACAGGTCGGGGGACAAGCAAAAAAGTAGGAGAAAAATCTCATGTTTTACATCAGATACAAAAGTGTATTTATAAGTTATAAACGCTTTTCTATTTGGCTAAATACTGGCAATCGGTATAAACAACCATCCCTTAGCGTTCCAATCAATGATCATCAAATTTTCAGACTTACCATTTTATCAGCTTACCCCGCTCAAATATCATATTGCTTCCGAGATAGTGTACGTTTTCGCTGCAATTAATTGCAGGCATAATAAGAGGCTGTCTCAAAAGTCAAAATTCAGGAGTATTTAACCTTTGTGAACCTTCGTGTGTACTTTGTGTTCCTTTGTGGTTCAATTACTTATATTTACCATTAAGAGGCACCACGGTTTGCACGAAGGCGCACAAAGGACTTTTGAGACAGCCTCCACTTTTATTTACCTGTTATTCAGTCATTTTTTCTCTGCCTCCTTCAATTCCAGTTTACCTCCAAAAGGCATCCAGACATCACTGAAATATACCCAAAACAGTGGCTTGAATCCTTTTGCTTCGCCAGCATCATCATAACATATTGTCACCGGGCAAATACCAACTACCTTTTTATCGATTGCCATGGTTTCCGGATCGAAAGTCCATTCTTCAAGAAAACGAATCATTGATATAAGGACATCATGCTTTATGATAGTATCATAGCTTCCATGCTTATGTTGCGGGGTCGAATATGTAATTGTATCGATCGAACACCATCTATCTTTTAGATCTTTTCCACTCAGCGGAACATTCCACATGCCACTTTCGTCAGAATATTGATATGCGTTAATACTGTCTGAATAGGCTTTATCCATAATTTTATTTATATATCCATCCATGGCCAGAGAATCCACATTAATGTCTTCTGAAAAATCGGTAGGGTGATATATAACATTTGATATGATTCGTTTTGTGAGCACGACATCGGGTTTGGTCTTTTCGGGAAAAACGATCCAAAACAATGCTTTTCTTTCTGAAAATGTCAGGTTACCATCATCATCATACCCCACTTTTGAAGACAGGGGCGCCATGGCAATAACTTTTTTAGAAAATGCCATCGTTTTCGGGTCGTAGGACCAGTTTTCGCGGAAACGCAAGCCTGTAACCGATGATGCCTGGATAGTTCTTTTCACCACGGTATCGTAGCTATTGTATGGCGGAGTCAGGCGTGTCATGGTAAGTGTGTCGGTAAAAGATAAAAGGTCTTTAAGCTTATTGGTATCAATACTTTTATTGTTCATATCCGTGAGTTTTAATTTTCCGCTGAGGGCCTTTTTAAAAAGCAGGTCAAGGAAGGCGCAGCGTGATGAAGCTTCGATGTTCTCGTCAGACCAGACCCAGTGAGACTCCTCAGGGGAAGATTGGGAAATTTTCACGAAATTGTTGATCGTAACATCATATTCGATGTTTTTGGAAAGCACCTTTTTTTCCGGTTTGTTTTTCCCAGACTTTGGCACACATCCAAACGTGAGCAGCATCAAAGCTGCCATGCTAAAAAACAACATTTTTCTCATAAGAATAAATTTTAGGTTAGTGGTTTTCAATATATTTTAATAACTAAAACTTATCCCACATATTGCTTAAACCATGAAAATCGAAAGATTATTTTTCTTTGATAAGTTTTTCCAGTTCGAACATTTCATCGCGCAGGCGCGCGGCTTCAATAAAATCAAGGGATTTCACCGCTTTTTCCATATCCGATTTGACCCGTGAAATCAACTTTTGCAACTGTTCTTTTTGCATATACTGAACTACTGGATCGGCAGCTATGCCTGCCTGAGATTTTTCGACGTATGCTTTTGCCTCTTTGCCCTTGCTGTCTGCCATCTGTGTCTGTCCGAGAATAGATTCGGTGGTTTTGACTATTTGTGCAGGAGTAATATTGTGTTCCGCATTGTATTTCAACTGTTTTTCGCGGCGACGGTCGGTTTCATCTATGGTGCGCCGCATCGAATCGGTCATTTTATCAGCGTACATGATTACTTTGCTGTTTATGTTTCGTGCTGCACGGCCTGCTGTTTGTGTCAGTGATCTTTCGGAACGCAAAAAACCTTCTTTGTCGGCATCAAGTATTGCCACCAGCGACACTTCAGGCAGATCAAGGCCTTCGCGGAGCAGGTTCACTCCTATCAGCACATCTATCTCGCCGGTGCGCAGCTCACGTAATATCTGAACACGGTCAAGCGTGATCACTTCGGAATGGATATACTTACACTGGATGTCAAGTTTTTGCAGGTATTTGGACAGTTCTTCGGCCATTTTTTTTGTGAGGGTGGTAACCAGAACGCGCTCTTTGACTTTCACTCTCAAATCTATTTCGTTTAACAGGTCATCGATCTGGTTCAGGCTTGGTTTGACTTCGATCACAGGTTCGAGCAAGCCCGTGGGCCTGAGCACCTGCTCGACCACAACACCTTCACATTTCTGCAGTTCGTATTCGGCTGGTGTGGCGCTGACAAAAATAACCTGATTGAGCATACCTTCAAACTCGTCAAATTTCAGCGGTCGGTTGTCCATGGCCGAAGGCAGACGGAAGCCATATTCTACCAGCGTCTGCTTGCGCGAACGATCGCCGCCATACATGGCGCGTATCTGAGGAACGGTGACATGGCTTTCGTCAATTACCATCAGATAATCATCCGGGAAACAATCGAGCAGGCAGAAAGGCCTTCCTCCCGGTTTGCGCCCGTCGAAATAGCGTGAATAATTTTCAATGCCCGAACAATAGCCCAGTTCACGCATCATCTCCATATCATACGACACCCTGTCCTCTATACGTTTAGCTTCGAGCATCTTACCCATATCTTTAAAATATGCGGCATGTGCGATCAGGTCATGTTGAATATCGACAATGGCCCTCTTCATCTTGTCCTGAGAAGTAATGAAAAGGTTGGCAGGAAAAATGGAGATCGCATCAAGTTTTTCCAGAAACCTGCCGTTCACCGGCTCAAACGTTTCGATGCTTTCCACTTCATCGCCAAAAAAACATACACGGATGCAAAAATCAGCATAGGCGGGAGAAATATCAATGGTATCGCCACGAACCCTGAATTTGCCCCGTTCGAGCAACATATCGTTTCTTGAATATAAAATATTCACCAATGCCTGCAAAAATTTCTTTATCGAAACGGAGTCTCCCGTTTTTATTCTGATGATGCTGTTTGCAAAATCATCAGGGTTACCAATACCATAAATGCACGATACAGAAGAAACCACGATCACATCCCTCCTGCCCGACAACAGTGCCGATGTCGCGCTCAGCCTGAGCTTCTCAATTTCATCGTTGATAGACAAATCCTTTTCTATGTAGGTATTGGTAACGGGAAGGTATGCTTCGGGCTGGTAATAATCGTAATAAGAAATAAAGTATTCTACGGCATTGTTCGGGAAGAATTGTTTGAACTCGCCATACAGTTGAGCTGCCAGTGTTTTATTGTGGCTCAGTACCAGGGTGGGCCTCTGAACCTGTTGTATCAGATTTGCAATCGTGAACGTTTTGCCGGAACCTGTTACACCAAGCAAAATCTGAGCATCGTCGCCGCGTTCAACACCCTCTTTTAGCTGCTTTATGGCCTCAGGCTGGTCGCCGGTAGGCCGGTATTCCGATGTCAGTTCAAATTTCACCGGCTTACTTTTTTTTCTTTTCGATCAGACAGGTTACCGGATAATGATCGGAATTATCCGTTTTCACATTTTTAAAATCGTATGCTTTAAAGTCATTGGATAAGAAAATATAATCTATGCGGAACGATGGATAAATTTTATAATAGGTTGTACCCAGCCCAAAGCCAGCCTCCTTGAACGCATCGTCAAGCAATGCCGCTATCTGATGATAGGCATACGAAAAAGGAGTATCATTCAGATCGGTGCAAAGTATTACCGGATATGGACATTTTTTGATATGGGCAGCTAATAGCTCGGCCTGCACCGATCGCTTTACAAACGCCCTTTTCAAATAACGCAGTATCCGCATGGATTTGTTTTTCAACTCTTTTTCGTCAGCATTCGTATTTCCGGAAGCAATATTATCTGCAAATTCAATATCGCTGCTGCCAAGATGAAGCGACTGCAGATGTGCGTTGTAAATACGAACGGTATCTTCATCGATCAGCACATCCGTATAAATACAAAAATTATTTCTGGAATTCGGAAATTTGATCAAGCCCTTGTCTGCTATCGGAAAGGAAGTAAATGTGGCCAGCCCGAACTCATAGAGATTCCGGGAAACAACAGAATATTCAGTATGCACATTTTTCGCAATCAAAAATGTCACCAGAGTGTCCCTGGTTTTGAATTCTCCGCTCAGATTATTAACAAACTCCTGAAAACAAATAATATCGGGAGATTCCTTCTGCAAAAAAGAAAATATTTTATTGCGTTTTTCGTAATTAATCTCCCAGTTTTTTCCGTAGTTGTACAGATCGAAGTTGTGTACATTATAAGACATTACCTTGACCTGTTTATCCGTTTTCTTATTTATTTTTTCTGAATTGAACTGTACAAATGAAGCGACATAACTGTATCCCAGTAAAACAGGCACAAGTGAAATAAGGGAAAACTTAAGCCGAAAAAAAATCCAAAAAACAATGAAAATTATATTTACTATTAAAATATACGGATAAAGTATCCCGGCGAACGCAGGAAGCCAGAAATTGCGGGGGTTTATAAATGAAGAGCTGAATGAAAACAATAATAATAAAACCACCAGAACATTAATAACAAGCAGTATCTTCAAAAAGAAGTTCAGTTTCTTTTTTGCTTTTTTTGCCATGTATTACTTGTTTTTGCTTTCTTTGAACAAATATTCCTTATCCTCTTTGCTCAGGCTCTCATAGCCCGACTTTTTTATTTTATCAAGAATTGCATCAATACGCTGCTGATGGACTTTCCGGTCATACCGGTATTCATCATCAGATTTCGGCTTTTTTGAATACGTGGCTTTTACTTTAGGCTTACGCTGAAACAATTTCCTGAAAGGATTGGTAAGTTGCTTAATAACCAACCCTTTCTTGAGAGCGAGGATGTAGAAAAAACCAAAAAATGCGCCTCCGAGATGTGCAATGTGTCCGCCGGGGTTACCTTTTTCGATAGTTAAAAGGTCGTAGAGCACAAAGAAAACCGCTATCCATTTGAATTTTACAGGTCCGACCAGAAACAACCTGATGGTGTAATCAGGGACATATGCAGCAATAGCCACAATGATAGCCATTACAGAAGCCGAAGCCCCCATGGCAACCGATAGCTGTATATGTTCAGAGAATACAGGGAAGATATTGAATGAAGCTATATAAAAAGCAGCACCCGTTATTCCGCCAAAAACATAAACCAGCAACAACTTCTTGCTGCCCAGGTATTCCGTAAAGATGACGCCGCCCACATACAATATGATCATATTTGAAAAAATATGCCAGAGGTTTTCATGCAGAAACATGTATGTGAGGATGGTCCAGGGCCTTTGCAACAACATATGCAGATCAGCCGGGACAGCTAACCAGTATCCTAAAACTGTGATACCCCCGTCACCAAACTGAAAAGGATTAACAAGATATAGTTTGAAGAAAAGGCGGGCGATACTAACAATAATAAAAACCGCGATATTGATGATCACCAGTCGCGACAGCATGGTTCTGCCGGTAAAAAACCGTTTCAGCCCGTCCAGAGGCGAGGGCCGGTGTTGGTTGAAGTTCTGTCCGGAAAAATTTCTGAAATAATTATTGTAATTGTTGTCAGCCATGGAACTGTCGTTTTTTATACTGCCATTTCCAGAACAATATCATGATCAGTCCGAACAACATTCCGCCCAAATGAGCAAAATGTGCCACATTGTCACCCTGAATATTTGAAATACCCGAAAACAACTCCAACAAACCGTAAATCAGCACAAACCATTTTGCTTTGATAGGAATAGCGAAATATACATATAACCTTGTATTGGGGAACATCATACCAAAGGCCAGTAAAATTCCAAATACAGCGCCCGATGCACCAACAACAAGGGGGGCATTCAGCACGTCGGTTTTGTATTGTAAAACAAACTCAGCGGAATAGGTGATGGCTTTGGATGCATCCGTGTTGATGAGCAAATTGTAATTTTTAATAAAAATCCTCAATGGCTCATAGGAACCATCCACAAAACCAGAATTTAAAAGATTGTTCAACTGCACATGCCCCGGATCTGTCAGGTATGTGTCCAAAGCCTCTATTACAGGGCGGAACTGAAAATATACAATTACATAATGCGTTAATGCAGCCCCCAACCCGCAAACAATATAAAACAGCAGAAAGCGCTTCGGCCCCCAGAAATTCTCCAGCACGTAACCAAACATCCACAACGCAAACATATTGAAGAACAGGTGCATAAAGTTTCCATGCATGAACATGTAAGTTATTAACTGGTATGGGGAAAATTTCTCAGCGCCAAAATAATGTAATCCGAGTGTGTCGTAGAGGTCGATCCCGAATGCCCGTCCAAGCCCTATGGTAGCAAGAAAAAAAATGCCATTGAGGATTAAAAGATTTTTTACTACGAGGGGCAGCATCCGGAAACCTGTCGGACTATATTGTTCCAAACTCATCGAAAGGGAATTTTAGAATAAATAAAAGTACAAAGATACTTGTTTTTTCACCATAAATAAACAAGGACAGGCACAGTTTATTGTTTCTGTAGCAAAATATAGTAAGAAGCGCCTAAAGTTTGGAACATCGTTGTGCGAAGTTTGTAACTTCGCACTAAATAAAAGTTAGTTTGTAACTAACAGTAAAATAAAAAAATGTAATTTTGAGTACCAAAAGCTTGGTTAATACTGGGAAGCATAAGTTTATAAATCTTCCCTTTAATCTGGATATAGTGGTGCTGCAAAGATTATGAAAATATACAGAAAAATATATTGGGTGCTATTGGGACTAATAATAATTATTAGTTGCAAGAAGGAACCATTAGATTATCGAAACAAATTTATAGGCGATTGGGAATTTAAGGTAGAAAGAACCGAATTTAATACAGATAGTATTGGTTATTATTACCATGACTCATTAACCTATTTTGGGCAAATAAAATATGGAAATAATGATGATGAAATTCTAATTGAATATTCCATTGATAATTCAATATGCCTATCGATTAACAGGGAAAATGAGTTGTCTGATTTTCCCACTTACTATTGTGGCGGGGAATTTTATGGGCATGAAAAAATACACCTTTATCTAAGATGGGGAGGGCTTGGTGGAGGAATTATTCATATAGTTGATGGAGAAAAAAAATAACGATTTGCCAATCGTGGATGGCTGCGCCAGTCTTACTCGGCGGAAAAGCTAACAGGGATAATGTAGTTGAAAACTACAAATTAAAAAGTGCGAAGTTGCAAACTTCGCACAACATTTAATCAAAGTGCTTTAGACACTTAAAATTAAAAACTATACATATTGTCTTCGATAAGTTTTGCTGCTATGCGCCTGCGGGAGTTCTTACTATTCACCGGTTTGAGGGAAGTGAATATTTCCACCGCGTTTTTCAGTTTTGCAAATTCATCCTCCTCTGCAAAAGCGCATATGGCATCCATCGCTGATTTTCGGATACGGGCAGCGGCTTCATAAACAAAAGCGTCAAGGATGTCTTTGTAAATTTTTGTTTGTTCTTCACCCCTGATCTGTTCCAGTTTTTTTACGCGCAACACCACCGATTCAGCAGCATATATCTGTATCAGCATATCCGAGAAATTCATCATGACTTCCTGCTCCTGGGAATATTGTTTGCCAAGAGTTTCGTAAGCCCTGCCCATAATAAGCAGCAAGGCCTTTTTGAAGTTTTCAATGGCTTTCAGATAGTAATCAAAATATAAAGTAACCGATAATGCTTCGTTCACAAGGACACCAAGGCCATCATAAATTTTCTTTGATTCGCTAAATATCGTGGAATCGGCTTTTTTAGCTTGTTTCAGCAGCATGTCGGCACAAACCAGGCGGTTGATCTCGTTGGTGCCTTCAAAAATACGGTTGATGCGTGAGTCACGGTAGCACCTGTCCACAGGCATTTCGGATGAAAAGCCCATGCCGCCGTGTATCTGAACAGCCTCATCCACAATATAGTCCTGCGATTCGGAGGCAAACACTTTCAGTATGGCAGCTTCCATTGCATATTCGCCGATGGCTTCGAGGTAGGCCTGCGACTTAGCCATACCTTGCTCAACATGTATATCTATGGTGTCGTCCACATATTTGCTGGTACGGTACACCGCCGATTCAACCGCAAACAAGCGTATCACCTGTTCTGCCAGTTTATGCTGAATGGCACCAAAAGCGGATATTTTCGAACCAAATTGTGTCCTTTCGTTAGCATAGCCTACCGACTTGTTAATGGTATACCTGCATGCACCGAGAACATTGGCACCCAGCTTGATACGGCCTATGTGAAGGATATTAAGCGCAATACGGAACCCCTCACCCCTTTTTCCCAGCAGGTTCCCGACAGGTACCTCGCAATCATTAAAAAATATCTGAACCGTTGAAGAACCCTTGATGCCCATCTTATTTTCTTCGGTGCCAAAGGAAATCCCCGGAAAAGTCCGTTCAACGATGAATGCGCTGAGTATGCGATCATCGTCGATCTTGGCAAATACGGTCATCACATCGGCAAATCCACCGTTGGTGATCCACATCTTCTGGCCATTCAGTTTGTAATGAGTTCCGTCTGCTGAAAGGACAGCACGGGTTTTCCCTGAATTCGCATCTGAACCGGCATTGGGCTCTGTCAGGCAATAAGCTCCGGCAAACTCACCGCTTGCCAGCTTCGGAAGGTATTTTTGTTTTTGTTCTTCGTTGCCATAATATAAAATGGGTAAAGATCCTATGCCTGTGTGCGCCGAATAGGCCACGGCAAAAGAGAACCCTGCGCCCAGCCTGTCGCTGGTGAGCATAGAAGTAATAAATGACTGCCCGAAACCCATGTATTCTTCAGGAATAGAGATACCCAACAGCCCAAGTTCACCAATTTTATTGATAAGTTCCCTCATCAGGCCGGGTTTTTTGGTGTCGATCTCATCAAGTATAGGAATAATTTCCTTATCAATAAAATCGTCGCAGGTTTCCGCAATCATTTTTTGTTCTTCGTTGAATTCTTCCGGGATAAATATTTCAGAAGCAGTTTTAATGACAAATTCTCCGCCTTTTAGGTAATTCTGATCATTCATATCAATTATAGTTTTAGTGAAAAAATTTCTAACCTGCAAATTTAGCCTTTTAAAGTATAATTTTTCCCGACCCGGATTTGTTTAACAACTATTAACATTTTTTGGTTGTTACTATGAAATTTTCCGTATTTTTGAAATCATTTTTCATTAAATTCAGATCATGAAGAAATTTTTTATCCTTACAATATTAGTAGGGCTGATATCATTCGGAAGTTTTTCACAAACTACCACGGACACTACTTCCAAATATTGGGGCATCAGTTTATATGGTTCCGCAGATTATGCTATGCATCTTGTCACGGGGGGCACCCCGGCAGGACAGGATGCGGGTTTCATGAAAAATATAGATTTGCCGCGGATCGGTTATACTGTAGGGTTTTCGCTCAACCGTCCTGTGGGCAAAAGGCTTTCTTTTGAATTTGGCTTTTCGGTTCAAAGCCAGGGATACCGCACAAAAACACTGTCGGACACCCTGTGGAACTACCGTGATTCGGCTATAGGGTACACCGATTACCATAAAGCATACAGGTACTTTTCGGTCAACATACCTGTACTATTAAAAATCATACTGTTCAACATGGGGAAAGCAAGATTAGACCTTGGCCTTGGTGTTGCCCCGGCTTTTTCAGCAGGAAAACAGCAGGCACTGTTTTTTGACAACCACACTGAAATCATCAATGAAAAGTCAGGAACCACGGTAAATGTACAGGCAATCGGATGTTTGAGCTTATACATTCCTGTAAGTAAAAAAATGTCTCTGACGCTGGAACCCACATTCCGTTATAATATTTTGCCTTACAAGGACAGTTATTATGTTGGTGTCAAGCGCACATTGTTCTCTGCCGGCCTGGGTTTATATATCACCCGAAAGGTTACTGACGATGAAATGTACGACTATTACTACCGGCACATCTATAAAGTTAAAAATCTCCCGCCCGCATTCTGATAAATATAATCAATGCTGGAAACATGTTAAGCAAAGTACAGATTAAGAACCGCAGGGCATCTTTCGAATATTTTCTGGTAGAAGAGCTGACAGCCGGTATAGTTCTTACCGGTACAGAAATAAAATCACTGCGTGACGGAAAAGCCTCTATCAACGATGCTTATTGTGTTTTTAAAGGAAATGAGCTTTTTGTCATCAACATGCATATTGCAGAATATACTTATGGCACCTATCTTAATCATCAGCCCAAACGCGAACGTAAACTTTTGCTTAACAAGCGTGAAATAAAAAAATGGCAGGGGAAAGTAAAAGAAAAAGGCTTTACTATTGTACCGGTCATGCTTCATATTAACGAGAAAGGGCTGGCAAAATTAAATATCGCCCTTGCCAGAGGCAAACATTCTTACGATAAAAGAGAATCGCTGAAAGAAAAAGATCTGAAACGGGAAATGAGCAGGAAAGAATAAGGTTAGGGTGGGAGTCATTAGTCATTAGTCATTAGTCAGGAGTCAGGAGTCAGGAGTTGGGAGTTGGGAGTTGGGAGTTGGGAGTTGGGAGTTGGGAGTTGGGAGTTGGGAGTTGGGAGTTGGGAGTTGGGAGTTGGGAGTTGGGAGTTGGGAGTTGAGAGTTCAGAGTTCAGAGTCAGAAGTTAAAAAAAATAAAATGAGACAATTAAAAGTTATTTTCTTCTTGGTATTGTTAGCGTCTTCCGTTTCAGGTTATTCTCAGAACATACTGGATTATTTTCAGATGCTGCCTGATTCGTCAGTCCTGGGTTTGACGGCTGGAGAACGTAAAAAAATTGTTGAGGTATCAAAAGACAATAAGAACAGCGAAGATGCTATGCAGGATATCAGTCTAAGAAATGTTTTGTATTCGTTTGATGTCGTGGATATAAAAAACGGGTTTTTAAAAGTCATCGGAGCTATGGAAGGCCACCTTCAAATGTGCTACTGGAACCTGAAAAACGGAAATAAACTGATCGCTGTTTATCAGGAAGGTTGCGGGCCGGAATGTTATGTTGAACGTTTCGATTTTTACAATTATGACGGAAAAACCTTTACCGTGCGCCCGTACGAAAAAACAGTACCCGAAATTTACGATGATTTTTTCAAGGCAGATAAAGCAAAGGCGCTGACCGACATGGAAACACTTGACATCAGTGCCAGCCTCCTTTTTGAGTTACCGCGTACCGGGAAGAATATCATTGCTAAATGGGGAAACACCGAAGACAAAGAAATCTATAAAGAATATGCCAAAGGCAACCGGATGGTATTATTATGGGATGATGGTACTTTTAAAAAAAGCGATATTTACTGGAGTGAGTGAGAGGTTTCACTAAAAAAACGCAAAATATACAAGAAAAAATAAATTCCGATTCCGTTCAGGGTTTTTCCTGATGTTCCTCATCACCCGTCAGATAATCGATGTCAGTATTATTGTCGTCCTCATCCCAGTGATAAACTTCCCGCTGCATTCCTTTTTTACGATAATAAAAAGCCATTACAAAACCCGCTATGGCACCCATCAGATGAGATTCCCATGAGATGTTGCGTTTCGGGAAAAAATCAGGGAACATACCCCAGAAAAAGCCCCCGTAAAGAAATACTACAAGCAGCGAGACAGCCATCAACCGGGCAGTCCTTCGAATAAACCCGCTTAAAAATAAAAAACTGACAAAACCATAAACAAGGCCGCTGGCCCCAATATGAACTGAATCGCCCCGTGCAAATGTCCATACCCACACATCGGTAAATAACCATACCAGAAAAAAAACATTAAAAGCAATTTCACGATAGAAATAAAAAATGATGCTTAACGTCACGAACATAGGGATCGTATTACCCATAAGATGGCCAAAATCGGCATGTATGAATGGGGCGGTGAATATTCCGAGTAAACCGATTTTAGTAAGAGGCAAAATGCCAAACTCACTGAAATCAGATTGGGTAACAAATTCCACAATTTTCACCAGCCACATAACGGCAATAACTGCAAAAGGGAATATCATACTTGCCTTTAGTTTTGCAAATTCGTTTTTCATAGTACAGTATTAACGGTTATTTTCAGTGCTGCAATGTTTTAAAAATTTGGCGAGATAAAGATAATTAATACTCAATAATATTAGTTTATCAACGTTAAAAATAATAGTTCTTTTTTATTTAATTTTGCGAACCAAACGAATTTGTTCACCATATAACCCGTTTTATGAAGAAATACTTTAAAAACAACCTGATCAAAACAATGCTGCTGTTGTTTGTTGTTTCCACGTTGTTCACACAGAATAATTTCGCACAGCAACACGACCCGAAAAAGTCAAATCAAAAGTTTGAAGCAGCGCTTCAGATCATCAGGTTGCAGTATGCCGACACCACCAATGAAGAAAAACTCACAGAGGCAGCCATACGGGGTATGCTCAAAGAACTCGACCCACACTCTGTTTATATGTCTAAAAAAGAAATTGATAAAGCAAACGAGCCGCTGCTGGGTAACTTCGAGGGAATCGGTGTACAGTTCAGCATCATCAAAGATACGATCATCGTCATTACTCCGGTTCCTGATGGCCCTTCAGAAAAATTAGGGATTATGTCAGGAGATAAGATTGTGAAGATCGATGGAGAAGACGCCGTAGGTGATAAAATTGACAATGAATATGTGGTAAAAAAACTTCGGGGACCTAAAGGCAGCTCAGTGAAAGTGAGTATATTCCGCCGGGGAAAAAAGGATCTTCTCGAATACACCATTGTCAGGGATAAAATACCCATTAACAGCCTGGACGCGGCCTACATGGCCACCAACAAGATCGGCTACATAAAACTGAATAAGTTCTCACAAACTACCATGGCGGAATTTTCGGAAGCCTTGCAAAAACTCAAGAATAAGGGTATGGAAAGCCTGATACTTGATCTTCGGGATAATGCCGGAGGCTATCTTAACACGGCCATCGAACTTGCAGATGAATTTCTAAAAAAAGACCTGCTGATCGTTTATACTGAAGGCGTTAATTCGTTAAGACAAGTAAATAAAGCAACCAGCAATGGCAATTTTGAAAAAGGGAAATTAGTAGTTCTCATCAATGAAGGTTCTGCTTCTGCCAGCGAGATCGTCACCGGCGCCGTTCAGGATTGGGACAGGGCATTGATCATCGGCAGAAGGTCTTTTGGCAAAGGGCTTGTTCAGCGTCCGTTCACCCTCCCGGACCTTTCGGTTATCAGGCTGACCACAGCCCATTATTATACCCCCACAGGCCGCTGTGTTCAGAAGCCTTATGATGAAGGCGTCGAAAAATATTATAAAGACCTTACCAACCGTTATAAACATGGTGAGCTTATGAACCCGGACAGCATTAAGTTCCCGGATTCACTGAAATATTATACACCGAATAAACGACTGGTATATGGTGGCGGTGGTATCATGCCAGACATCTTTATTCCGCTTGACACAACCAAGTTCTCAGATTATTATACCGACCTGCTCCGTAAAAACATTATAAACCTCTTCGTGCTGAAATATCTTGACGGAAACCGCGAAAGGCTTAAAAGAGCATACCCCGATATGGAAGCTTTCCTTGATGGTTACGTCCTAACCAAGGATTTTATGGAAGACTTTTTCAAGTTTGCAGAGGCCGAAGGTGTCAAAAAAGATGAAGAAGGATATAAAACATCCGAAGCCTATATTAAAAACTTTATCAAAGCCTGGATAGCCCGTAATTTATGGGATTATGACGCCTATTGGCGCATCAGCAATGAACAGGACGATGTGTTTATCGAAGCAGTCAAGGCTATCGAAAGCAAGGATATGTTCAAGGAAAACAAGATCTTTTATTAGGAAAATTGAGATTGGGGAATTAAGGCAATAGTTATCCGCCGAGGAGGAGTCAGGAGTCAGGAGTCAGGAGTCATTAGTCAGGAGTCAGGAGTCATTAGTCAGGAGTTAGGAGTCAGGAGTCAGGAGTCAGGAGTCAGAGTAGTCATTAGTCATTGGAAGATTGAGAGATTAGGAGATTAAGAGATTGGACACTTGGGTCTTAGGACTTGGGGTTGGTCCGCTGCGACGGATTGGGACTTTGGTCTTTGGACTTTGGACTTAGTACGCCGCGGCGGATTTGGACTTGGGTCTTGGTCTCCAATAGTAGTCAAACGAGGTGAACTTATTAGAAAGTCATCACACTATTTTTTTTGACCTACATTTTGATAAACCCTGGTGGTTTTTTTCCTTTCATTTACCGGGGCTGGAGAGGTTTTCTTCCAATTTTTCTTTGATTTAAGCCCGTCGTTTACCGAACAAACAATTTTCCGGGTATTTTTCCAGTTCCCCTTTTTAACGGAATGGTTTGAATATGAAATCGCCTTTGTTTTTGCGCCACGATTTAATTTTGAATGTGACTTCTTCGGGCCTCCATCTCTTCTCACTGTCTCTGTCGGAAGATTTTCATTGGTTCTATAAAAACTTCCCGTTCTGTCAACAGATGTATGAGAAGTTGAGAAAGCCTGGCCGGCACTTATTACTATAAAAGTTCCCGCGATAACAAACGAAAAAACATATTGTCTGATCATATGAACCTTTTTTATTGATTACACAAATAATTCATTGCATTAAAAAGGAGAAATTAGTTTATTGAACCTAAAATCCTTACTGAAAATTATTTTTTAAAACGTAAAATTAATCATTATTTATTAAATTTCCAAATATTTTTGATAACCTCTTTCATAATGAAGAAGTTCCGGTTTTTACCGGCAATGAAAAAACAACTGATCGCTGTTTAAAATAAAAGTCAGTTTGTCAGCTCCTATGCTTTCAATAAATTTTATTTCTCCTTTGATCTCAGGTGCCCGTACACCGCTGAAGAAAAAGCAGTTGCCCGAGAAAATACGGGCTTCATCCCAAGCACCTGATTCAATAAAGGATTGTAACATTTCTCTTCCACCTTCAACGATCAGCGATTGTATACTTCTCTCATATAAAAATTCCAAAACCTGAGGGATAATATTGTCAGTGAAATTCAGTTTTACATATTCAATATGCCCATTGACCTCATTTTTCAAGGTATTAAAAACCACGGTACCGGCATCGTTGTCAAATACTTTTGCAGAAGAAGGGATAACAAGTTTTTCATCAACAACCAGGCGCAAAGGATTCTTCCCGTGCCAATCACGGACAGTAAGCTGAGGATCATCAAGCAGCACCGTATTCGTCCCCACCATGATCGCTTGTTCTTCCGAGCGCCAGCGGTGAACCAGCATGCGGGTATTTTCGTCAGTTATCCAATTAATATGCGGGTCACTATTGTTCCGATCTTTATCAATAAATCCGTCCAATGTCTGCGCCCATTTGAGGATAATATACGGGCGTTTCTTTTGATGAAAAGTAAAGAACCTATTATTCAGCCGATCGCAATCATCTTTGAGGACTCCCTCAACAACGTCTATACCTGCCTGCCTCAGTTTGGCGATTCCCCTGCCCTGCACCTGCATGTATGGATCCCTGCTGCCAACAATCACTTTGGGTATACCAGCTTTGATGATCATATCTGCACAGGGCGGCGTTTTACCGTAATGGCTGCAAGGCTCCAGGTTCACATATAAGGTGCTATCCTTCAGCAACGCTTTATTTTTAACAGCATTTACAGCAACAACCTCCGCATGAGGCCCGCCAAAAACGGCATGAAAGCCTTCTCCTATTATCCGGCCTTTATGAACGATTACACAACCCACCATAGGATTGGGAGCTACATTACCAGTTCCGTTCGTGGCCAGTTCCATACATCGCCTCAAATACATTTCTTCGTCTTGCATGATCCCAAAATTACAATATTTTTATTAATTTTTCGTTATGTCAGGCAACAGGCTGCAAAAAACACTATTTTTGTTTCATAAATATAACAGCATTTGAAAAGAATTTCGGCAATACTATTTTCAGTCTTTTTTACTGTCAATGTTTTCGGACAAACCGGAGGGAACAATACATATGAATTTTTAAATCTACCCACATCCGCACGTGTCGCTGCGCTCGGGAGTAATTTTCTGGCCGCTAATGATGACGATCTGTCTCTGGCTGTCATCAACCCTTCATTGATCGGGGAAAACCTGCACCACCAGATTTCGCTGAGTTTTGCCGAATACATCAGCGATGTTAATTACGGAACAGTGGCCTATTCGCATACCTTTAAAAAGGCCGGCAGTTTCGCCACCGCTTTGCAGTTCATCAACTACGGCAGGTTCATCGAGGCCGACGAAACCGGGCTTACCTACGGAAACTTCAGCGGCGGAGAATATGCCTTTACCCTGGGCTGGGGACGGAAACTGCATAAGAACTTTCTTCTGGGCGCCGACCTGAAAATGATCTACTCCCAACTGGAGAAATACAATTCTTTCGGCCTTGCAGTAGATGTTGCAGGGACTTACTTCAGCGAAAAAAACGGTTTCATGGCAAGCGTGATATTCAAAAACATCGGCAGGCAACTGGACGCTTATGTTCCGGGTAATATAGAGCCACTTCCTTTTGAGATACAGCTTGGCATCTCACAAAGATTTAAAAAATTGCCGCTGCGTTATTCGGTAGTATACAACCACATTGAAAAATGGGACCTCACCTACACCGACCCCAGGATATCAAGCGTAGACCCGATGACCGGAGACACCATTTCCAGAGGGAAAGTTGAAATATTTGCCGATAAACTTATGCGGCATTTCACGCTGGGTATGGAATTTTATCCTGCAAAACGTTTCTATATCAGCATCGGCTATAACTACCAGCGTAGACACGAACTTAGGACAGAAATCAAAAAAGGTATCGTCGGCTTTTCTTTCGGCTGCGGAATAAATGTCTATAAATTCCGTATCAGCTATGCCTGGGCAAAATATCATTTAAAAGGCTCTCCGAATACTTTTACCATCGCCACAAACCTGACGGATCTGTTTTCGAAGAAAGTAAAAAAATAGGTCGGGAGTCGGGAGGCGGGAGTCAGTCCGCCGCGGCGGATCAGGAGTCAGTAGTCAGAAGTCAGGAGTCAGGAGTATTAGTCAGGAGTCAGGAGTCAGGAGTCAGGAGTCAGAATAAATCCTATTACAATTTTTTCTTTCGGGAAGTAAAAAAAATCGCCGTTCCGGCCCGTTTTTGTATATTTGCGTAATAATTAGATTTAAAATTTTTAATATGAGAAAAACTTTTTTGTTCATTGCTTTTGCAATGATTACAGCAGTGCTCGCTGCACAGGCACCCCGCAAAGACAAAGCCCTGTATAAAGAATACCAGCCGGGATATTATCAGAACTATATACTGAAAGGCATTGAAGAGTTTAACAGTAAGGATGAAGCACCTAAAGTGGAAACCCGGTTCAAAATGGATTTCAGCGGGATGGCTCTTCCTAACAATATCGACCTGTATAAAAAACAATGGTATAACGAACCCGTTTCGCAGGGCAATACAGGCACCTGCTGGTGTTTTTCTACCACTTCCTATTTTGAATCGGAGATTTACCGCCTTACTCAGCAAAAAGTCAAACTGTCGGAAATGTATACAGTTTACTGGGAATACGTTGAAAAAGCAAGGTATTTCCTTAAAACACGCGGCGCTTCTGCATTTGCCGAAGGTTCGGAAGCCAATGCCGTTACCCGCATCTGGAAAACATATGGTGTAGTACCCAGTGAAGCATACACCGGCCTCCAACAGGGACAGACCTACCACAACCACAGCAAAATGTTCGAGGAAATGAACACCTACCTGCAGTCGCTGAAAACTTCCAATGCATGGAACGAAGAACTGGCGCTTAACACCATAAAAAGCATCATGAATTCCTACATGGGTGTACCTCCTGCCGAGATTGTCATTAATGGCAAAGAAATGACCCCGCAGGAATACCTGAACAATGTGCTGAAGATAAAACTTGACGACTATTGCGATATAACCTCATTGCTTGAAAAACCTTATTATTCACAGGTTGAATACATAGTTCCCGACAACTGGTGGCATAGCGCCGATTATTACAACCTGCCGCTGGATGATTATATGAAGGTGATAAAGAACGCCATCCGCAAAGGATATACCGTCGGTATCGGCGGCGATGTTTCGGAAGCAGGCTTTGAGGCAAATACCCAGGTAGCTATGATCCCGACTTTTGATATTCCTTCTGAATATATTGATGAGTATGCAAGACAGTTCCGTTTCAGCAATAAAACAACTACCGACGACCATGGGTTGCACATTGTCGGTTATGTTGAAAAAGACGGTAAAGACTGGTATCTGGTAAAAGATTCAGGTTCCGGCTCCCGCAATGTGGGCAAGCAAAGCAAAAGCTTCGGGTTTTATTTTTTCCATGAAGATTATGTGAAACTGAAGATCATGGATATCATCATACATAAAGATATGATGAAGGATTATTTGCCGATGTTTAAGAAATAACTCCTGTCCCTGTCAGGGAAAATTTGTTCCCTTTCATCTTTTCTTTTTTATAATGGCCTGAGATCATTTTATCCGGGTTGTTATTATTTTCTCCATTCAAACTAAAAAACAAGCAAAATACTTGATTTTAACATATTATTTTGTTAAATTTGTAAAATCATTAACGCAAATTATTTGGTAATAGTTCTTTTGCACTGACAGGTAAAAAAATTTTTATAACCCTATAAAAACATCATCCCATGCAAAGAAAAATTTTACTTTTAGTTTTTATTGCCCTGTTGACAATACCCCTTGTAAATTTTGGGCAATTCACCAATGATGTAAACCTGAATACACGGGTATCGGTATTGGCTGACGATGTTACCGGTGTTACCGGTGTTGCTGTCACAGAATCAGGAAAAACATATATTGCCTATTTAGACGGCTATTTTGAACTGAAATTACAATTGCTCGATGCCAACGGCAATAAAGTGTTTGATTCGGCAGGCCTGGTGCTGGAGACTGCTGCCACGTCTTACTCGGTGGCCAAAAGCACACAAATCATTACTGATGCGGCAGAAAATGCCCTTGTGGCATTCTGGAACTGGGATGCCGGAGATATAAAAATATTTTCCGTGAGCCCCGCCGGTCAAATTACCGACACCATGTTGTGCGGTACAGGCAGCATTCCCGTTCTTGAGCCGTTACCATCAGGAGCGTTCATACTGGCATTCAGCAATGGCGATTCAACAATCATAAAAAAAATAACCAGCACGGCAGGCGTGTTAAGCGCTGAATACACACGCAGGGTCAACTATTTGTGCAGGGATATGGTAGCCTTACCCAACGGCAATTTCTATATTGTATCCTTCGACCTGCTTCCCAATCCCGGATATGCATACACCTTTGCAAATTATATAGACGGGGGCACCGGAAACCCTTTATGGGCCAACTGGACAGCATGTTCTTCCAACACAAATACAGGCCTTTATACCGCCAATGTAGCCTGTTGTGTTGATAATGCCAAATACCTGTATGTTGCTAACACATATTTTTCCGGCATGAACCGGGCAGCCTTTGCACAACGAATAGATAGCACGGGTAATGCCTTATGGGGTATAAACGGGTATACCCTGATAAATGATGGCGTGTTCAATTACCAGCAAAGGATTTTTACCCTTTATGATAATTCCACCAATGAATTGTTATGCCTGATCAACGGGCAAAATGTAAATGATGGTTCTTCCACAAATAAAATTTGCTATCAGAAAATTTCGCAGAGTGGCACTATAGTGTTGCCGGTTTCAGGTATTGAACTGGCGGGGCAATCAACCAATGCGGGTTTATTTGGAATGGGGTTCTGTGGTGACGACATAACATTTACATACATTTCCGGCATCACTAATAATATTATGGCATCAAAAATTAGTCCTGACGGGAGTTTGCTGTGGAGCCCCAACCCGCTGCCCTTAAACACCACTGCTAACCTCAAACCCTGGGTGGATGCACTTATCGGCGAGATCAGGAACGACAATATAATCGTGGTGTTCAATGAAACCAGGAACGGACATTCAGGCGTATATGCGCAAAAAGCAGGCTGCGATGGACAATTACCTACAGGCATCAGAAAACCGGAATCCGAGCCCTGCCTTATAGCCCTCTACCCCAACCCCGCCAATGAAAAGATTACCCTGGAATACAACAACCAAAACAATTCCACAATATCAGTTTACGGCATCACAGGCAAACTGATGCTCCAAAGTGAAGTTTCCGGAGCCAAAATCGCTCTTGATGTCAGCGATTTACCACAAGGATTATATATGATAACAATTTCAAATCCGAGGCAGACTGTGCTGACAAAATTCGTTAAAGAATAAAAGCAAAAAATTTTAAATAAATATATATTACTTTTACAATAGAAAAAAACAATTGCACATAAGCAATTTATTATTAATTAAAAACCCCACACCATGAGAATTCTGAAAAAAATTATCATTGCATTGCTTGTAATAATAGCACTTATATTACTGGTGTTATTATTCATGCCTTCTAAAAGGCATGTGGAAGAATCAATCAATATCAAAGGCCCGGCAAAGAACATATACGGGCAGGTGGTCACCATGAAAAACTGGGAAAAATGGATGCCTTTTTCAGAGGGCGATCCGGAGATGAAAACTTTTTACGAAGGCCCGCCAAAAGGTGTGGGCGCCATTATGAAATGGGAAAGCAAAAAACAAGGTAATGGCTCAATGACCATTGAAAAAGCCGAAGCGTACAGGGAAATAAAACTTAAACTTGAATTTGAAGGCCAGGGAATTTCTTACAGCGAATTTTTATTTACGGAAACGGGCGATAGCACCAAAGTTGTATGGAGTTTAAATATTGAAAACCTGAAATATCCTATCGGTAGGCTTATGGGCGTTTTTATGCCAGGCGTTATTCATAAGAGTTTTCATAAAGGCCTTGTAAAACGTAAAAAAGTCTGTGAAGAATATACTGCTGCTTTAGGCATATTCAAAACCTCCGAAGTTAGTATCAAAGAGATGGAAAAACAACAGGCATTATACATAAGGGATTCGAGCAAAATTGATGAAATAGATATGATCATCGGGAAATTATTCGGTGAGTTGTATAAATACCTGGGAATGAAAAAAATTGAATGCATCGCACCACCTTTTGTACGCTATCTGGTGTAGGATGAAAATGCGGATAAAAATGTGATGGAAGCTGGTATCTTTATTAAAGGGCCTGTTGAGGGCAACGACAGGGTGAAATACCAGGAAATTCCCGCACAGAAATACGCCAGGGCTATACATACCGGCGCTTATGAAAGCATACACAATACCCACATGGTTATTGACAAGTATATTGCCGACAACAAATTAACCGTGACCGGCGCCCCTATGGAGATTTACATCACCGATCCGGAAAAAGAGCCCGATATGACTAAATGGGAAACCGAAGTCCTATACCCTGTAAAATAAATTACGAAAAAAAAGCGGTATCAGCCGCTTTTTTTTATGTTCTCCGGATTAGTACCCCGAACCGCTTGCAGGGGCATAAACTTCGTATTCGTAGGTTACCGTTCTTTTTTCTTTGTTTCCGACAGGCAACTCCCAGTTTATATTTACAAAAGGATTGAGCCCGGTGTACCTTCCGCTTTTATTGATCTTTCCCTCGTTGCTTGCCGACAACACATTCGCTGCAAGGTCTTTTTTAATGGTCAGCAATATCTTCTTGTTCTGTAGATTTTCAATAAAAATGGTGCCTTTGATGGTTACCCTGTTGTAATATGTCTTACCTATTTTCTTAACGTTTTCCTCTTTTTTCACTTCCTCTTCTTTGTTCTTTACCACCACATCGCCTGCTTTTGAAAGCTGCACCGATATATCTGAACCTACCGGGGTATATTTGATCCTGTCCTGTGCCAGGGGCTGCATATTTTCGTTCTGAACAAAAACAGGCGCCGTGGTAAACGGATAGCTGGTATTGTTGGTCAGCAAAAGTGAATGATATACATCCATCCGTTTTTCAGGATCGTTGCTTATGTAACTGTAGTATGAATAATTGGCCACGTCTCCAATGTTAACTTCATATACATCTTTATACGGAATTTTCACCGAAAATATCTGAAAGCTGGTCTTGCTTTGTGCCGGAAGGTTCACTTTCCCGATCTTATACATATACAAATCGTTGGTTTTCTCTCCTTCGGTGGAATAATCGTAATACTGCTCGATTCCGGAACCCGCAGAAGACCTGTCATCAGCTACGTAAACATTGCTGGTGAAATAAGTCTGGGCCTGTGCTAATGGTACCGGAGGTTTTACATCATAAAGTGATGTCAGCATATTATTGTAAATGGGGTCGTACTGAGCACCGTAAAAAAATTGAGGATTACCTACGGTGAGCGTCAATTCAGCATCTTCCAGATCTTCGGAATAATTCTCAACAAGGGCTTTCATCTCCAGTTGAAGTTCATTGTCATTAACCACTTTTATGTTGTACAAAGGTATCCATTGTATTCCGCTTTGCATATAAACCACTCGCAAATCAGTGCTGGCAACGCTTTTATCGAAATATATTTTCGCAACGCGAACCAACGAATCCATAGTTAGTTCACCCACATTGGAATCATCAATGGTAAATTCAACAACGGAAGCTACAGGATAAAAAGTAGTTTTATTGTCGGCCAGTTTAATTTTAGCGATGCCCGAACCCTCGTAGTATTCCTGCAGCACACCACTGATCTCCCGCAGGTTTTTCTCGCTTCCGACAGCATAGGTAAAGCGGACTTTTTTACCAACCGAGCCTTTGAAAATATCATTGAAATTTTGTGGTTTTTTGGTCTTCCTGATGGTATCCGTCAAAAAACAAACACTGGTGATCTTATTATCTTTAGCAGCATTAAGCCAGTAAGTACCCATTAATGGCTGTTTAGGGAGTTCGATCATGGCGTAACCTTTTTTTACTGGGACATTGCCTTCTTTGGCAATAAAATATGTTCCATTCTTGAACACATTGATCTGCACCGGCTTGATGTTGCTCTGGGCAAAAACGAATACAACCAGCATAATTAAACTTGAGGAGGCAATGATTTTTTTCATGGCTTGAAGGTTTTTAATTTATATTTGTTATCAGGAAAAAAAGCTTTTTTGACCAAATCTTATGCCAAAAACCAATAATTCAACAAGTTCCGGAAATATTAACAAAGGCAAACTCTATCTGTTACCTTCTGTTCTTGGAGAAGAATCGGAAATATCGGCTGTACTACCGGCGTATACTCAAAATGTCATAAAAAGCCTGCATGTGTTTATTGTTGAAGAACTGAGGACTGCACGGCGATTCCTTAAAAAAATCGATAAAAATATTCCTATTGACAATCTGGAACTCTTGGTATTCAACGAACATAGCATAAAAGAAAACATCGAACAGTATATTGAACCTATGCTTAAAGGCGAAAATGCAGGCATACTGTCGGAGGCAGGATTGCCCTGTATAGCCGATCCGGGCTCTGAAATAGTTGCTGAAGCTCACAGAAACGACATAGAGGTTATCCCGCTTACAGGGCCGTCATCTTTGCTGCTTGGATTGATCGCATCAGGATTCAACGGACAGAATTTCGCTTTTCACGGATACCTTCCGGTAGAAAAAAATCTGCTTACTAAAAAGATCAGGCAGCTCGAAATGGCGGCAAAACAAAATCAGCAAACTCAGATATTCATTGAAACACCTTACCGTAACAATCAGATGGTAAAAGCAATTATTGAATGTTGCGCCGATGAAACACTATTATGTGTAGCTGTTGATATTACGCTGCCCACACAGCATATCATCACAAAGCCGATAAGAAACTGGAAAAAAATGCAGTTTGATTTTCATAAACGTCCTGCGGTGTTTTTGATTTACCATTAGAACCTGGCAAGCAACTGACGGGGTAACTCGAAGTTACCCCGTCAGTGGAAATTCTCTTCTTAACGCGATTTTTGTGGATTAAGAAACGGAAATCTAACTAACACTACAAGTGCTAAAGAATTTGGATTAAGAATCTGACAAGTATCCGATAGTATTTTAAAATTTATTAATTTGGCAGCCTAAATCCAAAAACACTATGTCTATACTTCTTAGCAACGCAACCTACATTGATTTTCAGACACTGAAATTTATTCCCTGCAACATCCTTATCGGAAGCAGCCCCGACAACTCTTTTCTGTTCACGGAAAAAGAAGGAAACGGCTCTGATATCCGGATTGACTGTACCGGAAAATATGTTACACATGCATTCGGATGCGGACACCACCATGTCTATTCTGCTCTTGCCACCGGCATGCCTGCCCCCAAAAAAATACCCGGAAATTTCTTAGAAATACTACAGTATGTCTGGTGGACACTCGACAGATGCCTCGACAAAGAAATGATCGAAGCCAGCGCCCTCGCAACCGCCATTGCCTGTGCAAAAAACGGGGTGACATTTGTTGTTGACCATCACTCCTCACCTTCAGCCATTGAAGGCTCCCTGGATATTATTGCCGATGCTTTTGAACAGGTAGGCATATCGCATCTTCTGTGTTACGAAATCACCGACCGCAACGGTAAAGAGGCAACAGATCTGGCATTGCGCGAAACAGACAGCTATCTTTCGCGGAGACAGGGACTGGTAGGGCTTCATGCATCATTTACCGTGAAGGACGAAACGCTGAAACAGGCAAAGGAACTTACAGATAAATACCGGACGGGAATACATATTCATGTTGCCGAAGATAACTTAGACGAACAACATTGCACAGAACATTATAACAAACGCGTGGTAGAAAGACTCCACGATTTGGGACTGCTTAGTTCAACAAGAACCATCCTCAGCCACTGCCTGTGCATCAACCATCACGAAAGGGAACTGATAAGAAACTCTGGAGTATGGATCGCACAGAATATAGAAAGCAATATGAACAACAGGGTAGGCTTTTTTAATTCGGAGCTGATCAGCAACAATGTCATGCTCGGTACCGACGGCATGCACAGCGACATGCTGCGCGGCGCAAAAAATACTTTTTTTGCCGGGCAAAATTTTGACAACATTGATTATACTGAGACATACCGCCGTTTCCGCAATGTCCACCGTTACATCAACGAAAACGAATTTGGCGGCGATGAACTCAACAACCTTGTAGTGCTTGATTACCATCCTGCTACGGATTTCAATGAACATAACTTCCTCGGCCATTTTGTTTTCAACATAGAGCCCAGGCATGTTCAACATGTAATTTCAAAAGGGAACCTTATCGTGAAAAACCGTAAAGTGATTACGGTTGATGAGGATGCCATTATGAAACACAGCCGTGAGCTGAGTACTAAACTTTGGAAGAAGATGCAAAATATATAGCCTCTGATTAACCATATATTGATCCAAAAACTTCAGCCAAATACCTGTTTACCTAGCAGCATAATCTGCCAAAGCGGACCTGACAGCCTAAATATCTAAACACTAAAAATCTAACATTCCACCTCATGATGCTCCTGATAAAAAAACCAATGATCGTCAACGAGTATAAGAGTTTTACCTCAGACATCCTTGTTGAAGATGGCAAAATCATTGAGATCAAAGAAAATATTGAAAGCACGGAGCCTGCTCAAATAATAGATGCATCAGGTTTGTATGCTTTCCCCGGTGGCATTGATCCGCATGTTCATATGGAACTGCCCACGCCGGCAGGTAATTCATCAGATGATTTTTACACAGGAAGCCTTGCGGCCCTGGCAGGCGGGACGACAACCATCATCGATTTTATTACTCCTTCGCGCGGGCAGTCACACACCGAAGCCCATAAACTTCGGAAAAAAGAAGCGGAAAAATCCTTGACGGATTACAGCCTGCACGGCACTATTGTTAGCCTGAATGAAAACACTGAAAACGAAATCCGCCGTTGTGTGGAAGAGGAAGGTATTACTTCTTTTAAAACATACCTTGCCTACCGTAATACCGTAGGCATAGATTACGAAATGCTGCGCCGGGTGATGCAGATTGTGAAAAAATATAAGGGGGTCGTTACTGTTCATTGTGAAGATGGTGATGAAATAACCCGGCTTCAGAAGGATTTTGTTGAAAAGGGGCAAACCACGCCACTATATCATGCCCTATCCCGCCCTGAGTATACCGAATCTGATGCCGTGGCTGAAGTCCTGAAACATGCAGATGAAACAGGATGCAAGACTTACTTTGTGCATGTTTCAGCAAAAAGATCCATAGAACTTATTGCGCAAAAAAAATCGTCAGGAAGAATTTTTGCAGAAACCTGTCCGCAATATTTGTTTTTAGACATAAGCCAATATCAGAAGCCCCTGCCCTATTCACTGAAATATGTGATCAGTCCGCCATTCAGAAGCAGGGAAAGCAGGGATGCGCTATGGCAGCATATCATTAGTGGAAGTATTGATACGCTTGCTTCAGATCATTGCCCGTTCGACACATTCGGACAAAAAGATGCGGGCGCTGATGATTTTACAAAGATACCTAATGGCGCCGGGGGCATTGAATACCGCCTTGCACTTTTGTTTACTTATGGCGTTTTAGAAAATAAAATTTCCCTCAACCGTTTTGTAGCATTGACCGCTGCCAATGCTGCGAAAATTTTTGGTCTGTATCCTCAAAAAGGTCTTATAGCCTGTGGTTCTGATGCGGATATGGTGCTTTGGAACCCCAACATTGAAAAAACTATTTCGCTGCAAACACAGTTTCAGCACTGTGATTCAAATATCTATGAAGGGATACAGCTGAAAGGCGCTCCTGAATATGTTATTAGTAGCGGGAGATTAGCCTTTGCGCATGGCAAGCCAAGCACTAAAGAACTTACAGGGCGGTTTCTTAAAAGACAATAACGCCGGTCATTGTGGCCTCGCCTCTGGTAGTTTTATCTCCGGCATATTAAAAGACATGTTTTTATGCAGCAATAACATAATCCTTTATAACTTTGAAGCATGAATTGCATTTTCAAAACAGGGACAATTTTCATATCACTAGTGCTTTTGTCATTATATGCAAGCAGCCAGAACGATATTACCCGGGTTTATCTTTTTCCAGGTCAGGGTTCCGACGAACGTATTTTTTCAAACATCAGGCTCGACAGTACTTACCAGACAATAAATATCAATTATCCAGTCCCTGCAAAAAAATCATGCATGAAGGATTATGCCCGGATTATTTCTTCCCAGATTGACACCAGCAGCAAATATGCATTGATTGGCGTTTCATTTGGCGGGATGATATGCACAGAATTGGCCGAAATGTTGCATCCGGAAAAAGTCATCATTATTTCAAGCGCCAAATGCCGGAGCGAGTTACCAAAGCGCTATACCGTCATGAAAAAGTATCCGGCCTACCGGCTTTATCCAAAGAAATTCATCAAATTCGGCACCCTGCTTTTACAACCTACCATTGAAAAAAACGCTGGTACAGAAAAGAATTTTTTCAGGGACATGCTGAGAAAAAAAAATCCTCAGTTTCTGAAGGAAACATCGGGCATGATGATAAACTGGGACAGGCAAACCTATGCTGCCAATATTGTTCATATTCATGGCAGTGATGATCATGTACTGAATATCAGCAAAATTAAGGCTGATTATGTTATTGATCATGGAACTCACATAATGACCTATGACCGGGGCAAAGAGTTATCCGAAATCATTGCCAGAATACTACAATAACCCCAAATTCCGCATTAAGGATTTTCTAATGCGTAGCATTCGGAATAATTAAGTTTAATTAACTGTTTTTAAATAACTTACAATGTGAATTTTTAATGCGGAATCGACAAAGTAAATGTAATCTCGGCAATTAAAAATTGCCGGGAACATTTACTAAGTCGGGGTTATCCAGATTCAACCCGCAATCCTGCGCGCTACTCAATAGTTCACTACGTTCGTATTGCGTAATCTGGGATAACAAATAGAAAAAATATTGTCACACCAACTCCAGGCAATATGGTTGGTTTGATAATAGCATTGCAGGAGAAGCCGATTATTCAGGTAATAATAAAATAAAAAGGAAAATTAATTTTATTTATAAGTCGCCAAATCTCATAAAAAAACACTACATTTGGCGAGATATAAAAATCATCATACAATGAAATTAATTGGCAGAGACCCTGAAAAATCAATACTTGAGCAGGCATTAAAAAGCAAGCGCGCCGAACTCATCGCAGTATTCGGAAGAAGAAGAGTTGGAAAAACCTACCTGATTCAGCATGTATACAAAAACGATTTCATTTTTGAATTTTCAGGAATTTTGCACGGCACGTTGAAGCAGCAACTCGACAATTTTTATCTTACCTTAGCCCGAAAAAAAAGAAAAACAAAAAAACCGGCGAACTGGCTTGAAGCATTCAGCCAACTCATTGAATACATTGAATTTTTGTCCCTGAAAAAAAAGAAGGTAATATTCATGGATGAATTTCCCTGGCTCGACACCCGGAAATCGGGATTTCTGGCTGCCTTTGATAACTTCTGGAACAGTTACGCGGTGAAAAACAAAAACCTGGTGGTGGTTATTTGCGGTTCAGCAGCATCATACATGATTCAAAAGATTATTAACAATAAAGGCGGCTTGCACAACCGCATCACGCAGAAGATACGTCTGCTTCCTTTTACACTGAAAGAAACGGAGCAATTTTTAAACTATAATAATGTTAAATTTACCCGCTACGATATTTTGCAGCTATACATGGCGATGGGCGGGATTCCTTATTATCTCGGAAAAGTATCATCCGGCGAAAGTGTGCCACAGAATATTGACCGCTTATGTTTCACAAAAGACGGTGCCCTGAGAACAGAATTCAGTACTGTTTTTACATCCTTATTTGAAGTGCCCCGCAACCATGAACTCATTATCCGTATTCTTGCATCAGTCCGAAAGGGATTAACGAGAAATGAAATGCTGAAAAAAATGAAAACACAAACCGGCGGCGGTATCACAAAAACACTCCTGGAACTTGAAGAATCAGGATTTATTGAAAAATACCTGCCTTACCAGGGCACTAAAGATTCTTTGTACCGCCTGACCGACGAATATTCGCTGTTCTATTTAAAATTTATCGAACGCACAAAGCCATCCAAACACGGCGTCTGGCAAAGTATATGCAACAATGCACCGTACAGGTCATGGGCCGGTTTTTGTTTTGAGTCGGTTTGTATCAAACACATTGAGCAGATCAAAGAAGGCTTGAAAATTGCCGGAATAAGATCCGAGCACGGGAGCTGGCTGGACAAAAAGCAGGAAAACGGGGCACAGATAGACCTACTGATCGACCGTGCAGATAACGTAATAAATATATGCGAAATTAAATTTTATAATTCGGCCTTCACTATTGATAAAAAATATGCCGGCGAACTGGAAAAAAAAATAGCCGTTTTTTTGAAAAGCACCAACTCAAAAAAAAATATCCGGATAACACTCATAAGCACGTATGGCTTGATAACAAACAAATACAGCAAGCAATACATACAAAATGAACTAACGATAGATGATTTGTTTGTATAGCTATATCTCGCCAAAACTATGTATTTTATGCTACATTTGGCGAGATATACGCAATTGATCAATAAAAAAATTTCCTTCGATTTTGTCAACTTACTGTTTTGAAATTAGTTTTCAGAACATACCAACTAAAACTGTTCTGTATAAAAATTGAATAAAATGGATAAACCCATAGGACAGTACATAACGATCTAACGCCTCACTTCAAGGAACGCCAGGCAGGTATTGATTACGCCCCGGCGGAAGCCATGCACGTACTAAGTAATTTATAAAGGTAGATTTCATTAATTATGCCGTTTGAGACAGTCTCCGATATCCTGCAAAAAAATTTTTTTATCCACTTTATGGAATTTTTCCGATATTGCATCTATGAAAGCAAATTCTTAAAACCTCCCTCTATGAAAACGATCAAAATTATTGCCTTCGCCCTCATCGTGTCGGTTACTGCCATAGCTGTAAAATCAATTATTCCGGCTTTTGTTCATCAAAAATCCATCACGGAAATGATCTCGATAAATGACGACTATCCAAAACTCTGGGCAAAAGTTGATTCACTTGTCAACAAAGGCCTCACACGCTCTGCCATTGAAGTAGTCCAGGTGATTTACGAAAAAGCCAAAATTGAAAATCATACCGGAAATTTCGTAAAAGCCGTCACCTATAAGCTCCGGCTGGAGTCATATATCAGCGAGGACGATTACGTAAAAGAAATCAACGATCTCACCAAAGAGGCGTCAGAAGCAAAATTTCCGATCAAGCCCGTGATACACTCGATGATAGCGGAAGTATATTGGAAATACTATCAGACGAACCGTTACAAATTTCTGAACCGGACCGAAACAGTGGATTTTGTCCCGGAAGATATCCGAACCTGGGATTTGCGTAAGATCGTGGAACAATCGATCAAATATTACCAACTCTCACTGGAAGATGCCGTAAACCTAAAAAAAACGTCCATCAATGTTTATGATGAAATACTTGTAAAACAAGGAAATGATTCGAAAAATTTCCGCCCAACACTTTATGATTTTCTGGCACACCGTGCTATTGATTTCTTTGCGAACGAAGAGCCCGGGCTGGTAAACCCGGTAAACAGGTTTGAGATTGACAAAGAAGATTATTTCGCTCCCTACGATAAATACATTAATTTCAATATCACCACTACCGACAATTACTCTCTGACTTACTATGCTGCCACACTTTTCCAGGGGCTGCTCGATTTTCATAAAAACGACTCCGACCCGACCTCGCTGATTGATGATGATCTCAAACGCCTTGACTTCATGAGACAAAAATCCATACACCCCGATAAAGATACCCTGTATATACAGGCGCTTGAATCACTCAGCAAAAAATTTGAAACATTCCCTTCCTCATCTGAAGTAATCTATAAAATTGCCAATTACTATTATGCTGAAGGAAACTCTTATGCCAGCACTAAAGACGAAGCAGACCGGTGGAAGCTTAAAAAAGCTTACACAATATGCGACATTGCCATCAGAAAATTTCCGGATGCTTTCGGATCAAAAAATTGCAAATGCCTTCAGCAGAAAATCAAAGAAAAATCACTCAGTCTCACAACAGAAAATGTCAACGTCCCCGGCAAGCCTTTCCGAAGTCTGCTCTCGTACCAAAACCTGAATAAAGTTTATGTGCGCATCTGCAAAACATCTTATGAATGGTATGACAAACTAGCATATCAGTATTATTATGATGATAAATTCATCAAACCCCTTTTGAAACTCACGCCCACAAAACAATTCAGTATTGATCTCACCAATCCGCAGGATTATCAGGGACATTCGACAGAAATAAAAATGCCCGAACTGGACCCAGGGTTTTATGTCGTGCTGGTCGGGACGGATGAAGGTTTTACATATACTTACGAAGCCATAGCATACTCAAGCATTTGGGTTTCGAATATTTCTTACCTTAAACGAGCACTGACAAATGGAAATACGCAGTTTGTCGTGCTAAACCGTCAGAGCGGCCAACCGATTCAGGGAGTTTCTGCACAGGTGTACAATGAAGTGTACAGTTATTCTACACGCAGGTACGAATATCATGCAGGCGCCAGATATACGAGCAATGAAGAAGGTATGTTTGAAGTGTTTCCGGTAAATAACAACAACTACAATAATTCTTTTATTGAATTCAATTATGGCAATGACAAATTGAAATCAACTAATTTTTACACGTACAAACCTTATAAATACGATAATAAGAAATACCTCAGGACGATATTTTTTACCGACCGGATGATCTACCGCCCCGGACAGACAATCTATTTCAAAGGAATACTGCTGGAAACCGACGGGGAAACAACAGAGATAAAACCCGCCACAGAAACCAATGTTGTTTTGTATGACGTCAACTATCAGAAAGTATCGGAAGTAAAACTGACAAGTAATGAATTCGGAACGTTCAGCGGCTCGTTCCTATTGCCGACCGGATCGCTGAACGGACAGATGCGTATTGCCGATGCATGGGGAAACATCTATTTTTCGGTAGAAGAATACAAACGCCCGAAATTTGAAGTATCATTTGAACCGGTTAAAGGAACATACAAACTCGGCGAAAAAGTTACTGTAAAAGGCATTGCTGCTGCTTATGCAGGTTCAAACATAGACAACGCACAAGTCAAATACCGCGTGGTTCGTACTGCCCGCTTCCCTTACTGGTGGTATTACTGGTATGGATATTATCCAAATTCTCCGCAAATGGAAATCATCAACGGCACCACCACCACAAATGATAAAGGAGAATTCTCCGTTGAGTTTACTGCGATTCCCGACTATAAAGTAAGTAAAAAATCCGACCCTACTTTTTCATACCAGATCATCGCCGACGTCACCGACATCAACGGCGAAACACGATCGTCGCAGACTTACGTAAATGCAGGTTACAAAGCGCTGCTGGTGAGTGTGGATATGCCGGGCGAAATAGAAAAGAGCAATAAAGATCCTTATGCCATATCAACGACAAATTTAAGCGGTAATTACGAATATGCCAAAGGCAGGATCGTTGTTCACAAGCTGAAACAACCCGAAAAGCTTTTCCGCAGCAGGTTATGGCAAGAACCTGACATGAAACAGATTTCAAAAAACGATTATTACCAATGGTTTCCTTACGATCAGTACGAAAATGAAACGAACACCTCAAAATGGGCTAAAGGGGGACAGATACTGGAATACAGTTTTGACACCGGTCAGGATTCATTACTTAAAATACCCGATCTTCCTTCGTGGCCATCGGGACAATATGTTCTTGAGATCAATTCTATAGATAAATTTGGTGAAAAAGTTCAATCATTCTCTTATTTCACGGTGTATTCGAACAACGACAAAACTATCCCTGTAAATGATTTTGCATGGTTCTCGACATTGAAAGCTAAGGGTGAACCAGGCGAAGAAGCTGCTTTCCTGATCGGCACCAAAGAACAAAATATAAGTGTGTTGATGGAAGTCGAGATCAGAAACAACATTATTCAGAAACAATGGATCAAACTAAACAATGAATTGAAAAAGATCACCGTGCCGATAAAAGAAGAATACCGGGGCAATTTCGCCGTGCATTTCACTTTTGTCTGCCAGAGCAGGGTTTATCAGAAGGATGTAAGTATTGAGGTGCCTTATACCAACAAAGAACTTGACATCAGTTTTGAAACATTCCGCAATAAACTGATACCGGGGCAGAGTGAAGAATGGAAAATAAAGATCAAAGGCAAAAACGGCGAAAAAGTAGCTGCGGAGATGCTGGCCGGCATGTACGATGCTTCACTCGATGCCTATCGCGCCAACTCATGGCTCATGAGCCTTTACAATTATTATTACATGCAACGCAGTTGGGAATCATATAACGGATTTTCCACCGTAGGATCAAACTTATATTCTGTGAGCTGGAATCCATACGTCTATTTCAATTACCATACATACGATTACCTGAACTGGTTTGGGTATGACAATTATTATTACAGCTACCAATATCGCGGGTATTATGACGATTATTACGACTATGACCGGGCCGATCAGTCAGAAATAGTATTTGATGGCGTTGCTACTACTGCTAAAGGTTCTGCCGGGAAAAAGAAGGATGCTAAAGCCGAAATGGGAAACCTTCCTTCTGCCGTATCATTTGATGTAACTGCCGGGGAAAAAACATTAGAAGAAAATGAAATTTCAGGTAACAGCCGTACTTCGGGAGGTTTATTAAAACCCGGAAATGGACCCGAGACCGGAAAAGATATGGATTTAGGTGACATTAAAACACGCACTAACTTTGCCGAAACGGCTTTCTTTTACCCTCACCTGCTCACCAACGAAAACGGAGAAATTGTTATTTCATTCACCGTGCCCGAAGCGCTTACCAAATGGAAGTTCATGGGACTGGCACACACCAAGGATCTTAAATATTCACAGATTCAAAAAGAGGTTCTTACTCAGAAAGACCTGATGGTGATGCCCAATCCTCCGCGTTTCTTCCGCGAAAATGACAAGATCGTGTTCAGCTCAAAGATCACCAATCTCTCAGCCGATTCGATCACGGCCTATGCCACCCTGATGCTGTTCAATGCCGAAACCCAGCAGCCGATTGACATACTGACAGGCAATACGGACCAGATCAAATGCGTCGGCATCCCAAAAGGTCAGAGTAAAGCAGTGGAATGGTCTTTATCCATACCTGAAAACATTCCGGCTATCACCTATAAAGTTGTTGCAAAAGCAGGAAACTTCAGCGACGGCGAAGAGATGGTCGTCCCTGTTTTAACAAACCGTATGCTGGTTACCGAAACCATGCCGCTGCCCATAAGAGGCAACCAGATCAAGAACTTCAACTTTGAGAAACTCATCAATGCCTACAAATCAAACACGCTGAAAAACTACAAACTCACGCTTGAATTCACTTCAAATCCCTCGTGGTATGCCGTTCAGGCGCTACCCTACCTGATCGAATATCCTTACGAATGCACTGAACAAATATTTAGCCGTTTTTACGCCAACAGCATCGCGTCCTTCATTGCAAATTCAAATCCTAAGATCAGAGAAGTTTTTGACAGTTGGAAAAACATTACTCCCGAAGCCCTTTTGTCCAACCTCGAAAAGAATCAGGACCTGAAATACGTAATGCTGCAAGAAACCCCCTGGGTGCTCCAGGCAAAAAACGAATCCCAATCCAAACGCAATATTGGCATTTTGCTTGAAGAAAAACGGATGAAAAACGAGATTGAACGCGCACTGAAAAAACTTGAAAAATTGCAGGTCTCGAACGGAGGGTGGACATGGTTTCCGGGAATGCCGGACGACAGATATATTACCCAGCATATCATCACTGGGTTCTGCCATCTCGACAAGCTTGGCGTCCGCGATGTCCGCGATCAGTATAAAGTTTGGAACATGGTTAAACGAGGTTCGCGTTACCTTGATGACCGGATAAGGGAGGATTATGAATGGCTGTTAAGATATGACCCTGAGCACATGTTTGAAAATCACCTTGGTGGAATACAGATACAGTACCTTTACGCACGCAGCTATTTTATCAAGGATATACCTGTTGAGACTAAGAATAAAAAGGCGTTCGACTATTACTTCGGACAAGCAAAAAAATATTGGTTGCCCAACAACCGCTACCTGCAGGGTATGATAGCACTGGCTATGAACCGCCTCGATGATAAGGGAACGGCTACCGATATTGTAAAATCACTTAAAGAAAATGCGATTTTCAGTGAAGAAATGGGCATGTACTGGAAAGATATGGATTATGGTTATTACTGGTACCAGGCGCCTATTGAAACACAGGCCTTGCTGATTGAATGTTTTGATGAAGTTGCCAACGATAAGCAGTCGGTAGAAGACATGAAAGTTTGGTTGCTTAAACAAAAACAGACACAAAACTGGAAATCAACCAAGGCCACGGCAGAAGCCTGTTTCGCATTATTACTCAGAGGTACCGACTGGCTCGCCAAAGATCCGCAGGTCAGTATCACGCTGGGCGGCATGTTGGTTGACCCGAAAAATCTTCCGGATGTAAAACAACAGGCAGGGACAGGATATTTCAGGACTTCATGGTTTGACGAGGCCATCAAGCCTGAAATGGGCAAGGTTAAAGTCTCCAAATCAGATGACGGGGTGGCATGGGGAGCCCTTTATTGGCAGTATTTTGAGCAGTTAGACAAGATCACACCCGCAGAAACTCCGCTGAAGATCGTAAAGAAACTTTTTGTGGAACGCAACTCAGACCATGGCCCTGTGATAACTCCAATCTCAGATGAGACCAAACTGAAACTTGGCGACAAGATCAAGGTACGTATTGAACTTCGCGTTGACCGCGACATGGAATATATCCACATGAAAGATATGAGAGCTTCAGGTTTTGAACCTATCAATGTGATATCGCAATACAAATACCAGGGTGGGCTTGGTTATTACGAAAGTACCGGCGATGCCGCCACTAACTTTTTTATCTCTTACCTTAAAAAAGGAACCTACGTTTTTGAATATCCTTTGCGTGTAGCCCAAAAGGGCGATTTCTCCAATGGTATCACTTCGATACAATGTATGTATGCACCAGAATTTTCGGCACATTCCGAAGGGATAAGAGTGAAAGTTTCCGGATAGGAATAATAGAACTAACAGGTTTATAAACCAAAATCATTCGAAATCATTTGGGTGGTAAACCTGTTAGTTCTATCATCAGGTAAACCTGTTAGTTCTATCTATTATTATACATCTTCAATAATACTTTTCGCCCCCAATTCCTTATGGCAATGCCACGCTTCAAAATTGTCGATATTACCGAAAAAGTTCAATACGAAATCTTTGTCAATAAAACTTTTT